>CXWK01094772.1_pt1 | contig 42966 bp, 37 predicted proteins | sample 590851 | NCBI WGS metagenome assembly CXWK01 (sample SAMEA3498364, study PRJEB10139) | wastewater metagenome | biome: wastewater treatment plant; material: activated sludge | place: Denmark | collected 2014-08-01 | reverse complement strand
AAAGCCTTTTGCTTCCTTTTTGGCGTTTGAAAAAGGGAGTCGCTGTAAGAGCGAAACCATAAGTGGCGGTTACCGCAGCAACGGATATGTACTCCGCAGCAATGGATATGTACTCAGACAACAATCTCCCACAGGCTTCGACGCGGCACGGATCAACGAGCAACACCCAAAACGAGGCGGCCTGCCGGTCGGCCTGTTTTCGGGGGGGAGGGAGCGTGGGGCCTCAGACGGGCAAATGCATGCCAAAGGTATTCATGCCATGGTCGCTGTGCACGAACACATCGCCGCCATGCATCAGGGCAATCGCCTTGACGATGGCCAGGCCCAACCCGTGGTTGTTGCCACTGTTGCTGCGTGAGGCATCGACCCGGTAGAAGCGCTCGAACAGGCGCGGCAGGTGCTCGCTGGAAATCGGTGAACCGGGGTTGGCGACGCCGATGCTGACCTGGTGCTCGCCTGCTTCGATTCGCACCTTGATGACTTGTCCGGGGTCGGTGTGCTGCACGGCGTTGTTGAGCAGGTTGATCAAGGCCCGGCGCAGGTGGGCGATCTCGATTCGCACCTGGGCATCGCCGCTGACCTGAACCTGTACCTGGGCGTCCTCGAGAATGAAGTCCAGATATTCCAGGGTCGTCGCCACTTCCTCCGCCAGTGAGGTGGAGGTCAGTTTGGTGGCCTTGCTGCCCTGGTCGGCGCTGGCCAGGAACAGCATGTCATTGATGATCGAGCGCAGCCGTTCAAGTTCTTCAAGGTTCGATTGCAGCACCTCGAAATAGTGTTCCGCCGAACGCCCGCGTGTAAGCGCGACCTGGGTCTGGCCGATCAGGTTGGTCAGCGGCGAGCGCAGTTCATGGGCGACATCGGCGTTGAACGATTCCAGGCGCGAGTACGCCTGTTCGACCCGTTCCAGTGTCGAGTTGAACGAGTCGACGAATTGATTCAACTCAGGGGGCAGCGACGACAGGCGCAAGCGACCTGAACGCAATGGCGGGGCCAGGCGCTGGGCTTCCTGGGATAGCTTGATCAATGGTTTGAGCCCGATCCGCGCCACCCAGTAACCCAGCGCCGAGGCCATCAGCACGCCGATAACCGCCAGGCTGATCAGGGCGATCAGCAACTGGTGCTGGGTATGGTAAAAAGTTTCGGTGTCGATACCGATCATGAATCGCAGGGGCGGGCGCTGATCCTTGGCCGGGAATTGGCTGACCAGCACTTTCAGCGGGTAGGGGTGATCCGCCAGTTGCAAGTCGCGCATGCCCAACGGTCCTTCGGCGAAGGCACGGATGCTCGGGGTCGGATTGCCGTATTCGTACTGGGGATCGCCGCTGACGATCCAGAAACTGATGCGCTTGTCTTCTTCGCCGAGCAGCTTGAGCTTGTTATTGATCTTCACCCAGTGCTCGGGCGTGCCGTAACGGCCGACGGTCGATTCGAGCACGCTGTAGCGCGCGTCCAGTTCGGCTTCGGGCAACAACCCCAAACCTTTGTCGACCTGTTGGTACAGCGCCCAGCCGATCAACAGGAACACCAGCAGCGCCACCAGGGTAAACATCCCGCTCAGGCGCAGCGCAATGCTATTACTGGACACCACGGCTCTCCAGTACATAACCCATGCCACGAATCGTGTGCAGCAATTTCTCTTCGAATGGCCCATCGAGCTTGGCTCGCAAGCGTTTGATCGCGACTTCGACGACGTTGGCGTCGCTGTCGAAATTGATGTCCCAGACCATTTCGGCGATGGCCGTCTTCGACAGGATTTCACCCTGGCGACGGGCCAGAACACTGAGCAGCGAGAACTCCTTGGCTGTCAGGTCCAGGCGTGTGCCGGCGCGGGTGGCCTTGCGGCTGATCAAATCTATCCACAGGTCGGCGATGCTCACTTGCACCGGCTCGTGGCCACCGCTGCGCCGGGTCAGCGCCTGCAGGCGTGCCACCAGTTCGAGGAAGGAAAATGGCTTGCCCAGGTAGTCGTCGGCACCGTCGCGCAGGCCCTTGATGCGGTCTTCGACCCGTTCGCGGGCGGTGAGCATGATCACCGGCGTTTGTTTGCGCGCACGCAAGGCGCGCAATACACCGAAACCGTCGAGGGCCGGCAGCATCACGTCGAGGACGATCACCGCGTAGTCGCTTTCCAGCGCCAGGTGCAGGCCTTCCACGCCATCGCGGGCCAGGTCCACGGTGTAACCCTGTTCCGTCAGGCCGCGGTGAAGATAGTCCGCGGTTTTTTCTTCGTCTTCGATAATCAGGACGCGCATGACCCCGCCTCAGTCTGTGCTCGCCAGCGCCGGCACGGGCGCGGGCTTGGGCCTATGGAAGAGTCGTTCAAGCCATAAGTATATGACCGGCGTGGTGAACAGCGTCAGTGCCTGGCTCACCAGCAGGCCGCCGACCACCGCGATCCCCAGGGGTTGGCGCAGTTCGGCGCCGGTGCCATAGCCGAGCATCAGCGGCAGGGCGCCGAGCAGTGCGGCGAGGGTGGTCATGATGATCGGGCGGAACCGCGTGAGGCACGCCTGGAAGATCGCTTCCTCCGGCGCCAGGCCACCCTTGCGCTGCGCGTCGAGCGCGAAGTCGATCATCAGGATGCCGTTTTTCTTGACGATGCCGATCAGTAGCACCAGCCCGATCAGCGCCATGATCGAAAAGTCCTGGCCGCAGATCCACAGCATGATCACTGCGCCCAACCCGGCCGAGGGCAGTGTCGAGATGATCGTCAGCGGGTGGACGAAGCTCTCGTAGAGCACGCCAAGAATGATGTAAACCGCCACCAGCGCCGCCAGGATCAACCATGGCTGACTGGCCAGCGAACTCTGGAACGCCTGGGCCGCGCCCTGGAAGTTACCGCTGATGGCCGTTGGCATGCCGATGTCGACCTTGGCCTGGTTGAGCATGATCACCGCATCGCCCAGGGCCACACCGGGCGCCAGGTTGAACGACAGGTTGGCGGCCGGAAACATGCCGTCATGGGCGATGGACAGCGGCCCCACCGTGGGCGCATCGAATTTCGCCAGGGCCGACAGCGGCACCATTTCCCCGCTCAGGGGCGAGCGCAGATAGAAGTAGTTAAGGCTTTCGGCCTTGCCGCGCTGGCGCGTGTCCAGTTCCAGGATCACGTTGTACTGATTGATCTGGGTCTGGAATTCGTTGATCTGGCGCTGGCCGAAGGCGTCGTACAGCGCTTCGTCGACATCGCTGGCCGTCAGGCCAAAGCGTGCCGCGGCACTGCGGTCGATGCTGATGTGGGTGATGCTGCCGCCCAGTTGCAGGTCGTTGGAAATGTCGCGGAAGGCCGGGTTGCCGCGCAGTTTTTCCGTCAGGCGCTGGGTCCAGGTGCTCAGGATTGCACCGTCGTTGCTCTTGAGCACGTACTGGTACTGGGCCCGGCTCGGGCCGGAGCTGAGGTTGATGTCTTGCCCGGCGCGCAGGTACAGGATGATGCCCGGAACTTTCATCAATTGCAGGCGAATACGGTCGATGAATTCGCTGGCTGAAACATCGCGGTCGCCGCGTTTTTTCAAGGCGATCCAGAAGCGGCCGTTGGCGATGGTCTGGTTGCTGCCCGACACCCCGACCGAGTGCGAGAAGGTCTCGACGGCGGGGTCGGCAGCGACGATTTCAGCCATCGCCAAGTGTTTTTTCACCATGTCGCCGTAGGAAATATCAGCGGCGGCTTCGGTTGTGCCGAGGACAAACCCGGTGTCCTGGATCGGGAAGAAGCCCTTGGGAATAAAAATGTAACCGGCAACGGCCAGGGCCAGCGACAGACCGAATACGCCGATCATCAACTTCTGGTGAGCGAGCGCGCGGCGCAGGCCTTTTTCGTACAGCGCGAGCAGGCGTTCGCCGAAGCCGGGCTTGTCGTGGGCGTGATGCACCGGCGCGCGCATGAACAGCGCTGCCAGGGTGGGCGCCAACGTCAGCGACACGACCACCGAAATCATGATGGTGGCGGTGGCGGTCAGGGCGAACTCCTTGAACAGGCGTCCGACCACGCCGCCCATGAACAGCAGCGGAATGAACGCCGCGACCAGCGAGAAACTGATCGATACCACCGTGAAGCCGATTTCTCCGGCGCCCTTGATCGCGGCCTCGCGCATACCGTCGCCTGCCTCCAGGTGGCGGTGGATGTTTTCCACCACCACGATCGCATCGTCGACCACAAACCCCACGGCCACCACGATTGCCACCAGCGTCAGGTTGTTCAGGCTGAAGCCCATCACGTACATCAATGCAAAACTGGCGATCAGTGAAACCCCCAGTACTGCCGACACGATCAGGGTTGCCGAGAGCTGGCGCAGGAACAGCGCCATCACCGCCACCACCAGCATGATCGCGATCAACAGGGTGATTTCCACTTCATGCAGCGAAGCGCGGATAGTCTGCGTGCGGTCAATCAGTGTCTTGACCTGCACCGAAGCCGGGAGCATCGCTTCCAGGCTCGGGAGCGCCGCTTGAATGCGGTCCACGGTCTCGACGATGTTGGCCCCCGGTTGGCGGAAGATCACCAGGTTGACGCCCGGTTGGGTGCCCGCCCAAGCCTGGACGTAGGCATCTTCCGAGCCGTTGACGACTTTGGCGACATCCCTGAGATGGACCGGTGCGCCGTCCTTGTAGGAAACGATCAGTTGGTTGTATTCCTCAGGATGGAACAACTGGTCGTTGGTGGACAGGGTCGAGATGCTCGATTCCCCATACAGCGCACCTTTGGCAAGGTTGAGGCTGGTCTGCTGGATCGCCAGGCGAATATCGGCGAGGGTCAGGCCAATGGCGGCGAGTTTGTCTGCCGAGACCTGGACACGAATCGCCGGACGTTGCTGGCCGGTAATCACGACCTGGCCGACACCGTCGATCTGACTGATCTGACGGGACAACAGGGTTTCCACCAGGTCGCTGAGCTCCGGGCCGGGCATCAGGGACGAGTTGACGCTGAGGATCAGTACCGGGCTGTCGGCCGGATTGACCTTGCGCCAGGTCGGCAGGTTCGGCATGTCCTTGGGCAGTTTGCCTGCCGCGGTGTTGATCGCGGCCTGGACCTCCTGGGCGGCGGTATCGATGCTCTTGTCGAGGGTGAATTGCAGGGTCAGGTTGGTTGAGCCCAGGGCGCTGCTCGAGGTCATTTGCGTCACGCCGGGAATGGCGCTGAACTGCACTTCAAGGGGTGTGGCCACCGATGAGGCCATGGTTTCCGGGCTGGCCCCCGGCAGTTGCGCGGCCACCTGTATCGTCGGAAATTCTGCTTGCGGAAGCGGCGCGATGGACAGGCGCGGGAAGGCAATCGCCCCCAGCAGCACCAGGGAAAACGTCAGCAGAATCGTCGCCACAGGGTGGTCAATGCACCAGGCGGATACCGAACCCTGGCCTTTCATGGCGCCGACTCCGATTTTACGACCTGCGGCGGGTCGGTGAGTACTTGCACGGTAGCACCGGGCTTGAGCCGCGACTGGCCATCACTGACCAGCACGTCACCGGGTTTCACCCCTTTGATGATGCTCTGACCGCTACTTTGATGAACCATCTGCACCGGTACGGTTTCGACCTTGTTGCCATTCACCCGATAGACGAAGTGCTGATCGAGGCCACGCTGCACGACGGTGGGCGGTACGACCAGCGCATCTTTATCCAGCGCTGTCTGGATCTTTACTGTCACCAACAGGCCTGGCCAGAGTTTTTGCCCGGGATTATTGAATTCGGCCTTGGCGCGGATGGTGCCGGTGTTGGCGTTGATCTGGTTGTCGATCAGGGTCAAGTGGCCTTCGCCCAGCAGGTTGCCGGTTTCACCATCGGTGTCGGCACCGATGTAGGCCTTGACCTTGGCATGTTGTGGATCGTTGATCAGGCCTTGCAGGGTCGGCAGCATCTGCTGCGGCAGGGAGAATTCCACGGCGATAGGGTCGATCTGGGTCACCGTGAACAGTCCCTGGGTGTCCGTCATGCGCAGGAAGTTGCCTTCATCCACCGTACGAATACCGACGCGACCACTGACTGGGGAGCGAATCTGTGTGTACGACAATTGCACCTGGGCTGCGTCAATCGAAGCCTGGTTGCCTTGGGCCGTGGCCTTTAGCTGGTTGACCAGCGCTTGTTGCTGGTCGTAGGTCTGTTTGGACACCCCGTCGTCGACGCTCAACAGTTTGTAGCGCTTGAGATTGACCTGGGCCACTTGCAATTGCGCCTGGCTTTCGCCCAGTTGCGCCCTGGCCTGGTCCAGACTGGCGCGGATCGATCGGTCGTCGATCGTGGCCAGCAAATCACCTTTGCTCACCAGTTGGCCTTCCTTGACCAGGATCCTGGTGAGGATGCCGTCGATTTGCGGACGGACTACCACGCTGTGCAGCGATAGCACTGAACCGATACCGCTGACATAGCGGGGCACGTCTTTTTCGACCACGTTGACCACGCGTACCGGAATGGCGGCCTGTGTAGTTACCCGGGCTGCAGAGGGTTTGCCCAGGTACCACGCACCCAGCGCTACCAGCACGATCAGAAAGGCTGCAATAACAACGGTTTTTTTCTGAGTTCGCATGCGAGAGGGGCGCCGGGTCGGAAAGTGGAAGTGTGCGCAGCTTTGTCTATCTACGTTATATCCCTGTGACCCGGTCAGGAAAGTGACTGCTGACTGACAGCGGTGTCAGTTTGGGCGTATGGAGTCCCATTCGGTCACGTAGGCTGTTTTGCTTTTCTTGTTGTAGAGGCACAGTTCGGTTCCTTGTCGGCCTTTCATGTGCTTTTGCGGGTACTGGCCTTGCAGCAGCAGCGCGGTGTAACCGACCCGATCATCGAACTGCGCGGCGTTGCCGACGGGTTTGGCATTGGCCAGACCGCTGGCCTTGGTGCAGCTGGCGAGTACGGCTTTGTCGAAGGCGGCCCAGGCGTCGGGGCTGGAGGCCTGGGCCTGGGTAGCGAGGGCCGTGAGGCAAACGAAGGTGAGGGTGACGGCTTTCATGGTTTGGTGATCCTTGGGCGGGTGTGGGCCAAGGCCTGAGTATGCCTGAAGGTCTGGGTCAGACCGGCACTGGTTCCCGGCGGACTACATGCATCCCAGCCCTTTCATACAACTGCTGTGCGCGAACGTTGTCTTCCAGCACTTTCAAATCGACATACCCTTCGCGCCGCAGTTGAAACACCTTGAAGGCATTGAGCAGCAACGCTCGCCCCAAGCCCCGGCCTTGCGCCCGCGGATGCACCACCAGATCCTTGATGTAGGCGCTGGTCCAGCACTGACACACACCCGCGATACCCTGGGCATCCAGGGCGATGAAGCACAAGGCCGGATCATATTCAGGATCGGATTCAAAACGCTGTTGCCATTCGTCCAGGGCCGGGACGCGGCCGCCTCCTTGGGAGTAACCCAATTCCAGCAAGTCGTGAACCTCTTCTGCCTGATCGGGACGATAGCCGGTCAGGACGATCCCCTGAGGCCAGGCGGGGGCGGGCACGCCTCGCGCGAGACTGCGCCGCATGAGATAGCAGAATTGCTCGTTCAAGACTCAACGACCTTGTTCGGCGACAGCCTTGGCCGCGTCGATCAGGCACTTGGTCAGTTCCGGCGAAGAGAACTTGGTCAATACCGCATTGGCCCCCGCGAGCCGCGCCTTTTCGCTGTTCATCGCACTGTCCAGGGAGGTATGCAGCAGCACGTAGAGGTGCGCGAAGTCCGGGGTTTCACGCAGGGTACGGGTGAAGGCGTAGCCGTCCATTTCGGACATTTCGATGTCCGAGACGATCAGGTTGATCTGCTGGGCGGTGCCTTGCAGGTCCAGCAGGCAGTCGATGGCTTCCTTGGCGCTGCGGGCCGTATGGCATTGGAGGCCCAGGTTGCGCAAGGTGTGCACCGATTGCTGCAGCGCCACCTGGCTGTCATCGACCACCAGGATACGAGCGCTGCCCAGTATTTCTGCGTCTTCCATGCTGAGCTCGGTCGGCGCCATGTCGATGGGGACCGGGGCGATGCCATGGATGACCTTCTCGATGTCCAGCACCTGCACCAGAGTACCGTCGACCGAGGTCACGCCGGTGATGTACGAGCGCGAACCGCCAGAGCCGAAGGGTGGCGGACGGATGTCGGTGGTCAGGCAGTGCACGATCTTGCTCACCGCCTGGACATGCAAGCCTTGCTTGGAGCGGCTGACGTCAGTGACGATCAGGCACCCACCGTCAGGGTCTTCCAGCGGACGCTCACCGATGGCGCGGCTGAGGTCGATTACCGACAACGACGTGCCGCGCAGGGTGGCGATGCCTTTGACATGGGGGTGCGACTCGGGGAGTTTGGTCAGTGGTGGGCAAGGGATGATTTCACTGACTTTGAGCAGGTTGATCGCCATCAGCTTGCCACTGCGCAAGGTAAACAGCAGAAGCGAAAGTGAATCTGCGCGGGCTTTGGTGGAGGACATAAAAACCTTCTGTGGAAAAAGGTGGTGAGGCGATCAGTGGATCACCCACGGCTATCGATGCCAGGTTATCGACTTGTGGGGAGCAGGCTTTAGGAAAAATCCCCTGGGCCGGTTGAGACATTGGCAAATTGAAACAAAAAAGCCCCGCCTCTTTAAAAGAGCGGGGGGCCTTCTGTTACATCGAGGCGGGCAGTGTAGAACTTACTCGTCGTCGCCCATCTGCGATTGCAGGTAGTTCTCGATTCCGATCTTGTCGATCAGTCCCAGTTGGGTTTCCAGCCAGTCGATATGTTCTTCTTCGGATTCAAGGATATCTTCAAGCAATTCACGGCTGCCGAAGTCGCCCGCTGTTTCACAATGCGCAATGGCCGCTTTCAGGTCGGCATGGCCAGTCTTCTCGATACGCAGGTCACACTCAAGCATTTCCTGGGTGTGCTCGCCGATTTGCAGCTTGCCCAGGTCCTGGACGTTCGGCAGGCCTTCAAGGAACAGGATGCGCTTGATCAGCTTGTCCGCGTGCTTCATCTCGTCGATGGATTCGTGGTACTCGTGCTTGCCGAGCTTGTTCAGGCCCCAATCTTCGTACATGCGTGCATGCAGGAAGTATTGATTGATCGCGACCAGTTCATTGGCAAGGATCTTGTTGAGATGCTGGATGACTGTAACGTCGCCTTTCATGATGGGGTCCTGCCCTGTATTAGCTGTCTATAAGGCAGAGTTTGAGCCGCACTACTAAGAGTGTCAAACCTAAGTTATTGAATCATATATAAAAATTAATCGGAATAAGAATGTTTGTGTTCCGCGTCTAGCGCCTAAGCAGTTGATTTGCAGACATAAAAAAACCGGACATGAGTCCGGTTCTTTGAAATGCGGGATTTAGGCGGCAGTAAATTCAACTGGAAACGGGATCGAAGCCTGGGCCGTCTGCAACTTGGTCAGGGTCTCGCGGACCACTTCCTTGGCAAGGCAGGCACATTTGCCGCATTGACTGGCAACGCCGGTGGCCTGGCGCACTTCCTTGTAGCTGCAGCATCCTTCATAGATCGCATCGCGGATTTGGCCGTCGGTGACGCCAGTGCAGAGGCAAACATACATAAGTGAAGACCGTCGCTTGTTGATGTCTCGAATGCGATGGATCTTAATGTTAACGAGAATGATTGTCAAAGTGCTTTGAGAGCACTTTTTGCCAGGTCTGACGAACGGTTGGTCCGCAGTGTGCTGCCATCCTGATGACCCTTCGTCCTTTTTTACGCTCAGGGGAGAAACCGTTACGGACACGCCAAAAACGCGGTGTATGATGGCCGGTCTTTTCGAAACGGGTTTGTGTCACAGGGCTGTCGCCTGAGGGTGGCAGGCTGATGCAAACCTTGTTCTTAACGCTTCTACACCAGGAGATATCCAATGAGCGTACTCGTAGGCAAACAAGCCCCTGACTTCACCGTACCGGCCGTACTCGGCAATGGCGAAATCGTAGACAGCTTCACCCTGTCGTCGGCCATCAAAGGCAAATACGGCCTGGTGTTCTTCTACCCGCTGGACTTCACCTTCGTTTGCCCGTCGGAGCTGATCGCTCTGGACAACCGCATGTCTGAGTTCAAGGCGCGCAACGTTGAAGTGGTCGCTGTGTCGATCGACTCGCACTTCACCCACAACGCATGGCGCAACACCCCGGTTAACGACGGCGGTATCGGCGCAGTTCGTTACACCATGGCTGCCGACATCAAGCAGGAAGTCATGAAGGCCTACGACGTTCAGTCCGCTGACGGCGTGGCATTCCGTGGCGCCTTCCTGATCGACGACAAAGGCGTTGTCCGCTCGCAGATCATCAACGACCTGCCGCTGGGCCGTAACATGGAAGAGCTGCTGCGTCTGGTTGACGCCCTGCAATTCCACGAAGAGCACGGTGAAGTTTGCCCTGCCAACTGGAAAAAAGGCGACAAAGGTATGAACGCTTCGCCAGAAGGCGTTGCGGCTTACCTGACCGAGCACGCTGCTGCGCTGTAAGGCACACGCTCCAGGTACAAAAAAACCGGCCCTTGAGGCCGGTTTTTTTATGCGCGGAGTAAACGCAAGACCCCTGTAGGAGCGAGCATGCTCCGGGCGGCGCTCCGACGATGGACTCAAGAACACCGCGGGAATCCAGACTGCCCGCGTTATCGTTCACGACCATCGCGAGCAAGCTCGGCTCCTACAAAGAGCAAAGGGCAGAAAATCTTCAATCAATCGTCGAAATCTTCCCAACCACCCATTTGTTTCCAGCGGTTGACGATGCCGCAGAACAGCTCGGCAGTCTTCTCGGTGTCGTAGCGAGCCGAATGCGCCTCGCGACCGTCGAAGTCGATATCGGCGGCCTGACAGGCCTTGGCCAGCACGGTTTGACCGTAAGCCAGGCCCGCGAGCGTCGCGGTATCGAAACTGGAAAATGGATGGAACGGGTTACGCTTCATGTCCAGGCGCGCAACCGCGGCGTTGAGGAAGCCCAGGTCGAAGCTGCTGTTGTGCCCAACCAGAATCGCCCGTTTGCAGCCGTTGGCCTTGAGTGCCTTGCGCACGCCGCGGAAGATATCGTTCAGCGCCGCTTCTTCAGTCACGGCCATGCGCAGCGGGTGATCAAGCTTGATCCCGGTGAACTCCAGGGCTGCCGCTTCAATGTTCGCACCTTCAAAAGGCTCGACCCTGAAGAAGTAGGTGTGATCGGGGTACACAAAACCCTTTTCATCCATGGCGATCGTGGTTGCAGCAATTTCCAGCAGGGCGTCGGTGGCCGAGTTGAAACCACCGGTTTCTACGTCGACGACAACCGGCAGGTAGCCACGAAACCTGGCGGCCATTGGATGACGGGAACCGCCACCACCGCCTTGACCTTCCTGTTCGTCGTCGAAATGGTCTTCACTCACGCGTGTTCCTCCAGCAGGCGCCAGCGCAGTTTTTCACCGGCGCGCAGCGGGATAACGGTCAACTCGCCAAACGGCAGGCTGGTCGGGGCGGTCCATTCTTCGCGGACCAGGGTAATGCGATCGGTGTTGGCCGGCAGGCCATAGAAACGCGGGCCGTTGAGGCTGGCGAAGGCTTCGAGCTTGTCCAGCGCGTTACGTTGTTCGAACGCCTCGGCGTACATCTCGATCGCCGCATAGGCGGTGTAGCAGCCGGCGCAGCCGCAAGCGGCTTCTTTGGCGTGCTGGGCGTGGGGCGCCGAATCGGTGCCGAGGAAGAACTTTTCGCTGCCGCTGGTGGCGGCGTCGAGCAGGGCTTCCTGGTGCGTATTGCGCTTGAGGATCGGCAAGCAATAGAAGTGCGGCCGAATTCCACCCACCAGCATGTGATTGCGGTTGTACAGCAGGTGATGCGCGGTGATGGTCGCGCCAACGTTGGCCGAAGCCGAGTTGACGAACTGCACGGCGTCGGCGGTGGTGATGTGTTCGAACACCACCTTGAGCGTCGGGAAACGCTCGACCACCCGACGCATGTGCTCATCGATGAAGATTTTTTCGCGGTCGAACACGTCGACATCGCCGCGGGTGACTTCACCGTGGATCAGCAAAGGCATCCCGACTTCGGCCATGGCCTCGAGTGCAGGGAAAATCTTGTCGATGCTGGTGACGCCCGAGTCCGAGTTGGTGGTCGCGCCGGCCGGGTACAGCTTGGCGGCGTGAACGAAACCGCTGGCCTTGGCCTCGCGAATTTCTTCAGGCTGGGTGCGGTCGGTGAGGTACAGGACCATCAGCGGTTCAAACGGGCTGCCGGCCGGGCGGGCAGCGAGAATCCGCTGGCGATAGCCGTCGGCTTCAGCCGCATTGCGCACCGGCGGTACCAGGTTGGGCATGATGATGGCGCGGCCAAAGGTGCGCGCGACATCCGCGACGGTATTGGTCAACACGGCACCATCGCGAAGATGAATATGCCAGTCGTCGGGACGCAGCAGGGTCAGGCGGTCGGACATGAGGGGATTCCAGGCGGGTCAAACTCAAGGGAATGCTACCGGAAAAGACTCTTGCAGGCACCCGCTATCAAGTTTTACGGGAAGCTTCCGATATCCAACAGGTATGCCGTAAACATCTGTGTGTCGGTCTTTTTGTCGTAGAAGCCAGTGGAGCCTCCCGTGCGCCAGCGTTATTTAGCCTTGCTCAGTGTGTTTGCCAGCCTTCCCGCAATGGCACTCACTTTCCAGACTCGCCTGGAGAGCATTGAGTGGACGGTCGAAGGCGACAAGTTCGAGTGCCGGCTGACGCAGCCGGTCACTGATTTCGGCTCGGGCCAGTTCGTGCGCCGCGCTGGCGAGCAGGCGATATTTCGTTTGAATGCGTACAACGCAATGATGGGCGGTGGTTCTGCCACTTTGTTGGCCGCCGCCGCGCCTTGGCAGCCAGGACGTGGTGATATCAATCTGGGCACGGTACGGATCGGCAGCGGCAATGTCCTGTTCAACAGCTCACAGGCCCAGGCCGGACGCTTGATCAGCGGCCTGATCGACGGACGCAGCCCCGTGGTCCGGCACTCCTCGGGCGATGGCCGGGTATCGGAGGTGCGTTTGTTGCCGGTCAGGTTCAACAAGGCGTTTGCCGATTATCAGGGCTGCGTGGCCAAGTTGCTGCCGCAGAACTTCGATCAGGTGAAGCAATCCCAGGTCGGCTTTCCCGGTGGCGGTATCGATCTGGACGGGCCCGCCAAAGCCAGGCTGCAAGTCATGCTGGAATACATGAAGGCCGATCCGACCGTCAATCGCATCGAACTGGACGGCCACTCCGACAACAGCGGCAATCGCCTGACCAACCGTGACCTGTCACGGCGCCGGGCGCTGGCGGTGATGGAGTTTTTCAAGGCCAACGGCATCCAGGAGTCACAGATCACCCTGCGTTTCCATGGCGAGCGCTATCCACTGGCACCCAATACCAGCAACATAAACCGGGCGAAAAACCGCCGCGTGGCGATACGCCTGGAGCGGGGAGCCCCCGCGGAGCAGGTGGCCCCTCAAGCGACGAAGCCCACCGCTTCGGCAACTTCCTGACCCTTCGGTCATCGTCGCGCTCTCGACATAATCTGTCGCTTCGTCGTCATAAGCTGTCGCGCCACTGTAAATTATTCTGTATGGGCGGTAGACTTGACGGCTTTCCGTAGAACCCCGTGGAGTGATGGCATGGCGGACGTAAACAAGGTCGTTCTGGCGTATTCCGGCGGCCTGGACACTTCGGTGATCCTCAAGTGGCTGCAGGATACTTATAACTGTGAAGTGGTGACCTTCACCGCTGACCTGGGTCAGGGCGAAGAGGTCGAACCTGCGCGTGCCAAGGCTCAAGCCATGGGCGTGAAAGAGATCTACATCGACGACTTGCGCGAAGAGTTCGTGCGCGATTTCGTTTTCCCGATGTTCCGCGCCAACACCGTTTACGAAGGCGAGTACCTGCTGGGTACTTCCATCGCTCGTCCGTTGATCGCCAAACGCCTGATCGAAATCGCCAACGAAACTGGCGCGGACGCCATTTCCCACGGCGCCACCGGCAAGGGTAACGACCAGGTTCGTTTCGAACTGGGCGCCTATGCCCTGAAACCAGGTGTGAAAGTGATCGCTCCATGGCGCGAGTGGGACCTGCTGTCCCGCGAGAAGCTCATGGATTACGCCGAAAAGCACGCCATCCCGATCGAGCGTCACGGCAAGAAAAAATCCCCGTACTCGATGGATGCCAACCTGCTGCACATCTCCTATGAAGGCGGCGTGCTGGAAGACACCTGGACCGAACACGAAGAAGACATGTGGCGTTGGACCGTCTCCCCGGAGAAGGCGCCCGACAAACCGCAGTACCTGGAGCTGACCTACCGCAACGGCGATATCGTGGCACTGGACGGCGTCGAAATGACTCCTGCCACCGTGTTGGCGACCCTGAACCGCATCGGTGGCGAGCACGGTATCGGCCGCCTGGACATCGTCGAAAACCGTTACGTGGGCATGAAGTCCCGTGGCTGCTACGAAACCCCTGGCGGCACCATCATGCTGCGTGCCCACCGTGCGATCGAATCGATCACCCTGGACCGCGAAGTAGCTCACCTCAAGGACGAGCTGATGCCCAAGTACGCCAGCCTGATCTACACCGGTTACTGGTGGAGCCCTGAGCGTCTGATGTTGCAACAGATGATCGATGCCTCCCAGGCACACGTGAATGGTGTGGTTCGCCTGAAACTGTACAAGGGCAACGTGATCGTCACCGGACGCAAGTCCGACGAATCGTTGTTCGACGCCAACATTGCCACTTTCGAAGAAGATGGCGGCGCGTACAACCAGGCCGACGCAGCGGGCTTCATCAAGCTCAACGCCTTGCGCATGCGTATCGCAGCGAACAAAGGTCGCAAGCTGTTCTGAGACCTTTGATGTAATGGAATGTGTGGCCCGGTCATCGACGGGGCCACACATTTTGAAAAGTGGGTGTCTGCCTGCATCAACATACTTCCGGCTTTTTGCTTTTTCCTCGCACATCCTTCCCTTCAGATTGATCGTCAAACGCCACGGGCTGTCGTGCGTCGCTTGGCAACTGTTGATCAATGACCGTCAAGCCCTGTGAATTCAAATTGTAGGCAGCACAAAATGTAGTGCGGCAGGATCTCCTCGCGTGTTTTACAGGGTTTTCCGCGCCTTCCTTCAGTATTGAATCTGACGCGTTGCAGGTGAGGAATACGACTGCACGCGCAGCTTTCCCCGGTTCGTTGTGAATGCTCTCCATCAAGTGGCAGAGCTCGGCGTTGCCTGTCATCGCGCGTGCATCAACGACATACAGGTCCCTCAACCGTTCAGGCAGGCGTAGGCGGTGTAGCGCCGAAAGGGCGACGCCAGGGACCGATTTCGAAGGTGGATCCTGTGCCTTGGAGGGGCGGCGAGTGGATCGGCCGCCACTGCCTGATGTCCTGCCAGCGGACTTTCTATTCTTCCCGTTTTCGGGTTGCTCAGCTCCGTCCATGAATTTTATGAAATGTTTTCCCTTCTCAAAGTCAGAGGGGGCGTACAGCGATCGATAGTTGAAGTTGAGCGTTGCGAAGAATAGCAACAGCAGATAAAAGGGAAAGCTGATCAGGAACCAGATGTAGACGTCTCTGTCATCGTCATCAAGGAACGGCAATGTAACGGCCGCTGATGTTTCTGACAGAGTTGCAAATATTGCAATCACTGTCATGGGGTTGCTTATACTTTTTTTGAGCTTATCCATTTTTTATCCTCGTACTGTTATTTGGTGTGGTGTTTGTTTTTAATTTAATGCATCTAACTGATCTTGGGCATCCCGGGTTTTTTATTTTTCAAGTAATTTAATGTCAGGCCGGCACGCTTGCTGTTTACCGTTTCCATAAGGGCGATGATGTGTTGGTTTTTGCTGTAAGGGCGAGTTGATAAGTCATGTGTGATATTTTTGGGGAGGAGAGGATATTGGATAACCTTAGTTACCTTTGAGTTTGTGGGGCGGGTCGATACATGTCTGTTCGCTGTCTGAAAATTAAATTCCCCAGGTTATTTTGTTGCAGGCCGATACAAAAAAATAATCTCAATTGGAAAGTCAAGTCCTCAATTAAGGTTTTCTGTCCTGGGGTTTCTTGGGTTTTTTGTAAGAAAAGTCTCTAATTTCTGTAGGGAATGTCTCTGGGTGCGAGTGGCCGGGGGGAGCGACATGCCAGGGGGGAAACGACTAGGCTATTGTGCGGGTTCTAAAAAATCGAATAGCGAAATTGGACTTGCCCATGAATAAAGTGCTGATTGTGGATGATCACCCCGTCATTCGTCTTGCGGTACGAATGCTGATGGAGCGTCATGGCTACGAAGTCATTGCAGAAACAGATAATGGTGTGGATGCATTGCAACTGGCCCGAGAATACATGCCGGACATTGTCATACTGGATATTGGAATACCGAAACTGGATGGACTGGAAGTTATTGCGCGGCTGACATCGGCTGCGATGCCGATGAAAGTACTGATATTAACCTCTCAGTCACCTGGGCATTTTTCCATGCGCTGCATGCAGTCCGGCGCCGCCGGGTATGTGTGCAAACAGCAGGATCTCACGGAGTTGCTCAGTGCAATAAAGGCGGTCTTGTCAGGCTACAGTTACTTCCCCAATCAGGCGTTGCATACAGTGCGTGCCAGTCTTGGCAATGCCAGTGAAGCCGATATGGTGGATCGTCTTTCAGGGCGGGAAATGATGGTGTTGCAGCAGTTGGCCCGGGGCAAGACCAATAAAGAAATTGCTGATGGGATGTTTCTCAGTAACAAGACCGTCAGTACCTACAAGACCCGACTGCTGTTGAAACTCAATGCGCGCTCCCTGGTCGATCTGATCGAGCTCGCCCAGCGTAACGGCCTGGCATGATGAGCCCGAGTTTTACGAAGTGCCACAGGCGAGCATTGATCGCGACTCGACACTTGGTAAAAAGCCTCCGTTTCGGGAGGCTTTTAGGTTTTACAAGTCAAAATCGTAATCGGCCAATTCTTTTTGCAGTCGGCGCTCCTCCAGCAGGTTGTCGATGGTCCGACGCTTGCTCAGGTTGGTTTTCGCTACTTCAGCCACCGGCTCGGCATCATCAGCCTCTCCGGCGGTAAAGTCCTCATCCACGTCCAATTGTTCTTTGCCAGTGCTCATTTAGTTACTCCAGGCGAAGAAGGCCTTTGGGGCTCCTTATATCGACAATCTTGCGACGGGTAAAAAAGATTTTTTCAATCGATAAATCGAAAACCCCAATAGCAGCTCAATCGTCCGACGTCTTGTGCTTGTATTCGCACAAGTCTTCGATCCGGCAACTGCCGCAGCGAGGCTTGCGGGCAAGGCAGACGTAACGCCCGTGAAGGATCAGCCAGTGATGGGAGTCGAGCAGGTATTCCTTGGGCACAAACTTCATCAATTTTTTCTCGACCTCGACCACATTCTTGCCAGGCGCGATGCCGGTGCGGTTGCTGACCCGAAAAATGTGGGTATCCACGGCCATCGTCAATTGGCGAAATGCAGTATTGAGCACCACGTTGGCGGTCTTGCGGCCGACGCCAGGCAAGGCTTCGAGTTCCTCACGGGTCTGCGGCACTTCCCCTCCATGACGCTCAACCAGCAGCCGGCAGGTCTCGATCACGTTTTTAGCCTTGCTGTTGTAAAGGCCGATGGTCTTGATGTATTCCGACAATCCTTCCACGCCCAGGGCATAAATCGCCGCCGGGGTATTGGCAACCGGAAACAGTTTTGCCGTGGCCTTGTTGACGCCGACATCGGTTGATTGCGCCGAAAGAATCACCGCAATCAGCAACTCAAAGGGTGAGGAATAGGCCAGTTCGGTCTTCGGTTCCGGATTGTCTTCATGCAGCCGGCGGAATATTTCGAGACGTTTTGCGGCGTTCATGTGCGGTGCGTTTCCTCGAAGGCGATCAGTGTGAGGGTGGGGGGCGATGCCAGGCTTGCCAGGCGGCGATGAGCAACCCGAGCAGTATGAAACCGCCAGGGGCCAGCGTGGCCAGTCGCAAGCCACCGTCAGCGGTCAGCAACCAGCCCTGCCAATCCGCGTGCGTTGCACCCGCCAGCCAGGGCAGATGATTGCCGAGGGTCCCGTAGCCAATGAGTTCGCGCAGCAGGCCCAGGGACACCATCAATGCGCCGAACAGGCCGCAGAGGCGCCAGCGTTCGCGCCAGGGGCCCTGGAAGAAATCACTGCGCTCCAGTACGACGCATTGCAAGGCGATCAACCCGGCATAGATCCCGGCATGTTGATGCCATTGCAACGACCAGACCTGCGCGCCGAGTTCTGCGCAACTGGTCAACGTTGCGGCAAGCAATACGCTGGCCGGCAAATGGGTCGCTGGGAGCAGGCGCGAGCGCAAGGCGTTCATGCAGAGGCCAAAGGCACTGGTTACCACCATGAACATCAACCACAGGCCCAGGGCATTCACCAGCGAGCCGGTGGCGCCAATCAGTGGCACGAGCATCAGGGTGTTCCGCAGCCGCAACGATTCATTCATTTGAAGGGCTCCCAAGCAGTGAGGCTCGGTGCTCATCGAAGTAGCGCAATGCGTCATGGGTGGCGTGGATCACCGCTCTTGAGGTGATGGTCGCTCCCGCAACCTGGTCAAACTGTCCCTGGTCCTTTTTCAAGGCCCACCCGTTGTCAGCCGGATCGGTTCGCGACCTGCCGGAAAAGCCCTCGAGCCAGGCGTTCGGCCAGTCGGCGATGCGTGCGCCGAGCCCCGGGGTTTCCATCTGCCTGAGAGTTTTGACCCCCAGCAACCTACCGTTGCGATCGATGGCGATCAGCAAGTCAATGGCGCCCGCGTAGCCCAGGGTCTGGCTGCGCAGCAGCACGGCATAGGCTCGGCCGGCCTTGGTTGCACGGTAGCCCGCCAGCAGCGTGCTGTTGGCCAACGTAGCGTTTTCGAGGCTGAGCGGTTGCTCCAGGGGTTGATTGTCATAGCCGTCGGGCGGCAGCAGGTCCAGCAGGTTGCGACTGTCGATCAGGCGCTGTTCAGTCGCAATCCGCGGTGCGCTGGCGTGCTGCACGAGATAAGTCAGGCCAGCCCCGAGAGTGGCCAGCAATGCCAGGATGGCGGCGCTCGACGCTCGGCTCATGGTGCGCGCAGCTCCTGCCTGGCCGCGACAAGCCGCTCCAGCGCCGGTACACAGAGGTTCATCAACAGCACGGCAAAGGCCACGCCGTCCGGGTAGCCGCCCCAGGTGCGAATAAGGTAGGTCAGCAACCCCACGCCTGCACCGAACAGCAGTCGCGCACCGGGGCTTTTTGCGCCGGACACCGGTTCAGTGACGATGAAGAAAGCGCCGAGCATGCTGGCACCGGTGAGCAGATGAAACAGCGGTGATCCGTGGGAGTCTGAGCCCGAACCGTTCCAGCACAACAGGCTGATGATGAACAGACTGGCGAGCATGCCAACCGGCGCATGCCAGCTGAATACGCGGCGTTGCAGCAAGAAAGCGCCCCCGGCGAGAAAGGCCAGGTTGACCCATTCCACGCCATGGCCACCGAACTGACCAAAGGCCGGATTCGCCGCGAACAGTTCATCCATGGTCAGGCTTTTGTTGATCCGCAGGCTGTCCAATGCCGTGGCCCGGACCCAGGCGTCCGGGTCTTGGCCTGCGCCGAACACTTGCTGCACGCCACCCCACAAGTCCATGCCGTGGGAGGCTGGCCAATGGGTCATCTGCTGTGGAAAGGTCACCATCACCAGGGCGAAACCCAGCATTGCCGGGTTGAACGGGTTGCTGCCGACCCCGCCATACAGGTGCTTGCCCAGCAACATCGCAAACGCCGCTGCGCTGACCGTCAGCCACCAGGGACAATAGGGTGGCAAGGCCAAGGCCAGTAGCGTGGCACTGACCAGGGCGCTGCCATCGCTCAAGGTTGGCTTGAGCGCGCGCTTGCGCAATCGCAGCACCGCCGCTTCAAAGGCTAAGGCACTGACACCAGCGAGCGTCAAGTTGATCAACACGCCCCAGCCATAGAACCAGAACAACGCCAACACGCCTGGCAACGTCGCCAGCAGAACCAGTTTCATCGCCTGCTGCAGACGTTCGTCCGCCGATTCAAGGGGCGGCATGTGCATCCACCTGGCGTTCGGCTTCGCTCAGGGCTCGCTCCAGGGCTTCGATCTGCTCGACGGGAGCCGCATTCGCCTGGGCTTTCTTCAGCTCGGCACGACGCATGGCTAGCTGGATCTTTGCGCGTTTCAGGTCGGCGTCGTTCGCCACAGCGGCGACAGGCGCCACGGCTGGCGGCGCAACGCGTTCCAGTTGGGCCAAGGCTTGCTCGGCGGCTTCGAACTGCTGTTGCAGCACAATCAACTGCGATTGCTGTTCGAAGGTCGGCGGATGACCGAAGGCCTTGAGCGACTTGTTCAGTTGCGCCCGGCTCATCGCCAGGTCGACCTTGGCTTTTTTCAAGGCGGCATCGGCGTTCGCGGCCTTCTGCGCGCGCACGCGTTCGAGGGCTGCCTGCACCGGGTCGAGCGGTACTTCACTGGGTTGGACAGCCCGTTGCGCACGGGCTTCTCGCTCGACAATTTTTAATTGCTCTTCACGCTGCAAACGGGCGTTGCGCTGCTCGAAACGGCGCCGTGCATGATTGCGCTTGGCGGCTCGCGCCCGTTGTTCTTCCAGGCTGGAGGCCAGGCCACCGACAATCGGCAGCACGCCGCTCAAGGGCAGCGGATGCATTTCGATGCAGTCCACCGGGCATGGCGCCACGCACAGGTCGCAACCGGTACATTCGTCGATGATGACTGTGTGCATCAACTTGGCCGCGCCGACGATGGCGTCAACCGGACAGGCCTGAATGCATTTCGTACAACCAATGCATTCCGCTTCACGAATATAGGCGATCTGCGCCGGAGCCGAGCCGCGACTGGTGTCCAGTTCCAGCACCGGCACGTTCAACAGTTCGGCCAGGGCAATAATGGTTTCACTGCCACCAGGCGGGCATTTGTTGATCGGCTCACCGCTGGCGATGCCTGCGGCGTACGGCTTGCATCCGGGGTGGCCACACTTGCCGCATTGGGTCTGCGGCAAGAGGGCGTCGATGCGTTGAATCAGACTCATGTTTTGATTAGCCCGCTGAATCCGAGAAAGGCCACTGCAATCAGGCCGGCGCCGATCAGGTCGATCGGCAGGCCGCGAAAGGGCAGGGGCACATCGTTGTCGAGTGTGCGCTGGCGCAGGTCCTGGAACAGACTCAGTACCAGCCAAAAGCCCAGCCCGGCACCGATGCTCAAGGCTGAGGCATGAAAAAATCCGTTGTTCTCCCGGGCGTTGAGCAATGCCACGCCGAGCACCCCGGCATTGCACAGCAGCAACGGCCAAAGACCTTCGAAGGACAGTGTCGAAAACACCCGTGCAAGCAACTTCAACAACGGGCCGATCAGCAGCGCACTCAATGGCAGGAACACGAACAGGTGCAGCGCGGTCAACGCCAACGGTACCAGCAGCCATTGATAGATCACATAGCCAAGCACCCCGGTAACCAGCATCAGGCAAGTCGTCGCGATGCCCAGGGCATGCACCTGGCGACGTTCGCTGCCCAACAGGGGATCTACACCCAGCGGCCAGTGCAACACGAGGTTGTTGAGCAGGGCGGTACTGATGAGCGTAAGCAGGGTTTCGGTCATGATAGTGCTTTGTGGCGAGGGGATTTATCCCCGTTCGGCTGCGAAGCAGTCGTAAATCCGAACAACTCGGTCTGTTTGAACGGTTGCTGAGGGCTGCTTCGCGGCCCAACGGGGCGGTGCGACGTCTCGATGAATCCCCTCACCACATATTTCTTGCTCGCCTTAAAATTGTCTTAAGTGAACAGCATTACGGCAAGAACGGGGCTTTTTCAACGCAGCCGTCTAAAAAGTTTATGCATTATCCGGCAAGGACGGAGGGTGGGCCAGACATGAAAATCCCACAGTCGCGCCAGGCACGACTGTGGGATCGGTTTACCGCAGTGCCTTACTTGATCCGCTGACCAGGCTTGGCGCCGCTGTCAGGGCTCAGCAGGTAGATTTCTTCACCGCCGGGACCTGCCGCCATCACCATGCCTTCGGAAATGCCGAACTTCATTTTGCGCGGCTTGAGGTTGGCGATCATCATCGTCAGTCGGCCATTGAGTTTGGACGGGTCCGGATAAGCGCTCTTGATCCCGGAGAATACATTGCGCTGCTCGTCACCGATATCCAGGGTCAGGCGCAACAGCTTGTCTGCGCCTTCCACGTGCTCGGCCTTGACGATCAGGGCGACGCGCAGGTCAACCGCGGCAAAGGTGTCGAACTCGATCTCCGGCGACAACGGATCCTTCGCCAATTCGCCATTGCCCGCAGGTAAAGCCTCGCCGGTGTCGGTCTGGCTGGCGGTCAGGTCTTCTTTCGAAGCGTCGGTCATGGCCTGCACTTTTACCGGGTCGATACGGGTCATCAGCGGCTTGAACTCGTTCAGCTGATGGTTGGCGAGCAAGGTCGCGTGGTCGTTCCAGGTCAGCGGCGCGACGTTGAGGAACGCCTCGGCATCGGCGGCCAGCAGCGGCAGCACCGGCTTGAGGAAGATCACCAGTTGACGGAACAGGTTGACGCCGGTGGCGCAGATGGCCTGGACTTCTTCCTGCTTGCCTTCCTGTTTGTTCAGCGACCAAGGTGCCTTGTCGGCGATCCAGGCGTTGGCGCGGTCGGCCAGGCCCATGATCTCGCGCATGGCGCGTGCAAAGTCGCGGGCTTCATAGGCGTCGGCAATGCTTGGTGCGGCAGCCAGGAACGCTTCGGTCAGCTCCGGCGCGGCGTTGGTCTCGACCATCACCCCGGCATTGCCCTTGTTGATGAACCCGGCGCAACGGCTGGCGATGTTGACAACTTTGCCGACCAGGTCGGAGTTGACCTTCTGCACGAAGTCTTCGAGGTTCAGGTCGAGGTCGTCGACGCCACGGCTCAGCTTGGCTGCGTAGTAGTAACGCAGGTATTCCGGCGACAGGTGATCCAGATAGGTCCGGGCCTTGATGAAGGTGCCACGGGACTTGGACATTTTCTGGCCGTTGACGGTCAGGTAGCCGTGCACGTTGATGCCGGTCGGCTTGCGGTAGCCCGCGCCTTCGAGCATCGCTGGCCAGAACAGGGCATGGAAGTTGACGATGTCCTTGCCGATGAAGTGGTACAGCTCGGCGGTGGAGTCCTTGCCCCAGAACGCGTCGAAGTCCAGCTCCGGCGTGCGGTCGCAAAGGTTCTTGAAGCTCGCCATGTAGCCGATTGGTGCGTCCAGCCACACGTAGAAGTACTTGCCCGGCTCATCGGGGATTTCAAAACCGAAGTACGGCGCATCGCGGGAGATGTCCCACTGTTGCAGGCCCGCATCCAGCCATTCGGCGATCTTGTTGGCCACGGCGTCTTGCAGGGTGCCGCTGCGGGTCCAGGCCTGCAGCATTTCCTGGAAGTCCGGCAGCTTGAAGAAGAAGTGCTGGGAATCCTTGAGCACCGGAGTGGCCCCGGAAATCGCCGACTTCGGATCCTTCAGGTCGGTCGGTGCGTAGGTCGCGCCGCACTTTTCGCAGTTGTCGCCGTACTGGTCCTCGGTGCCGCATTTCGGGCAGGTGCCCTTGATGAAGCGGTCGGCCAGGAACATTTTCTTTTCCGGGTCGAAATACTGCGTGATCGAACGCGTGGCGATGTGCCCGGCGTCGCGCAGCTTCAGATAGATCTGGCTCGACAGCTCACGGTTTTCTTCGGCGTGAGTGGAGTGGAAGTTGTCGAAGTCCACCAGGAACTCGGCAAAGTCGGCGCTGTGTTCAGCCTGGACGTTGGCGATCAGTTGTTCCGGTGTAATGCCTTCCTTTTCCGCGCGCAGCATGATCGCCGAACCGTGGGCGTCGTCGGCGCAGACATAGATGCATTGGTTGCCGCGGTGCTTCTGGAAACGCACCCACATATCGGTCTGGATGTATTCCAGCATGTGGCCAAGATGGATCGAACCATTGGCATAGGGCAGGGCACTGGTGACGAGGATCTTGCGTGGCTCGGACATGGGGCTCGGCTACTTGATGAAACGGAGGTCGGCCACTATAAAGCGCCGGCAAAGATATTTCACCCCTGCAAATCGTTGCCAGGCATGCCGTCCGGAAGACAGAAGGGGTAGGATACCCGCCATCTATTCCCAGTCTTGTTTTCGGAGTTGCCCATGAGCGCCGTCAATCGCGCAGCGGTGGAAGCCGTCCTTCGCCAATACACCGACCCCTATCTGAACCAGGATCCCGTCAGCGCCGGTTGCGTGCGCAACATCGAGATCCAGGGTGAGCGCGTCAGCGTGCAGCTGGAACTGGGTTATGCCGCCGGCTTGTTCAAGAGCGGTTGGGCGCAGATGCTGCAAATGGCCATTGAAGGCCTTGACGGGGTCAGCGCCGCCCGCGTCGATATCACCAGCGTGATCGCCGCGCACAAGGCCCAGGCACAGATCCCGGGCCTGGCCAACGTCAAGAACGTCGTGGCCGTAGCGTCCGGCAAGGGTGGCGTGGGCAAATCCACCACCGCGGCCAACCTCGCGCTGGCCCTGGCCCGCGAAGGCGCCAAGGTCGGGATCCTCGACGCGGACATCTACGGGCCGAGCCAGGGCATCATGTTCGGTATCGCCGAAGGCACCCGGCCGCAGATCAAGGATCAGAAATGGTTCGTGCCGATTCAGTCCCATGGTGTCGAAGTGATGTCCATGGCGTTCCTCACCGACGACAACACGCCGATGGTCTGGCGCGGGCCGATGGTCTCCGGCGCCTTGCTGCAACTGGTGACACAAACCGCGTGGGGCGACCTGGATTACCTGGTCATCGACATGCCGCCAGGCACCGGTGACATCCAGCTGACCCTGGCACAGAAAGTCCCGGTGGCCGGCGCGGTGATCGTGACCACGCCACAGGACCTGGCATTGCTGGACGCACGCAAGGGCGTGGAGATGTTCCGCAAGGTCAACATCCCCGTACTGGGCGTGGTGGAAAACATGGCCGTACACATCTGCTCGAACTGCGGGCATGCCGAACATCTGTTCGGTGAGGGTGGCGGTGTGAAACTGGCCAATCAGTATGGCGTCGAGCTGCTGGCGTCGCTGCCGCTGGCGATGGCTATCCGCGAACAGGCCGATGGCGGCAAGCCAACGGTCATCGCCGAACCGGACAGCCCGATTGCACTGGTTTACCAGGAACTGGCCCGCCATGTCGGTGCGCGGATCGTGTTGCAGGAAGCCGCCACGCCGGCGATGCCGAATATCACCATCAGCGACGATTGATATCTGCCGGATAACGCCGGTACCTGTGGGAGCGGGCTTGCTCGCGAATGCGGATTAACATTCAACAGTATTGTTGACTGAACCACCGCTTTCGCGAGCAAGTCGAATCGTCGCACCGCCGCTCCCACATTGGTTTAGGGGGGCTCTAGATGCGCAACCCGCCATCCAACTCCAGAATCCGACCGGTGTAATAGTCGTTCTCAAAGATGTAGGCCGCCGAATGGGCGATTTCCTCAGGCTTGCCCATGCGCTTGAGCGGAATCCCCGACGTCATTTTCTCCAGTGCTTCAGGTTTCATGCCCAGCGTCATTTCGGTTTCGATGAAGCCCGGTGCAATGCCGGCCACCCGGATGCCATAGCGCGCCAGTTCCTTGGCCCAGGTCACGGTAGCTGCCGCGACACCGGCCTTGGCGGCGGAGTAGTTGGTCTGGCCAACATTGCCGGCGCGGGAAATCGACGAGATATTGATGATCGCGCCGCTGTTGTCGAGCTCGACCATTTTCGCCGCGACTTCACGGGTGCACAGGAATACGCCGGTCAGGTTGACGTCGATGACCGCCTGCCATTGAGCCAGGGTCATCTTGGTCATTTCGCCATCCTTGACCTTGAGCAGCAGGCCATCACGCAAGATCCCGGCATTGTTGATCAGGCCATGAATAGCACCAAAGTCGCTGGCGACCTGGGCGACCATATGGCTCACTTGCTCTTCATTGGCGACGTTGCACAGATAGGCGCGGGCTTCGACGCCCAAGGCCGTGCAGGCAGCGACGGTGTCGTCGAGCTTTTCCTGGTTCAGGTCGACGAGCGCCAGTTTTGCGCCCCTGGCGGCCAAATACTCGGCCATGGAGCGGCCTAAACCCTGGCAACCGCCCGTGATAATGATTACTTTGTCAGTGAGTTTCATTCGCATGCCCCCGGTGGCAGGTCTGGTTGGTTTTGCTTCTTGAGTGCCTCTCGATCTGCGCCCGAACTGGCCACGGCTGCACATGAGAACTACCCCGACGGCATGCTGGAACTTTCATCAGCAGCCTGTCCGTTTTTGCGACGGATTCTTAATAAGGAGTCATAAATTGAGCGTTGAAGCGGCTAAGCATGCACGAGAATTGCTCCTCAAGGAATACCGTGGGGTGCTCTCCACACACTCCAAGTCAATGCCTGGTTTCCCGTTCGGTTCCGTGGTTCCGTACTGCCTGGACGAGCTCGGCCGGCCGCTGATCCTGATCAGCCGCATCGCCCAGCACACCCACAATCTGCAAAAAGATCCGAAATGCTCACTGTTCGTGGGCGAGCGTGGGGCCGAAGACGTCCAGGCCGTTGGTCGCCTGACCTACCTGGCCGAAGCGCAACAGGTCGAAGACGTTGCCGCCATCGAAGCGGCCGCCGAACGGTACTACCGCTATTTCCCGGATTCGCAGAACTATCATCAGGCCCACGATTTCGACTTCTGGGTGCTCAAGCCGGTGCGCCATCGCTACATTGGCGGGTTTGGCGCGATCCACTGGGTCAACGAGCTGACCCTGGCCAACCCGTTTGCCGGCAAGGCCGAGGCGAGCATGATCGAACACATGAACGCCGATCACGCCAAAGCCATTGCGCATTACGTCGAACTGGCCGGCTTGCCGAAAACTTCGCCGGCGACCCTGGTGGGCATCGACAGCGAAGGCATGCACCTGCTCATCGGCCAGGGGCTGCACTGGCTGCCGTTTCCAGCGCCTTGTAATACGCCGACACAAGTGCGCGAGGCCTTGGTTTTCCTGGCTCATGCCGAACATTGGCCGAAAAAGGCAGTGGCTGACGCTTGAATTCACGAAATGGCGACGTCATCTAAGGATTACTGGCAAGGCATTCTTGCGTTGAGGAACCATTTGATGCGCCCTTTTTTGTTGCTCTTTCTGCTGTTCCCGGTGTTGGAGCTGTTCGTATTCGTCAAGGTGGCAGGGTCGATCGGGTTTTTCCCGGCCCTGCTGCTGATCATTCTCGGCTCGATGTTCGGTGTGTTCGTGTTGCGCGTTGCCGGGTTGGCCACCGCACTGCGTGCCCGTGAAAGCCTGAATCGTGGCGAATTGCCAGCCCAGACCATGCTGGAAGGCCTGATGTTGGCGTTGGCCGGTGGCTTGTTGATTCTTCCGGGTTTCATCAGCGACGTGATCGGCCTGGTCATGCTGATGCCGATCAGCCGTCGCCTCCTGGCCAATAAAATGCGCCAGCGTGCCGAGGAACAAGCGATCCGCCAGCGTGCGTTCGCCGACGACCTCCAGCCCCGTGGGGGCCCTGCGCCGCGCGAGCCTCTGGGCCGCGAGCCGAACGTGATCGAAGGCGAGTTCGAACACCGCGATACCAAGTAACAGCAATATCGACACGGCACCTTCGGGTGCCGTGTTCGTTTTCGGGCGATCACCGTAAAAATTTTTCGATCTGCGCCCTTGTAATAAGCTTGTGCGCCCTTATGTAACGGTCACCGCAAGGTTTCTGGTGATCACGCCAGACAGACTTCCGCGGTTCGCTCGACGAACCGCACCCGGCACCGCCGGACTTTGTTAAACCCGCCGGGACTACACCGGCCGATGAAAACCACAATTAGGAGAGATCGACAATGAAGCTTCGTCCTCTGCATGACCGCGTCGTCATCCGTCGCAGCGAAGAAGAAAAGAAAACCGCTGGCGGTATCGTCCTGCCAGGTTCGGCTGCTGAAAAAGCCAACAGCGGCGAAATCCTCGCTGTCGGCACCGGCCGCGTACTGGAAAACGGTGAAGTGCGTGCACTGTCCGTGAAAGTGGGCGACAAGGTTGTGTTCGGTCCTTACTCCGGCAGCAACACTGTGAAAGTCGACGGCGAAGACCTGCTGGTAATGAGCGAGAACGAAATCCTCGCTGTTGTCGAAGGCTGATTCCCCGCTCATTTTCCCGTTACTACAAAGTATTTAAGGAATATCGATCATGGCTGCTAAAGAAGTTAAATTCGGCGATTCCGCCCGCAAGAAAATGCTCACCGGTGTCAACGTCCTGGCTGACGCAGTAAAAGCGACCCTGGGCCCGAAAGGCCGTAACGTGATCATCGAGAAGAGCTTCGGCGCTCCGACCATCACCAAGGACGGCGTTTCCGTAGCCAAAGAAATCGAACTGGAAGACCGTTTCGAAAACATGGGCGCGCAGCTGGTCAAAGACGTTGCCTCCCGTGCCAACGATGACGCAGGCGACGGCACCACCACCGCTACCGTTCTGGCTCAATCGATCGTCAACGAAGGCCTGAAAGCCGTCGCTGCCGGCATGAACCCGATGGATCTGAAGCGCGGTATCGACAAAGCGACCATCGCTATCGTCAAAGAGCTGAAGGCCCTGTCCAAGCCATGCGCTGACACCAAGGCTATCGCTCAGGTAGGTACCATCTCCGCCAACTCCGACAACTCCATCGGCGACATCATTGCTGAAGCCATGGAAAAAGTCGGTAAAGAAGGCGTGATCACCGTCGAAGAAGGCTCGGGCCTGGAAAACGAACTGTCGGTTGTTGAAGGCATGCAGTTCGACCGTGGCTACCTGTCCCCGTACTTCGTCAACAAGCCAGAGACCATGGTCGCTGAGCTGGACGGCCCGCTGATCCTGCTGGTCGACAAGAAGATCTCGAACATCCGCGAAATGCTGCCAGTACTGGAAGCCGTTGCCAAAGCCGGCCGTCCACTGCTGATCGTGGCCGAAGACGTTGAAGGCGAAGCCCTGGCGACTCTGGTTGTGAACAACATGCGCGGTATCGTCAAAGTCGCAGCCGTCAAGGCGCCTGGCTTCGGCGACCGTCGCAAGGCCATGCTGCAGGACATCGCCGTTCTGACCGGTGGTACCGTTATCTCCGAAGAGATCGGCCTGAGCCTGGAAAGCACCACCCTGGAGCACCTGGGTAACGCCAAGCGCGTAACCCTGTCCAAGGAAAACACCATCATCGTTGACGGTGCTGGCGTTCAAGGCGACATCGAAGCACGCATCAACCAGATCCGTGCCCAGGTTGCCGAGACTTCCTCGGACTACGACCGTGAAAAACTGCAGGAGCGTCTGGCCAAGTTGTCCGGCGGCGTTGCAGTGATCAAGGTTGGCGCTGGTTCCGAAGTTGAAATGAAAGAGAAGAAAGCCCGCGTTGAAGACGCCCTGCACGCTACCCGTGCAGCCGTTGAAGAAGGCGTGGTGCCTGGCGGTGGCGTGGCCCTGATCCGTGCTCTGGAAGCACTGACTCAACTGAAAGGCGACAACGCCGATCAGGACGTGGGTATCGCTGTACTGCGTCGCGCTGTTGAAGCGCCGCTGCGCCAGATCGTTGCCAACTCCGGCGACGAGCCAAGCGTAGTGGTCGACAAGGTCAAGAACGGCGAAGGCAGCTTCGGCTACAACGCTGCGACTGGCGAATACGGCGACATGATCGAAATGGGTATCCTGGACCCAACCAAGGTCACCCGTTCGGCTCTGCAAGCTGCAGCGTCCATCGGCGGCCTGATCCTGACCACCGAAGCTGCGGTAGCTGACGCACCGAAGAAAGACAGCGGTGCTGGCGGCGGCATGCCAGACATGGGCGGTATGGGCGGCATGGGCGGCATGATGTAAGCCAGCCTTACCCCTGTATAAAAAAACCCCGCCTGCGTAAGTAGGCGGGGTTTTTTATTGCCCGGATTTTGAAGTGCAAGCGATTCAGTGTGGGAGCGGGCTTGCTCGCTAAGACGGTGTGTCAATCACCGGGGAGGTTGACTGNNGGAGGTTGACTGATCTACCGCCTTCGCGAGCAAGCCCGCTCCCACATTTGATCTGTATTTCAGGCACTGACCGGCTGTGCTTCGAGCTCTCTCTCGGCCTTGGACGTGGGTCGATAAAGGATGTAGTAATACGACCCCAGGCAAATCAGCCAGCAGAATACCGCCGTCCACACGTTGTGCGAGAAGAAGTGTGCTCCCTGCAGCATCCGGCCGATGGAAAAAACCGAGCCCAGGGCGAAGGCGAAAACAAAGACCGCACGCGCCATGCGCGGACGGCGATCACGCAACACGAAGAACAGTGCAAACAGGGTGAAACCGGTCGCGGCGTGACCGCCAGGCCAGCAACGCCCCGGTTTTTCTGTAGCCGGACGCGGGCTCAACAATTCGCTGTAGGTCTCGTGACCGCCGAATTGCTCCAGGCTCCACGGGCATTGCACCGCCGTCACCGCTTTCATCGGCGTGACAAAGGACGTCGCCAGCCCCAGGGACAGCACCAGGCAGCCCAGTTCCCGCTTGAACGGCTTGAGCCGGGGCAGAAAGAACGAACCGGCAAAACCGAGGATAGCCAGCACCGAGAAGGCGATAACCACTTGCTTGGCCCGATCATGCAGGACGGTTTCCAGGAAATAACTGTGCCGGCCGATGAAGTCCCCGGCGACCGGATCGTAGAACAGCCTGGCCAGGTCCATGTCCAGGGTCGTCAGTTCAAGCAACACCAGAATGATTGCCGCAACGGCGGGAACACCCAGGCACACCCAGAAGTTGAGCGGGCGAGAAGCGGGGCGTGCAGAGATCGAAACCATGGTCAATCCTTGGTCAGTGAAATGTTCTTGAATACGCAGCCGCGCGGAGTCTGGGCTCGACCCTGTCGTCAACCCGTGAACCGATAGTGAAAAAAACGTTGGGGCTTGATCCGACGATTTCGCCCAACCGACGACTGCACGCAACCCTGGCCCTGAATCACGCTTGGCCTTAAGCTGCGCGGGCCGAGACGGCCGTTATTGTGTACGGAGAAGATGCCCATGCGAATTTTATTGGTTGAAGACAACCGCGATATCCTGGCTAATCTGGCCGATTACCTGGGACTCAAGGGCTATACCGTGGATTGCGCACAGGACGGTTTGTCGGGCCTGCATCTGGCAGCTACGGAGCATTACGACTTGATCGTACTCGATATCATGTTGCCTGGCATCGACGGCTACACGCTGTGCAAACGCCTGCGCGAAGATGCCCGGCGCGACACGCCGGTGATCATGCTCACTGCCCGTGATCAACTGGACGACCGGCTGCAAGGCTTCAAGTCCGGTGCCGATGACTACCTGATCAAACCCTTCGCCTTGTCTGAACTGGCGGCGCGGATCGAAGCAGTGATGCGTCGCACCCAAGGTGGAGGTCGCCGGACCTTGCAGGTGGGTGACCTGAGCTATGACCTCGATACGCTGGAGGTCACCCGCGAAGGCCGATTGCTCAAGCTCAACCCGGTGGGCCTGAAGTTGCTGGCGGTCCTGATGCAGAAAAGCCCGCATGTACTGCGCCGCGAAATTCTCGAAGAGGCCCTGTGGGGCGATGACTGCCCAGACAGCGACAGCCTGCGCAGCCATGTCCATCAATTGCGCCAGGTGATCGACAAGCCGTTCGCCAAACCGCTGCTGCAAACCGTGCACGGTGTGGGTTACCGCCTGGCCGAGGGGCGTGATGGAGTTTAAACAGAGCCTCGCTCAACGGATCATCATTGCCTTTGCGCTGATGAGCGCACTGGTGGCGGGCGCCTTTGCCATGGGCATCGTTGCCACCGTGCACCTGGTGGAAGAAAAATTGATCTCGGCGGGCCTGGGTGGCGATTTGCAGCGCCTGTTGCTGATGGACAGCGTTTCGGACTGGAGCCATCGCCCGGAACCGGACCAGTTGTTTTATTTCAGCGGCGGGCGGGGCGATTTCGAGTTGCCCAAGGATTTGCGGCACCTGGATCCAGGGTTTCACGAGGTTTTTCGCGAGCAGCTGTCGTACCACGCGATGGTCGAGGTGGTCGATGGTCGGCGCTATGTGCTGTTGCAGGACCAGAGTGACTTCGAAGAGCGCGAGCGAGTGCTGTTTGCCGTGGTGCTGGTGGGCTTCGTGCTGAGCCTGGCGCTGGCGGTGTTTCTCGGCTGGGTGCTGGCGCGCAAGGTAATGGCACCGGTAGTAAGGCTGGCGCGTCAGGTACGTCATCGCGATCAGCTACTGGGTCTGGCACCGCCACTGGCGCCGGATTATGCGGGCGATGAAGTGGGTGAGCTGGCCGTGGCCTTCGACGCTACCCTCGGCCGGTTGCGCCAGGCGCTGACCCGTGAGCGCATGTTCACCAGTGACGTCAGCCATGAACTGCGCACGCCCTTGATGGTGTTGGCCAGTTCCTGCGAGTTGCTGTTGGAAAACCCCGGGATCGACCAGCGCGGCCTTGCCCAGGTCGAGCGAATTGCCCGCGCCAGTGAAGAAATGCGCGAGTTGGTACAAACTTTCCTGATGCTGGCCCGCGCTCAGCGCGAAGACGCCGGCATGTCTGCGCAGCAAACGCTGGATGAAGTGGCCGACGGCTTGATCAACCTGTGGCGCGAGCCGATCGAGGCCAAGGGGCTCAAGCTGATTGTCGACTGGGGTGGTCCCCACACTACTCGGTATAACGCAACGCTATTGCACGCGGTCATGGGCAACCTGCTGCGTAACGCATTGCATTACACCGACCGTGGATTTATCCGGCTGAGCCTGATGCCCACCGGGTTCACGGTCGAGGACAGTGGCGTGGGTATTCCCGAGGAAAAACGCGAAGCGATGTTCGAACCTTTTGTGCGAGGCAACGAGAAACGCGGAGAGGGCCTCGGGCTTGGACTATCGTTAGTACAACGGATCTGTGAAAACCAGGGCTGGAGCGTCAGCCTGACGACCATGGAACCCAATGGCTGTCGTTTTCAGGTCCAGTTCAATGCGTCGACTGTGAGTTGATGGTCGCTGGACGGTTGGTTGAGATTGCCGCCTTGTAATACCTCGAAACGTTTCGAGGTTTTCATCACGAAATTTTCACAATCGCATGACCTGACCCTCACACATCACTGCCTAAGGTGGTTGGAATCAGAAGCTCAGGAGATTGATGATGGTGGATGGCCCGATCAAACTGGATTTTTCCAACAAGTACGACGATCAACACGCCAAACGTTACCTGCAAAAACACAAGGATGGCGTCGGCCGCCGCCTGTCCCACTGGCGTGACGTACAAATGGCGCGCAAGGCGCTGGCGTTGGTCGGCGAGCCGGGCCTGGTTCTCGATCTGCCCTGCGGTGCGGGGCGTTTCTGGCCAATGCTGGCGGAGAAACCCAACCGCGTGATCATCGGTGCCGACAACTCCGAGTCCATGATCAAGATCGCTACACAGTCGCAACCGGCTGAAGTGGTGAAACGGGTACAACCCTTGCAGACGTCCGCGTTCGACATTGCGTTGCCGGATAACGCTGTCGACAGCATTTTCTGCATGCGTTTGCTCCACCACATCGGTGAAGCCCAGCATCGACTGGCGATCTTGCGCGAATTCGAGCGCGTCAGCCGAGACAGCGTCATCCTTTCACTGTGGGTCGACGGTAACTTCAAAGCCTGGAAACGCAAGCGCGCGGAGAGAACCCGTGGGCAGGAAGGTTACCAAAATAGATTTGTGTTACCGGCGGCTACCGTAGAAAAGGAGTTTGAGCAGGCTGGTTTCCGTATTCAGGAACGTATCGACTTTTTGCCGCTCTATGCCATGTGGCGAGTTTATGTATTACGCAAGAGGTAACAGATGGTAGAGCAGTGTGCAGCAGGAACAGGCGTCGCCTCCCAGGACCGATTCGATTACTTCTGGAATCAGCGCGGAGAATGGGTGGAAGAGCCCAACGTCCGGCGCGGTGGCGAGAGTGGCGTGCAGCGTCTCATGGACAGTGATGGACAACTGCTCTACGTAAAACGCCAGACCGGCCATATCCATCGGGGTCTTTTGCACCCTTTCGGACGGCCGACGGTGCTTCGCGAGCGTGATGCACTCACCGGCTTGCGCCTGCTCGATGTGCGCGTCCCGGAAATCGTGTTCTGCGAAGCGCAACGCGATCCCGTGCACAAGTGGCGCGCCTTGTTGGTGACCAAGTCTTTGGACGGCTTCGAGGAAATCGAACGTTGGTACGAAAGCGGCGGACGCGAGCGTCATGGTGAGGCTGTGCACGATCGCGTGCTCAAGGACCTGGCCGAGAACCTGGCGCGGATGCACAAGGGGCGTTGGCAACACAGCTGCATCTATATCAAGCACGTATTTGTTCGCGTCACCGGTGAGGGTGAGGCAGCCAAAGTCGAAGTTGCCTTGATCGATCTGGAGAAGTGCCGGCAGCGCTTGACCGCTCGCCAGGCGGCGGCCCATGACATGAAGCAGCTGCGCCGCCACTCGTCATTCAGCCCGACGGACTGGAAGAAACTCGTCTATTTTTATGAGACGGCGTTTGGCAGCGCTATCAAAGGTTTATAGCAATGAAACTTGAAGTTGCGCGAGGTTTGTTTCTGGTAGGAGCCTTGGCAGTTGCTTCACTCGCGGTGGCGGCATGGGAGCAGCCCCGCACGCAAGTCTTAAGTTCAGTACACAGTGGCGAGCACTGTCCGTTGCCACGGGTTGCCAAGGCATCCGTGGCCACTCAACCCGATCATGATTTGTTGCTGTTCATGTTCGGACTCTCTCAAGGATTGAGGCCGCAAAGTTGAACACAATGAAGCCCAAATAAAAGGCCTCGCTGATGCGAGGCCTTTTTTGTTGCGCAGTGCAGATCGTTCCCACGCTCTGCGTGGGAATGCAGCCCGGGACGCTCCGCGTCCCAAATCAAGAGCCGAACGCGGAGCGTCCGTAGAGGCATTCCCACGCAGAGCGTGGGAACGATCTTAGCGAGAGGATTTGGCCAGCAGCGTATACACGCACGGCAACACAAACAGCGTAAACAGCGTCCCAATCGACATCCCGGTGGCAATGACCGTACCGATATCGAACCGGCTCACCGCGCCGGCCCCCGTGGCGATGATCAACGGCACCATGCCGAATACCATTGCCGCCGTGGTCATCAATACCGGGCGCAGGCGAATGGCCGCGGCTTCCTCCACCGCTTCGCGGGGCGTCAGGCCCCTGTCCTTGCGCAGCTGGTTGGCGAATTCGACGATCAGGATGCCGTGCTTGCTGATCAGGCCGATCAACGTCACCAACCCGACCTGGGTATAGATGTTCATGCTCGACCAGCCGAGGAACAGCGGCAGCAAGGCGCCGCAGATCGACAGCGGGACGGTCACCAGGATCACCAGCGGATCGCGAAAGCTTTCGAACTGGGCCGCCAGTACCAGGAAGATGATCGCCAGTGCCAGGCCAAAGGTCACCCATAGTGCACTGCCTTCCTGGACGTATTGCCGCGATGCACCGGCATAGTCGAAGGCAAAGCCCGCCGGCGCTTCTTCCCGGGCGATCTGACGCACGGCGTCGATGGCCTCACCCATGCTGACCAGCGGCACCCCGGAAAGAATCGCCGAGTTGAGTTGCTGGAACTGGTTCAGTTGCCGAGGGCGCGCCCGGTCGGTCACGGTGATCAGGGTCGAGAGGGCGAGCAGTTCGCCCTGGGTGTTCTTGACGTAGTAGTTGTTCAGCCACTCAGGGTTATCCCGGAAGGAGCGTTCGACTTGGGCAATGACTTTGTAACTGCGGCCATCCACGGTGAAACGGTTGATTTCCGCCTCACCCAGCAACGTCGCCAGTGTCCCGCCCAAATCCTGCATCGACACGCCCATCTGGGCCGCCTTGGCACGGTCGATATCCACCACCACTTCAGGTTTGTCAAAGGCCAGGTCGACGTCGACGAAGGCGAATTTACCGGACTCCATCGCGCGTTTTTTCACCCGGTCGACCTGTTGCAGCAGTAACTCGTAATCGTTGGCCGTGTTGACGACGAACTGGAACGGCAGACCCTCGCCGGTACCCGGCAGGGAAGGCAGGTTGAAGCCGAATACCTGCAAGCCTGAAATGCTCTCCAGCTTGGCCTGAACCTCGGGCAGGATCTCCATTTGCGTGCGACTGCGCTCGTTCCAGGGCTTGAGAAGGAAACCGCCAATACCCGATTGCACACCGTTGAAGCCGTTGATCTGGAACGACGAGTAGTACTCGGGAAACGCCTTGAAGATCGTGATGAACTCGTCGGTGTAGGTGTTCAAATAGTCGAGGTTGGTCGGTTGCGGTGCACTGGCCAGCATGAAAATGATGCCCTGGTCCTCATCCGGCGCCAGTTCCGACTTGGTGAACTTGAGCAGCACGGGAATCAGGCACAGCACGATCACCGCGAACACCAGCACCACCGGCCGGGTGTTGAGGGTGCCGTGGAGCATTGTCTGGTATCGGCGCTTGAGGCTTTCGAAAATCAGGTCCAGGCGATGGGCCAGGCCCGTGGGGTTTTCGTCGTGACGCAGCAACAGGGCGCACATCATCGGCGACAGGGTCAGGGCGACGATGCCGGAAATCACCACCGCACCGGCCAGGGTCAGGGCGAACTCCTTGAACAGCGCCCCGGTAAGGCCCGTGAGGAAGCCGATCGGCGCATACACCGCCGCCAGGGTGATGGTCATCGAGACCACCGGCATGGCGATCTCCCGGGCGCCCTCGATGGCGGCATCCAGCGGCGTCTTGCCTTCCTCGATGTGGCGGTGGATGTTTTCCACCACCACGATGGCATCGTCCACCACCAGGCCGATGGCCAACACCATCGCCAGCAGGGTCAGCAGGTTCAGCGAGTAACCCATCATCTGCATGAAGAACATCACGCCGATCATGGACAACGGAATGGTGACCACCGGGATCACCACCGAGCGCAACGCACCGAGGAACAGGAACACCACCACGATCACGATCAGTACTGCTTCGAACAGGGTCTTGATCACTTCGTTGATCGAGGCCTGGATGAACAGCGTCGCGTCGTAGGCGATTTCCGCCTTCAGGTTCGGTGGCAGCTGGGCCGTAAGCTCCGGCATGATCTTGCGCACTTCCTTGATCACGTCGAGGGGGTTGGCCGCAGGCGTGGCCTTGATGCCGATGTACACCGAGGGCGTACCGCCGAACGAGCTGATGGTGTCGTAGTTTTCCGCTCCCATCTCGACTCGCGCGACATCGCGCAGCAGCACGCGACTGTCACCTTCGACCTTGAGCGGGATCGCGGCGAAGGCTTCGGCTGATTTGAGCTCGGTATTGGCGCTAATGCTGGTGACCACGTACTCGCCTTTCACTTCGCCGGCGGCGGAAAGGAAGTTGTACTGGCGCACCGCGTTGGTCACGTCGCTGGCGCTGAGGCCGAAACCGGCCAGCTTCACCGGGTCCAGCCACAGGCGCATGGCGAAGACCTGGTTGCCGAGAATCTCGGCTTCGGCCATGCCCGGCAAGGTTGCCAGCTTCGGCTGGATGACGCGCGACAGGTAATCGGTAATCTGCGGGTTGCTCAGCTCCTTGCTGGAGAAGCTGATGTACATCAGCGCCGAGGCGTCGGCAGCTTCCTTGCTCAGCACCGGGTCTTCGGCATCCTGGGGCAGGCGGTTCTTGACCTCGTTGGCCTTGGCCAGCAGTTCGGTGAACAAGCGGTCGCTGTTGGAGCCGATGCGTGCGTAGATCGAGATCACCGAGAAATTCTGCCGACTGACCGAAGTCATGTAGTCGATACCTTCGGCGCTGGCCAGGCTCTGTTGCAACGGTTGCGTGATGTAGCCCTGGATGGTTTCGGCGTTGGCCCCGGGGTACGCGGTGGTGACCGTGATCAGGGCGTTTTCCATTTGTGGGTACTGGCGCAGCGGCAGCGTGCTCCAGGCCTGGAAGCCCAGCAGCACAATCAACAGGCTGACCACGGTGGCGAGCACCGGGCGACGGATGAACGGGTCGGTAAAAGCCATTGGGGGGTTCCTTGATCAGTCAGCGCGTGGCTGACTGTTCTTTTCGGCCAGGGTCTTGTCGTCGCTGATGGCGATGTGCGCACCGTTGTCCAGTTTGATCTGGCCGGCCGTGACCACCTTTTCGCCGTTCTGCAGACCTTTGGTAATCACCACCTGCCCGTCGCGGCGTTCACCGGTTTCAATGAACCGCCGTTCAGCGATCAGGATCGGCTGGCCCTTGTCGTCTTTTTCGAGGCTGCCGTCTTCAGCCTTCTTCTCTGCAACGACATACAGGGAGTTGCCGTAGAGCGTGTAGGTGATCGCGCTTTCCGGCACGACGATGCTCGGCCGCGGGTTGGGCAACATCACCTGCAGGTTGGCGAACATGCCTGGCAGCAGCTTGCCATCGGGGTTGGCCAGGGTCGCGCGGACCTGCATGTTGCGCGTGCTGTTTTCCAGTTTCGGGTTGATCGCACTGATGGTGCCGGGGAAGGTCTGGGACGGATACGCCGCGACGATGATTTCAACCGGCTGGCCAATGGCGATCTTTGGCACCGACTGCTCTGGCACGAAAAAGTCGACGTAGAGGCTGCTGAGGTCTTGCAGGGTGGCAATCATGGTGCCACTGGCCAGGTAGTCGCCAACGTCCACCTGACGAATGCCGATGGTCCCGCTGAAGGGGGCGACGATGCTTTTTTTGCCCAGCGCGGCCTTGAGTTGGTTGACCGTGGCCTTGCTCTTTTTCAGTACCGCCGACAGTCGATCGAACTCGCCTTTGGAAATGGCCTGGCTGCCCACCAGCTGGCTTCCTCGACCGTAATCGAGTTGGGCCAGGCCGAGGTCGGCCAGGGCGGTTTCGAGGAACGCGCTTTCCACGGCGCTGTCCAGGCGCAGGAGGGGTTGACCGGCTTTGACTTTCTGCCCGGACTCGAACTGCAGGTCAACGACCGTGCCGTCGGTCTCCAGGCTCAGGTCTACGCCTTGCAGCGCCTTGAGGGTGCCTACGGTAGGCAGCCTGGCTTGCCAGGGCCGTTCGATGGCCGTGGCCACGGCGACGCTGATCGGCGGTTTTGGCACGGAGAAGCCCTGAATCATCGTATAGATGGAGAAGGCTTTGTAACCGGCCAGGACCAGCACGATCAACAGTACAACACCCAACATGATCAGCATGCGGCGACGCAGCATATTTCCAGTTCCTTGGAGAAATCAGGTGAGACAGTGGGGCACATTACCGCGAGTGGGAAGGGGAATCCAATGGCTGATTTTTGTCGGTTCCGGAAAAGATCGCAGCCTGCGGCAGCTCCTACAGGTGTACACATGACCCTGTAGGAGCTGCCGCAGGCTGCGATCTTTTTGGGCCTGACTCAAGCCATCAGATGCAGATGGTTGTCCCAGAGCCCCGCCGGCAGATCCAGCGGTTTGGCGAGCAGATTTGCCTGGCGGCAATCGTAGTACCGGCAGCGTCCCTGGCCCGAGGTCACGACGAATCCGTCGGCCACCGCGCCCACTCCGGCGCAATCGGGCAGTGGTGCGTCCAGGCGCACTTCGCCGCTGTCCAGGTCCCAGATGAAAAAGCGGTTGCCCCGAGGCGCGGTCAGCGCGACCAGGCGCAAGTCGCTGTGCACCGCAACGCTGGCAGTGTAGTGCCCCATGGCTTGCAACTGATGCTCCGGCACCGGGAACGCCACGAACGGCTGGCCCGGACGCTTGATCGCCAGCAGCTCCGAATGCTCGTGGGCTGCCCCCATGAATTGCTGGCCGGCGACGATGGTGCCATCGCTGGCAATGCCCAGGTGACGCACGCTGTTCATCTGCTGGCCGAGGGTTTCCTTGCTCAGCAGGGTGCCGTCGCGCTGCATCAGGACCAGGCTCGGCTCCATGGCATTGAGGTTCATCTCGACCCGGCTTTCGGCTTCGGTGCGGATGCCGCCGTTGGCCACCACCAGGGTCTCGCCATCGGGCATCCACGACACTTGATGCGGGCCGATGCCGTGGGTGGAAATCTCACCGCTGTGCACCAGGCGTTCGCCTTCGAACGTGTACACGCCGAGCAGGCCGCGACCCGGATCGGTGGTGTCGTTTTCGGTGGCGTACAACCAGTCACCGCTGTGGTGAATCACCGCATGACCGTAGAAGTGCCGGTTCGGCTGAGACGTCACGGTTTGCAGGAGCGTGCCGTCACGCAGGTCGATCAGGTAGCTCTCGGTGCCCGGACGCCGGGCAACGAACAGCGCGATCGGCAGCGTCGGGTGATTGATGATGTCATGGCAGCGCTGGCCGACCTGGGTGGCAAACACCCGGGTGCCGTCCAGCCGGTAACCGACGGCGTAGTGCTTGCCGTCGGTATCGTCCCGCGCCGAGAGCAGCAGCGGGCTTTTATCCTTGTGCCTGGACAGCGTCCAGCCGCCCAGTGACACCGCACCAAGCAGCAAACTCCCTAATTTCAGAGCCTGGCGTCGTAGCATGGAACTCGCCCTCATCAGTCACCGTCGTTGGCGTTGAAGCCCAGTTGGATGCCCAGCGCCTTCGCCAGCTCGCCTTCGTGCAGGCGGTGGACCACGTTGATGCTGTCGTAGAGATCATTGAGTTGCTGGCGACCGGCGTCGTCGTTGAGCATTTCGGTCAACGAGCGCTGGCTGCTGGCGAACAGTTTCAACGAAGCGGCGTAGGCCGCGTCGATCTTGTCGGCCAATGGCTTCTGGTCGCTTGGCAACAGGCCGCGCAGGCCTTTGTTGTCGACACCTTCCCATACCGTTCTGGCCGCAGCGAGGCTGGCCTCCAGGGCGGTCAGGGACGACTGGCTGCGCCAGGCATCGGCCTGGAACGGCTGCGGCACGCCTTTGCTCTGGCGGCCCATCGGTGTGCCGAGCTTCTTCTTCAAGGTATCGAGGGCGGTCACCTGCACGCGCAACAGATCGGCGATTGCTTCGTGGGAGTCGGCGTAGCGCTGGTTCGGGAACTTGCTCATTTGCGCGAGCATGCCGTCGGTGTTGTTCCAGCTTTTGAGGATTTCTTCGGCCAGCTGTTTCTGACGCTCGCCAATGGCGATCAGCAGCGGGCAGTACTTGGCCTTCTGCTCGGCGTTGGCCACATCAGGCTTGCTGTCGAACAGGATGTATTCGTAGGCCGACAGGCCTTGGACCACCACGCTGGATTTGGCCAGTGCAGCAGCATCGATCTGCGGTTGTGCAGTGACCAGTTGCTCGACCTGGCGGCCGACCAGGTTCTTCTTGTCGGGCCAGAACTGCACCTGCCAGGCACGGTTGCCCTCGGCCAGCGGACCAATCAGCAGCGGTTGCAGTTCGGCCCAGGCTTTTTGCGCGTGCAGGAAGTCGGCGCGGGCGGTTTCGAGATTTGCCTTGCCTTCGCAGTAGGCGAGGGCGCTGACGGCCAGCTGGCGGTCGGCTTCAACCCAGCGGGTATAGGTCGGCAGAATCACCGACTTGGCGATCGCAGCCGAAGTGACGGCCTGCGGGTCCTGTGGCGAGCAGGCGCCCAAGGCTAGCGCGGCAAGGCTGGTGAACAACAATTTGGGACGGAACATGTCGGGCTCCCGCGGGAAGATGGGTATTAAAGGGAATTCAAGAACGCCAACAACGCAGCGCGCTGCTCGGCATTGAAAGACAAAACCTGTTGTTGCGCCGCTTTTGCCTCGCCGCCATGCCAGAGCACAGCTTCGAGCAGGTTGCGGGCGCGGCCGTCGTGCAGGAACTGGGTGTGGCCACTGACGGCTTGAGTCAAACCAATGCCCCACAACGGCGGGGTACGCCAGTCGCGCCCTCCGGCCTGGAATTCGGTGCGGTTGTCGGCCAGGCCATCGCCCATGTCATGCAGCAGCAGATCGCTGTAGGGGCGAATCACTTGATTGGCCAATTCAGCTTCGGCGGCGTCGGCGGCGGTGGTGTACTTGGGTGTGTGACAGGACTGGCAACCGGCCTGGTAGAACAGGGTCTTGCCGGCCAGCACTTGCGGCGTGCCGACATCGCGGCGCGCCGGTACGGCGAGGTTACGGGTGTAGAACAGCACCAGGCGCAGGATGTTGTCGCTGACTTCCGGCTCGCCATCGGGGCCGTTGCCATTGGGTGCCTGCTTACAGGCCGTTTGCGCGTCGGTGCAGTCGTCAAAGGGCCTCAGGTGGGTCGTGAGGCCCATGTCACCGGAAAACGCATGGACATTTTGTTGATTGAGGTTCGGCTGCCCGGCTTTCCAGCCAAATCGCCCGAGCACGGTTTTCTGCTGCACATCATCCCAGACCCGGTTCGGGCGCCCGGCGATGCCGTTTTTCGCTTTGGCCTGCGCGTCCGCATTCGCCAGGATGGCCTCTTCAGGAATGGCTTCCAGCAAGCCCAGGCCGATCATCGCAGGTGCGACACGGGCCGAGAAGCGCGTGTCGGGGTGCATCGGGCCGTAGTTCAGCTGGGTGATGTTCAGGCTCGGCTTGCGCAGTTCCACTTCGGTGCCGTCCTTGAAGCGAACCATCACCGGCGAGTAGTCGACCCGCACCTTGCCTTCCGGCGTCACGCCGGGCACGGCCATGTCCTGGAACTGCCCGCCATACACGGGCTCCGGTACGACACCCTGTTGCTCGATGACTTTGGCGTAGGCTGGGGTGTCGGGAATCGACAGGCGTATCAGCATCGACACGGCATTGCGCGCATCTGGCGCAGGCGGGTGACCGCGGCCGTCCTTGATATGGCAGCCCTGGCAGGCATTGGTGTTGAACAGCGGACCGAGGCCGTCGCGAGCGGTGGTGGTCGACGGAGCGATCACCCAGGGATTACGAAAAAAGCTATTGCCGACACTGAAGTCCACACGCCGCGATGGCGGCAGGTTAGCGGAGGGCAGCGAAAAGGCGTTCTGATCGGTCTTGCGCACGGTCGTACCGCCGCCGGAGCGGGCTTCACCGGGTTCAGCCTGGGTGAATTTCGGGGCGTCATCGCAGGCACTCAGGCCCAGGGCCAACAACAGTGCGGACAAGCGAAGAGGCAGCGAGGGCATCAGACATCCTGCAAGACGAGCAAAACAAGGGCGCAAAGTCTAACAGGGGATGGGAATTTGAATAAGAGGAATTATCGTTCGCTTAGGCAGATGATCGTTCCCACGCTCCGCGTGGGAATGCCTCAACGGACGCTCCGCGTTCGGCTTTTGATTTGGGACGCGGAGCGTCCCGGGCTGCATTCC
>CXWK01001427.1_pt2 | contig 43006 bp, 33 predicted proteins | sample 590851 | NCBI WGS metagenome assembly CXWK01 (sample SAMEA3498364, study PRJEB10139) | wastewater metagenome | biome: wastewater treatment plant; material: activated sludge | place: Denmark | collected 2014-08-01 | reverse complement strand
CTGTTATAATGGAATATGATGAGTCTCAAAAGTTTCCGATGGAAATAATGAAACAATTGGGCGATCTTGGATTTTTAGGAATTCTTGTTCCGGAAGAATTTGGCGGCGCTGGCTTAGGTTATGTTGAATATGCTTTAATAATTGAGGAACTCTCAAAAGTTGATCCATCAATCGGGCTTTCTGTAGCGGCACATAATGGATTGTGTACAAATCATATAAATCTTTTTGGAAATCCAGAACAAAAGAAAAAATATCTACCAGATTTAGCAAGTGGTAAAAAGATTGGAGCATGGGGATTAACAGAATCTTTCTCGGGTAGTGATGCAGCAGGATTAAAAAGCTTTGCGGTAAAAGATGGAGCCTATTGGGTATTGAATGGAAGCAAGCAGTTTACAACACACGGAACTGTTGGTGAAACTTATGTTGTTATGGCTATTACAAATAAAGAAGCTGGTAAAAAAGGAATCTCAGCTTTTATTCTTGAAAAAGGAATGGAAGGATTGATAATTGGAAAGAAAGAAAATAAACTTGGTATGCGCGCAAGCGATACAACACAATTAGCTTTTGAAAATTGTAAAGTACCAGCAAAAAATCTTTTAGGCGAAGAAGGAATGGGATTTATTAATTCCATGAAAGTTTTAGAAGGTGGAAGAATTTCTATTGCTGCAAACAGCGTTGGACTAGCTCAAGGCGCACTTGATGCATCGTTAAAATATTCTCAAGAACGTAAACAGTTTGGTCAACAACTCTTTGATTTTCAGGCAATACAATTTAAGCTGGCTGAAATGGCAACAAACATCGAAGCTGCTAGATTGTTAACATTCCGTGCGGCGGCGATGAAGGATGCTGGAATACCAAATACCAAAGAAGCAGCTGAAGCAAAGTTATTTGCGAGCGAGATTGCTGAAAAAGCTGCGAGTGAAGCTGTTCAAATTTTTGGCGGATATGGGTTTATTAAAGAATACCCTGTAGAAAAATTTTACAGGGATGTAAAACTTCTTACAATCGGTGAAGGCACATCAGAAATACAACGAATTGTTATTGCTAGAGATTTGTTGAAGGATTAATTTTTATGAAACAAATCGGAAATAAATTAAATGAAGAATCTTCTTTCCTAAAAAGAGAAGATTACCAAAGAGAGTTACTGCGTAAACTTGAAGCTGCAAAAGATAAAGTAAAAGAAGGCGGCGGAAAGAAAGCAATTGAAAAACATAAAGCTAAAGGTAAACTTTTAGCTCGTGAAAGAGTGAACCTACTTGTTGATGACCCAAATAAGTTTTTTGAATTAAGTACATTTGCCGCATATGGAATGTATGAAGAATATGGCGGCGCTCCTTCATCGGGTACTATTTATGGAATTGGAAAAATTCATAATCGCGATTGCGTAATTGTTGCAAACGATGCAACAGTAAAAGCAGGAGCATGGTTTCCTATCACTGCAAAGAAAAATTTACGCGCGCAAGAAATTGCCATGGAAAATCACTTACCAATAATTTATCTGGTTGATAGTGCAGGAGTTTTTCTTCCCCTGCAGGATGATATCTTCCCTGATAAAGAACACTTTGGTAGAATTTTTCGTAACAATGCAAAAATGTCTTCAATGGGCATTCCACAAATTGCAGCAATTATGGGGCCTTGTGTTGCCGGTGGAGCTTACTTACCCATTATGAGTGATGAATCACTAATTGTTGAAGGAGAAGGATCAGTTTTTCTTGCTGGTTCACATTTAGTTCGCGCAGCAATTGGTGAAGTAATTGATAATGAAAAGCTTGGCGGTGCAAAAGTTCAATCAAATATTTCCGGGGTTACTGATTACATTATGAAAAATGATGAGGAATGTATTGCACAAATCAGAAGTTTGATTGAGAAAATTGGCAAGAATGAAAAAGCAGGCTTTGACAGAATCGAAAGTAAATTACCTAAGTATCCAACAAAAGAAATTTTTGGAGTTCTTCCTGAAGATACTTTAAAGCCTTATAATACTTATGAATTGATCTCACGAATTGTTGATAATTCTGAAATTGATGAATATAAATCTGGCTATGGTAAAACGATTATCACAGCATATGCGAGAATTGATGGATGGGCTGTTGGAATTGTTGCTAATCAAAGAAGTGTTGTGAAGACTGAACTTGGGGAAATGCAAGTTGGTGGTGTAATCTATTCTGATTCTGCTGACAAAGCAACAAGATTTATAATGAATTGTAATCAGAAAAAAATTCCATTAATCTTTTTACAAGATGTAACAGGATTTATGGTTGGCAGTAAAGCTGAGCATGGCGGAATAATTAAAGACGGCGCAAAAATGGTAAATGCTGTTGCGAATTCTGTTGTACCAAAAATTACAATTATTACAGGCAATAGTTTTGGTGCGGGTAATTATGCAATGTGTGGTAAAGCCTACGATCCAAGATTTATTTTTGCTTATCCTAATGCTAAAATTTCTGTTATGGGAGGAAATCAGGCAAGCAGCGTTTTACTTGATATTAAATTGAAGCAAGAAGAAAAAAGCGGACATAAGTTCAGTGAAGAAGACGAAAAGAAATTGCTAAACGATATTTTAAAATCTTATGATGAAAAAAGCACCCCGCTTTATGCTGCAGCAAGATTATGGGTTGATGAAATAATTAATACATCGCAAACACGTGAATGGATTTCTATGTGTTTGGAAGTTGCAAATAATAATCCGGATATACCGAAATTTAATCCTGGAGTAATCCAGGTATAGTGTTCGAATTGTCAGATAATTTTATGCGCACTAGCCTTTTGCACAGCTTGCATTTTGTTATTTACCTGTAACTTCTTATAAATATTTTCGATATGCTTTCTTACTGTGAAAGGTGAGATAAAAAGTTTTTCTGCCGTTTGCTGATAATCAAGTCCAAATTTTAAGTTTTCTAAAATCTCAATTTCTCGTTTAGAAAGATTAAAATCCTCATTTGAAATATTGTTTTCAATTCTTTCAGATCTTCTTAGTAATTGTAAAGTTTTTGAAGCAATTGACGCTGACATTGGAGCACCACCTTCTAAAACAACATTTATTCCATCAACAATTTTATCAACCGATTCATCTTTTAACAGATAACCACTTGCACCGGATTTAATTGCACTGAATATTTTTTCATCATCATCAAACACGGTTAGAATAATAGTTTTAATTTCTGGTCTTAATTTGTAGATTATTTCTGTTGCTTTAATACCATCCATCTTTGGCATTTCAATATCCATAAGTATAACTTGAAAAGTATTGTCTGTTTTTGCAAACTCAACAATCTCTTCTCCATTATTTCCTCTAAAAACGACGTTAAACTTATCAGAAAACATATTTAATTTTTCTAATAAGGATTTTGCTAAAAAATCGTTATCCTCAGCTATTGCAATATTTATTTTCATAATTCTATTCTCAAATAATCTTTATTGAAACCTAATTTTATATTGTGCTTTTACCTATAAGGCAAATGTACTAAATACTGCTTAGCAAACTAACTGCTAAATATTTCACAATTAATTAAAGTTCCACTTTCATTTGAAACAAAAGTACATTTACCACCAGCCTGTTCACATCTTGTTTTAATATTGTCTATACCATTACCATTGTTTGTTTGATCGAGCAAAAATCCTTTTCCATTATCTTTAATTTTAATTTCAAATCCATTTACAGTTTTTGCAATTATTATATTTATTGTATTTGCTAACGAGTGTTTAATAGAATTTTGGATTGATTCCTGAACAATCCTAAATAAATTGAGCATTTGAGTTGATGAAAGTTTGATGTTTCCCTGAATAGAATTCTCAATAAAAATGGTTATACCATTTAAACTTGAATTTAGTTTTTGAATCATCCCGTTTATTTTTAACTCCAATGCTTCAAGATCACCATCTTCATGCTTCATTGCCCAGATGGTACTTCTTAAATCAAGTAAAGCATCTTTACTAAAATTTTTTATATTATTAAGTCTTGGCACAATGGAATTAGATTTTTCTAAGTAAGTAAGATTATCTAATGAACTAATTATAAACGTTAATTGAGAACCAATGTTATCATGCAACTCTCGGGAAATACTTAATTTTTCTTCAACAATCTTTTTTTCAAGTTCAGTATTCTTAAGCTTATTTGTGTATTCAAGTTCTTCAACAATCCGTTTCCTTTTTTGTTGTTGATACTTATAAACTCCAATTATTATAAGCACCAACAATATCAAGGTAATAAACGCAAAGGTTAATTGCTGTTTTCTATTCTCAAGTTCATATTTATTTTCCGCGATCAATTTGTTTTTTTGCTCAGTTTCATAAGCAATTTCTAATTGAGCGACTTTAGTATTCGTCTCGATATTATCAATACTATCCTTGTACTCTGTATATTGTTGATGTGTAATTAAAGCTTTATCAAATTGTTTTTTTTGTTTATAAAGTTCAGTTAAATTTTCGTAACAATAAAGAATCATATATGTATAATTTAAATCAGCAGCCATTTTCATACTTTTTTCATAAGTAGCTATCGCTTCATCGATTCTATTTTCCATTTTAAGAAAATCAGCATGAAATGATAAATTTTCCATCCTGCCAAAGTTTCCAATTTCCTGGTTACGAAGTTTGTCAGATTGATCTAAGTATTTATATGCCTCACTAAACTTACCCTGAGTCGCTTTAAGAACAGCTATTTTATTAAGGCTATAAGGAATTCCAATCGAGTCTTTATTTAATTTTTTTATTTCCAGTGCTTTTTTATAAAATAATATTGCACTGTCAGCATCGCTTAGCATTTCTTTAAGCACACCATAATTATCATATAACTTACTTTTATGAGCTCTTGGAATATTGTAGTCATCAGACACTTTGATAGCCATTTGCATATATGCAACGGCTTTTCTCAAGTCTCTTCTTTTGAGTTGATATCCATACTCTCCATAAGCATCACTAAGCTCAAGGTACATTTTATTATCATTAAAGATTTTAAAAGACTCAATATGATATTGCGTGGATTTATCATAGTTACCTTTTAAATAATTAACCAATGCAAGATTACTTAGTGCAAGTCCTTCCCCTTTTGGGTATGAGATTGATCTTGCTTTTTCTAAATTTTCTGTAAATATTTTAATGGATTGTTCGATATTTGAAACTATTTCATCATAGCTTAGCGTATTTATTGAATCTATTTTTGATTTTGATTCCTGTCCATAAATCAATGTACAAATAAATAGTATTTGTATGAATAGTAAATAATTAAATTGTTTTGACATTACAATCATTTAGATATTGTGTTTACTGTTATTAGATTTCAACAGTAAAAATAGTATTCTTAATTAAAACAAATTGCATTTTGAGTAATATTCTTTTAAAGTTAATTTTTTTAATATCAATTTTATTGGTATTAAAGACAAGTGCGCAACAAAGTGATTTATCAATATCTGTAAATCAAATTTCTAATTATATTGCCTCAGATAATTTTCTTAATCTTAAAGAAAATATTAACGATATATCTGCAACTGATTCTATCTTTACTAAAGCTGTTATCTTTTGTGATGGAGATATTGGTGATGCATTACTTGCTTTAATGTTCGCAACAGTTCCGTATCGAGAAGTTCCTATTGAATTACCATTTTTAAGTTCAATAGTGTATTTCCCACTTACATCAGCTGACGAAGTAACTTTCTTAAAGAAAAATGAAAACTTACCTAAGTATTTATTTTTTGATTCGCCGCAAAACAATTATGGTGATAAAGATAAACTTGCACATTTTTTTGGCAGCGCTTTTCTTTCCTATGAATCAAACATCTTTGATTTGGGAAAGCTAATTGGTTATTTTGTAGAGGTTTTTGAAGAAAGTTTTAAAGTCCAATCATCTGCTGATTTAAGGGACTTGGATGTAAATGACTATGGCAGATTGTTTGGTGAATCCCTTAAAGAAGATAATAAATTATTACCTTCACAATTTTTTTTATTTAGATCAATTAGATTTTTAAGAGTAACATTATGAAATCAGTTTTAATTATTGATGATGAACTTCAAATTTGTGAAAGCATAAATATGATCCTCGAATACGAGGGTTATAATGTTGATTACACAACAAGTGCAAATGAAGGTTTATCAAAATTTTCATCGAAGGATTTCGCAGCTGTTTTTCTTGATATACAAATGCCGGAAATGAATGGATTTGAAGTTTTAAAGAAAATTAAAGAACAAAAACAATCTGCATCCGTTATTATTATTTCAGCACACGGAAGTGTTGAGAATGCAATCAGAGCAACCAGACTTGGTGCGTTTGATTTTCTTGAAAAGCCAATTGATCGAGATAAACTTTTAATCAGTGTTCGTAATGCAACTGAAAGCGCCTCATTAAAAGAAGAAAATGAAGAAATAAAAAAAGTTTGGGTTGGTGATGGTGAAATTCTTGGGAAGAGCAAAACAATCCATAGTATATTACAAATGATTGATAAAGTTGCTCCGTTAGATACACGTGTTTTAATCACCGGTGAAAATGGAACTGGAAAAGAGCTTGTTGCTCGTGCGATCCACAAAAAAAGTGAGCGCAAGGATAAATCATTTGTTGAAGTTAACTGTGCTGCTATTCCAAATGAATTAATTGAATCGGAATTGTTTGGTCATGAAAAAGGTTCATTCACAGGAGCAGTTCAACAAAGAATTGGAAGATTTGAGCTAGCAAACAAAGGTACTTTGTTTTTGGATGAAGTTGGCGATATGTCTCATCAGGCTCAGGCAAAAGTACTACGTGCGATTGAGGATGGAAAGATTGAACGTGTTGGTGGTGGTAAAAAAATTGATGTAGATGTCCGATTAATTGCTGCAACAAATAAAAATCTTAAAGAAGAAATTGAAAAAGGAAATTTTAGAGAGGATCTTTTTCATCGATTAAATGTAATTCCAATTCAAGTTCCTCCATTGCGTGAAAGAACAGAAGATATTCCAATCTTAGTTGAAAAATTTGCAAATGATATTTCTATCAAACATAAAAAACCAGTTACAAAGTTTTCTGATGATGCATTGCATATTCTAAGAAATCAATCCTGGACAGGTAATGTGCGTGAGTTGCGAAATATTGTTGAGCGTATAATTATCATCATTGATAAAAAAGAAATCTCCGGAAAAGATATCGAATTTATGTTTGTTGGCAATCAGCAATCTGTCGATGATCTTGTTGATATCACTAATTCTTTCCAGGAATTTAAAGAAAAAGCTGAACGTGTTTTTATTCTGAAGCAACTTAACGCAAATGATTGGAACATAAGCAAAACTGCTGAAATACTTGATATTCAACGTTCTCATCTTTACAACAAAATGAAAAAGTATGGAATTGAAAAGGAGGAATAATGCCAACGATTTTTACAAAAATTATTAATAAAGAAATTCCCGCTAACATTGTTTATGAAAACGATAATGTTTTAGCGTTTAAAGATATTAATCCACAAGCTCCAGTTCACGTTTTAATCATACCTAAAATTGAAATTCCAAAAGTGACTGATTTAAATGGAATTAATCATGCTTCACTTCTGGGTGAAATGATAGATGCAGCAAACCAAATTGCTAAAGATTTAAATATTGCTGATGATGGTTTTAGATTAGTTTTTAATTGTGGGGATAATGGGGGTCAGGAAGTTTATCATTTACATCTTCATCTTCTCGGTGGAAGAAAAATGAATTGGCCTCCAGGATGATATTGTGTTAAAATTGAAAATAATTTTCCATTCCTTTTAATTTTTTATCTTCCTCGGTTCTGCCAAACATTAAAGATTCATATCCAAACTTATCACGAACTCTTGTTACAGCTCTCAACATTTTTTTTCTTTTTACTTCATAATCTTCAAACAAAAATTCTTGCTCATTTAAAGGAGAAAAATTTGTAATACCAACTCCAATTAATCTAACTCCAACTCTTCTGGTTCTTGCTTTCTTCATCAAATCCCATGCAGTTTCAAAAATAACCTTATCGTCATCACTGGGCTTAATTGTTTTTGCACGAGTTAATGTTTGAAAATCCGTATAACGAAGTTTTATATCAATTGTAGATGCCTCCCAACCTTTTTTTCGTAATGATTGAGCAACTTTTCCCGTTAGATAAAACAAAGTGTTCTTGATTTCTTCTTCATTTGTTACATTATTTCCAAAAGTAGTTTCGCGCGAGATACTTTTTCTTGTCCTTTTTATTGTTAAATACTCTGTCCCTTCGCCGTGAGCTTTTCGCCAGAGATCAATTCCATATTTACCAAACGCAGTTCCAAAATAATCTGATGAAAGTCTTGTTATATCACCAATTCTATAAATTCCACGATTGTTCAAGCTTTGCTTTGTAACTTTTCCAACACCTGGAATTGTTTCAACAGGCATTGCAGCCAGAAAATCTTTTTCCATTCCAGGAATTATATAAGTAATTCCTTTCGGCTTCATACAATCGGAGCCAATCTTTGCAATAGTTTTGTTGCTTCCTATTCCAATTGAAATAGGCAAACCAATTTTATCCCAGATTTCTTTTTGCAATCTGGTAGCAAATCCAAACATGGAACCATACATTTTTTGTGTACCAGTCATATCAAGATAAAATTCATCAATAGATGCTTGTTCCAAAAGCGGAGCATATTGTTCTAAAATATTTTTTACAGCTTTTGAATATCTTGAGTATTCATCTCCGTGTCCGTGTAAATAAATTCCTTGCGGACAAAGCTTGTATGCTGTTCTTATCGGCATTGCAGAATGTAATCCAAATACACGGGCTTCGTAAGAGCAAGCAGAAACAACTCCCCTCCCAAACTTTGGATCACCGCCGACAATTACAGGTTTGCCGTTAAGCTTTGGATCGAGAATTCTCTCCACAGAAACAAAAAAAGCATCAAGATCTAAGTGAAAAATTGTACGCATAAATAAATCAAAAGTTAAAAATTTTAATTAACCAACATTTCCTGTAACCGTGGATAAGCTTTTAGAATATGCGGAGGCATTTCAACTTTTGTTCTCTCTTCAAGTAGATGTATTAATTCAAAAGCATTTGCAACTGCATCGCCTTGCGGATGATTATTCATTATAACATTTACTTCTTTAACTTTATGCTGGATTGATTTTATCTTCAGCTCAATTTCAACCAACTCACCAGGCGAATAAAGATAATTATAACGCGAACTTTGTTCTTCATAAGTTTGCGGTTTACCAAAGTTTGATAATGATTTTTTCCAGGCTTCAATATTTCTTCCGTGAAAACGAATATAAGCCTTATCGTTTGTTATTATTGGATCAAACTCAATTGCCTGCCCTATTTGTGGCTGATCAATTGTACAAAAAGTTAGATCATTTTCTTTAAAGAAATCCTGTGCACGATTGTTCTTCCAGCTTTGATGACGTACTTCAATAAAACAATCTACATCTGAGAAAATATCTCTTAACTTTTGAATATGCTGAACAGAATTTCCATCAAATGAATAAGAGTAAGGAAATTGTATCAACAATCCACCAAGCCTTTCAGATTTTCTTAACTGATCCAAATTGTAACGAACAGCCTTAATATTTTGTTCATCATATTTTCTTTTGTGTGTAAAATCCTGATGAAGTTTAATATGAAAAATAAAATTCTTTGATTCTTCAACTTTTTTTATCCAGCCATCAACAATTTTTGGACTAATATATGTGTAGTAAGTTGAATTAACTTCAACGCAATTAAAATATTGCGAATAAAATTGTAGCCAATCAAATCCGCCAGATTGGTTTTTAGGATAAAAATTCGGCACCCAATCTTTATAAGACCATCCCGCTGTGCCTATGTTAAATTTTGTTAAACTCATCTTTTAATTAATACTTAACTTAACTCCTACTGAAGCACTGAATGAACGTGTCAATCCATCCACATTAACTTCTCTTTTGATAAATGGAATTGCGAAATCAGCAAATAATGAATAATTATTATTAATCTGATATTGGATCTGTGTTAATAAATTAACTTGTGTCTGATCGCTTTTATCAACATCAATGTAAGATTCCATCGGGCCTGCGGCTAACAAATTTACGGTATTAGATTTTCCTAATCGCTTAATAAATAAAAGTTGTGGAGTAATTGTAAACTTATCCAGCAAAAAATTATATGAAGCACGGACAAGCAAATCATCACCACGTTTTAACTTGGAAATATTTTCATTTCTTCCGCCAGCTAATTGATAACCGACTCCAACTGCCAATTGATCATAAGAGTAATTTAAAGCAAATATAAAATCATTACTTCCCAAACCAGGCTGATATGACATTGGCAAATTATTTTTATTATCATCACCGGTTGCAAGTTTTCCTCCAACCGAAATATCCAAGGCTGATTTATTTTCTTTTAACAGATTTTGATTTACGCTCACGATTAAATCCCCTATTCCACTTACATCACCCAATGGACCTGATTGAATATTATATGGGATTGCTAATTGAAGAGTAGTTTTTTCAAATACATTATATAGAGCGCCGATTTGAAAAGAATGATATTTAACATTATCATCTTTACCGCTAGAACCAAATTTATATGAAGCAGAAATACTAAATAAACTTTTACTCTCCTTTTCATTAGCATGCCCACCTATAGAACACACTCCGGCATCAGAGCATTGTGCAAAAGTTGTAACTTCATTTACATAAAAGACAGAAACAACAAAAACTATTAAAATTATTTTTTTCATTTTTCATCCTGATATTATTAAATAAAATTATCCCGCTCGCTTTTCCATACTTCGATAAATGCCAACAACAATTCCAACAACTTTAAATGATGCATACTTTTTATCAATCACAATTGGTTTGTATTCCGGATTTTCTGAAACGAGTTCTATTTCACTTCTCTTTTTATAAAATCTTTTAACAACAGCGGCATCATCAAGAATTGCAACTACAATTTGCCCATTTTTTGCCTCAAGATTAGGATTTACAATTACAATATCACCACCAAAAATATATGCATCTTTTAAGCTATCACCTTTTACGCGAAGCAAAAATGAATCTTGCGGCATTTTTGCAATTGTAGGAAGTTTTATTGTATCAATCGCATCAGGATAAATTGTTAATGGATTTCCGGCAGCAACTTCACCCAAAATTGGTTTAGGCACAAAATATTTTTCCTCAAGCGTAAGTTCTATTCCGCGGGAAAGTTTTGGATTTTTTTTGATGTATCCTTTTTTCTCGATAGCCGCAAAATGTTGCTGTACAGTTGCGCGATTCTTATATCCAAAATGTTTTGCAACATCAGCAAGTGTTGGTGGAATTCCCTTCCCTTTTATTTGATCTATCAGAAAATTTAAAATGCTTTTTTGAATCTCAGTCAGCTCTTTTTGCATTATTATTTCCTTTTTAAATAATTACCATACATTTGTATGCTAACATAATTCTGTTTCGATAAATTGTCAAGTAATGGCAAAAAAAATCCTCTTAATTGCAAAAACTAAGAGGATTTTAATCAAATGCTAAAATTTACTTTACGATAAAAATATCTTTTCAAGTGACTCCATCATTTTTTCTCTAAAGATTGGTTTAGAAATAAAATCATCAAATCCAGCAGCAATAAATTTTTCTTTATCTCCTGGGAGAACATACGCAGTTACAGCAATAATTGGAATTGAACTAAAAGCAGGCATTGTCTTGATAATCTTGAGAGCATCAAGACCATTATACTCGCCTTGAAGATTTATATCCATAACAATAAAATCAAATTGATTACTAAGAAGGAGCAGTTGGGCTTCTTCAAAGCTAACAGCAAACTTAACTTCGTTTAACCCCTTCATCTGAACTTTAAACAAGATCTGTGAGTCAATTTGATCTTCGATATACAAACAATTCAGTTTAGCTAAATCCAAAGATTGGATTGGTTTAATTTCTTCTTCAATATTTGATTTTGATAAAATCTCAGAATTTAATTCCTCTTTAATTTCTTCTTCTAAATTTATTTCATTTTCAGGAGTTGAAGGAACAAAATTTTCCAGACCTTTCTCAACAATTAAACTATTATCGGTTTGAGAAATGTTCTCATAATTTTCAGAACTTTCAACTTTTTCTTCAGTCATCTTAGAGAGAATTTCTTGTGCAATCGGAGGGACTGGTTTAAAGATATCATCTTCTTCTGAAGTTGTTTTAGATAACGTTATATCATCCACAACATCTTCACTAAAATCTTCAAGCGGTTCTTCTGGTAACTTAAATTTTTCTACTTCGGTTGATTGAAAAATATTATCCACAACTTTTTCCTGTTGAGTATAATCATTTGATTCATAACCAGATTTAAAATCTAACTTAGACAAATTAGGAGAATAAGTAATAGGAAAAATAAAACCTGTTTCATTTCTAACCGAGCTGGAAGAAGATCTATAAAATTTTCCACCAAGATAGGATAAAAGAATTTTACACAAATAAGTCGTCAGTTTCGGCAATCCAAAGTCTTTGGGATCCTTATCATTTCCAAAGATTTTTTCCAAAACATTGGAAACATATTCTGATGGATTTCCATACTGATCACTGATTCCAATAAGAAAAGATTCACCATCTACAGTAAATGATGAAAAGTATACTTTTTTATCTTTACTTAATCTTGAAACCACTTTAATAAGTGCCAGAATAAAATTTTCAAATTTTTGTATATCGGTTTTAAATTTAAGCGATGAAGATATTTTACCATATGCAAATTGGATATCATTTATTCCAGAAATATCTTGAATATTATTATCCAGTTTTTCGATAATCTCAGTTATGCTTACTGATTCAATCTTTAAAGGAGATTTATTCTGTATAATATCTGAGTACTCTACTACCGAATTCATCGTATCCATCATTTTTATTCTATTCTGATTTATAATTTCAGAGGCTTCAAGTTGTTCTTCAGTTGGATTTTGAGTACTGGTTATTAATTCTTGAGAAAAACCGATTATTACATTTATTGGTGTAAGAATTTCATGGAACATGCCTGAAAGGAAATTAGAATCCGGTATAATTGATCTTTGCTCTTGAGTAACTATTTTTTCAATAACAACTTCTTTAACAACCTCTTTAATTACTTCTTTAACAATTTCTTCTGGTTCCTTATTAACAGAAGAATCAACTTCTAATGATTTAACAACTATGGTAAATGAATCGATGCTGCCATCAAAATCTAAAATCGGGTAAGCAGTAATTTCGGATTTTATAAAATTACCCTTATAAGTTTTAAATTCAGTTTCCAACACTACAGAATCTTTAAGGTGAGATTGAAATACTGACGTGTTTACGATTGCTCTATCTTCATCTATTACTAAACTTGCAAAGGATGACTGAACGATATTATCATTTGAAAAACCAAGTTTTTCTGTCACTCTAATATTTGCATAAATAATAAACCCCGCAGAATCAGTAGTAAAAACCATCAAATCAGACTCAGCAAAAATGGCTTTTAACATCTGATTTTGCTTTTCCTGTTCAACTGAGGCTGTAATATCTTTAATAATGTTAAAGTGGGCTTCTTTCTCATTAAACTTAAAAGATGTTTTACTTATTTCAACAAGAACATTAGTACCATCTTTTTTACGATGCCTGAAAGGTTTGCTAAATCTTGCTTCAGCTGATTCGTCACCGAATGAATCTAAAAGTGTCTGTATATCTTCCGGAGCATAAAGGTCCGTTAAATCCATCTGAAGAAACTCATCTCTGCTATATCCATACATTTTAATTGCAGCATCGTTTGCTTCCAGAAATTTTAAGTTTTCTTTATCATAAATAAAAATCGGATCTGGATTTTTCTGTACTAGTATATCAAACATTTTTCCTCTGCTTGTTAAAATATTTTGAAGTTCATCTTCAAAAATTATTTCATTCTTAAATTCTTGCAGAATCAATAAAACATTTGAATGTTGTTTTATAAATTCTTTATTCTTAATTAAACTTATCTTATAAAAATACTTTGATGAACCAGAAATATTAAAATTTTCGTCAATGTAAAAAGAAACTTTATCAGAATCTGATTGAATAAAAAAATTAAAGTTGTCTAATATTTTAGATAAAAATAATTCTTCAATTTTTTTGTTAACTATATCATCCTTATCCGATTTACAAAGTAATGAGAACTTATCGTTACAATTTTTTATTAAACCGCTTTTATCAACTAAAGCGATCGAAACCGGAAAATTGTCAAATATCCCATCAAAGTAGTCTTCGATTCCCCAAAAGTTATAATAATCATAGATATTATCAACAATTAGACCAACTATGACTGATATTTTATTTAGATTATCCAATAAGGGAACTTGCACAATACTTTGAAAAACATCAATATTATTAACTTTTTTACTAAATCCTTCTAATACAATTTGCTGTTTATGTGTAAAAATGTATTGATCTAGCAAATTGTAAATGGCTTTTTGATGTTGTGGTAAAAATGTCTCATGCTTTTTACCTTTTGCATTAGAAACTTCAATTCCTAATTGACTGGAGTATGAATTATTTAAACAAATTAATTTGCTTTCAGTATTTTTTATCCAGATCGGAAAATCATATTTATCAATTAACAATTGAATATTCTTAGAAGAAACAATAGTAACTGGCAAATGAATCTGTATATCGGAAAGTAAACTTTCTAACTGTATACTTTGATTTGAATTTAAAGTACCTGTCCCGGGAATCTTAATCTTTCTAATTAACTCATCAGATTTATTAGAAGAAACATTTCTGAATAGTAAAACAATATTTATTACATCTTCTAAATTGATTAACTCAATTGAGACATCATAAATTAAATTGCTACCGCCTTTAAGTTTTATTAAAAGATTTTTTATGTTTTTTTGAAGAGAGGAATTTAATACGATTCCAATTGCATCTGTAAATTCTATAACGGTTTCTTGTTCAAAAACCTGTTCAAGAGTAAGATTAAAATCATCAATTGAAAAAATGGAGACAGCTTTTTGATTTGTAAAAATAATTTCAAAAGAAGTATCGAGCATAATTAGCGGATCACTATGGTAATCAGCTACCCTACCAAGTATTTCAAACCACTCTTTATTCTTTATTTCCAACGTAAAATCATTTTCAAAATGTTGAGATAGTTACTTCATTAGAAAAATCAGAATATGAGTTTAAATCATATCCTCTAATTCTATAAGTGTAAATTTGACTACCAATAATGTTAAAATCCAAGTAAAAATCATTACTGGAATCAATTCTTCTTTGTAATGTAAAATTACTACTTTCTGTCTTTCTTTCGATATCTATAGATAAAATATTATTATCATCATTGATCCAGGCAAGTTGAATAACACCAATATTACTATTATAATTTGCAGTAAGACTTTTAGGCGGAATTAAAACACTGGATCCATAAATAATACTTACAGTATTACTAACAGCCGAATCGGTATTGCTATATGATTTTATTCTATACTGATATGATTGTCCAGTTTGAAATCCTCTACTCGAATCTTTATAAGTAATAACATTTCTATTTAGAAAAGCGATACTCGTAAAATTGGTATTGTCTGAACTTCTCTCAACAGAAAAATAATTTTCATTTTCACTATTATCTAACCAGTTAAGCACTATTGAATTACTTGCCTCTAAAACAGCAGTAAGATTTGTTGGCGGATATAAATTCCCTGAAGTGGAAATGCCCGATGTATTGACCTCGTTGCTAAAATCAGAGACTCCTAGGGATTTAACGCCACGAATTTTATAAAAGTATATCTCGCTAGGATCTAATCCATAATCATTAGTGTTAAACGATAAAGCACTAAGTTCCTGATGTAAACTGAATTGACCGGATAACCCAATCTTTCGCCAAAGTTCATATTTGGAAATATTGTTTGATGAATCTTTCCAGCTAACATTAACAGAACCATTATTAAAATTTAATAATACTATGTTGTAAGGTTTAAATGGAATTCTATTGTCTGCTGTAATCAATAAATTTGTTATAGTATTACTTTTTTGCGATGTTCCATTTAAGTCATAATAGATTAGGTATAGACTTATATATTTACCAATAAAAGCAGAGTCGATATTAAAACTAATCAAGGGTAATGTACCATCAGTATTAGGCGGAATGTTTTTAACAAAGGCATTATCGATATACAATTCTAAAAATTTTAATGCGTAAGGTTGCGCAATATTATAAGTAAGATCATTCGTACCTATCGAAATTGAATTGCTATTTTGCGGGGAAGTTATTTGAATTATGTTACTTGATTGGTTTAAGTTTTGATCTGTATCTGATGAAAAATCAGCACATGATTGCAATCCCATTAAAACCAGAATAAAATAAAACAATATTTTTAATTGTAAGAACTTTTCCATTTTAGACTTGCAAATTTATTCATCAAAAATTGATATTGATATTTTCAAGTTTGAGTTAGCTTCAATTTTATTCAATTCTATTTTAAACAATCCGATATTTGGTTTGAAATAATATTCAACTGGTTTATTATTTGATAAAATTTTCAAGCTCTCAGACATCGCTGCAAAATTAGTTTTAAAATATATATCAATGTTTGTAACATCAACATTATTATTATTAGTAACCAAAATATCCATTTTATTTTCGATGTTATTTGTAATCTTAACGTTTAGATTACTTTTTTGCTTAATCCAGTTTGACACATCATTTATGGTAGAAAATTTCAATTTCTCTGATTGGATAGAACTTAATTTTGCAAATAATTCATCTTCAAAATTATTATCACAATTTATTTGCGGCTTAAGATTTACAAAACTTATAATATTATTTTTACCACTATAAAATTTATTCTGGTTAAATCCGGTAACATAAATATTACTAATAAATTTGTTGCCTATTTCTAATTCAGTTGAATTGATAAAAACATTTTTAATTCCGTAGTCTTTAAGTAACTCATAATCATTTTTTTCAGCTACTGTACTTTCGAGAATTATATTACTAACTGAGACCTCAAATTCCTGGTTGAAAATATTAATTATTTTAGATAATGATTTTGAATCTGAATCAGCTTCTTGTAACAATGTTAAGTCGAGAATTATTGCTTCATCCTTGAACTTTTTTACAATCTCTTTTGAAATTTCTTGTTTTGGGTTAACAATTAAATTCGGACTAAAATTATTCTGAACTAAAACATCAATTAACTCAGGTTCTAAAGCATTATTTAATTCTACAGTTAATACTGCAGGTTTTAATTTATTAGTAAAATTGAGGTTTAGATAAACATCGCTTTCCACATCCATCCATTTAATCACATCTAATAAATAATTCTGATATTGTTTAAAATCTGTACTACCTCCAATAACATCATTCATTCCAAAACCTGTCCAAACAAATTTACCCAGTGATTTTCTTCCATACACAACAGCTGTTTTGGTTTGATTTAATTCAAGCGGAGATACCAAGAATCCCGAAGCGTGATACTCATTTTGGTTTTCTTCACAGAATAAACATTTTTTGGACAGTTGTATTACTATGTCATCATTAACATTAAAATGATTAAGATGATTTGAAATTATACTATGATAAAAACTTTGGTGATCAAAAGAAATTGATTCAACTTTATTCAGGCCCAAAAGTAATCTAATATTGGAATCATCATTAACTCCATTCTCAACAAAAAGTAATTTTGATCCCGAACTTATAATCGAACCACCGGCATTTAAAAATTCCTTTAACACATCAAATAGTGTAGTTGAAATATATTCTACACCAGGTAAAATTAGAATGTCAAAATCACCTTCTAATCCGGAATCAATATCAGAATCATAAATAACACGATATCCAAAATTGTTTTGCATTAGAAACAACTCCCAGGCAGTAATCTCTTCTAATACGTTTTTAGTATCATTTATTGCATATTTTTCAGACATTTCTGAGTAAAGTATAGCAATTTTAGTCTGAGCAAAACTTAGATCAGATATTGATAGGATCACTAATGAATACAAAAACAAATAAATTATTTTTTTTGAACTATTCAATACTATTCTTAAAAATTATAAATGATTATTTATATTAGAACAAATATTTAAAAGCTAACTTGATCGTAATCAATGTAGTACTGCCGGGATTCACCTGGATTTAAATCATCAACATACAAATAAACCATTTGCGACCCAGCAACGTGTTTAACACTTGCAGTTTTTGTTCCAATAATTTCAGATCCGATTGTAATATTTTTTGCAAAATCATTCAGGTCAAGATCAATTACTAAATTATTAATTGCTTCAACACCAGGATTTGAGACTTTTAATGCAACCCTGGTCTTACCTCTTCTATCCGCTCTTATTTCTATATAATCTCTTTTCTCATACCATTTTTGTATTTCGTTTGCAGTAGTAATCCAAAATTTTTTAATTTTTAACTCTTTAACCACATCACGCACAACATTGGAATATTCTGCTTTACATTGATAGTCTGTGTGCAGCTTAAAAATGTACATTCCACCCTCAAACAACACACGATCTAAATCTTCCTGATAAGTATAAAATTGAAATTCAGGTAATGTCAATCCAAAGTCACGAATCACTTCATAATCATCTCTAGCAGTTTTAGTCATAGTTACAATTCTTTTATCACCTCTAATAATTGTTTTTGGGACTGATCGATCTGTTAAGGAATCAGTAAACACATACTTAAAATTTGAATTTACAACTGCATTTAAAGTATTATTATCAAATAATCCGTAATAAGGTAAAAATCCACTTACAATACTTGATGTTATACTTTCAAGACTTTCTTTTGCAGATTTCAGTTTCTTTAATTGATCATTATAAGAGTTAAGTTTGTTTTGTTTATCGTTCACTGATGCTAAATATCCGATATCAACCAAAGCAGCAACTTCACCATAAGTTGAAATTTTTCTGATTAAATCTTTATTCAAAGATGCGGCTGTAGGGTCAACAAAAAACGAAGCTGAGAGTCCTTCATTTTTAAGAATTGGAAGTATGTTATTAATATTTTCGATATCATCATTTAAGACAGGTGCAATAACAGCAGCAGCTTCATATCCTGTTGGCCAATCTCTAACATAAGCAATTGGTGAGTACATTAACCATTTTACTGAATTATTAAATAATCTTTCAAAGAAAATATAATCTTCTTGGACACCGATAATTGAATTAAGCTCAAATCCCATCCACATAAATCGGCCTTTACCAAAATTGCCATATATAATTCCGGCAGATTTTTTAATTTCCTCTCGAACTAAACCATCATCCATTCTATAGTTATACCAAAAGCTTACTTGTGTGGTTCTTGGATCTAAAACCTCAACAGCCATTGGTCTATCCCAGGTTGCAATCTTTAAAGGAAAACCTGTCGGGATATTTGCTGTGATTGGTAAACTACCACATACAGTGTGAATTTTTGAATACTCATCTGGTTTTAGTTCGTGTGAAAATTGGACCCCAAAAACCTGATTCAGAAATTCCCAACCCCTCCATTTTCCGTCATCTGAAAAAGAACCTATTCCACCTGTAGCATAAATGCTTCCACCATTTTCCAAATACTTTTTTAATTGAAATGCTTCTCTATCGCTTATCGATTTTGTACCAGGTAAAACTATAAGCTTATATTTTTGATGATTTCCAGCTTCGATATTATCATCTGAAATGATATCATATTTTAGATTTAGATTACCTAAATATTTTTTCCACGTTGAGATATTATCGTTTAACCAAGTACTGCCAACAGGCAATGTATTTTCTGTATATTTTGAATATAGGATTGCAACTTCAGCTTCTTTCCCAAAAAGAAAATCCTCAATTATATTTGAATTTGGTAAGATATCTGCAGAATCGATGCGACCATAAATTCCGCGAAGAATGAAATAGTATACTAATATGGCTGAAATGAGAATTAAGAAGCCAGATGTAAAGATAAAAAATTGATTTATCCTGATACCAAAAAAAGATTTTAGCGCCACTTTGTTTCCCCTGAATTTCTATCTTCCTGTGGAGGTATATACCCATCAGAAGTGTACTTCAGGAATTTATTTTCATCGCTAAGCCTATCATTTACACGTACGCGAACTTTTTGCTTTTCGATTTTTTCTTCTTCTAATTTAAACCCTCTAGGCTCTGGTGTAAATTTAGATTGTGATGGCTGTCTTTGTTTAGTGTATTCTTCTCTCGTTATTCCAGGCTCAACTTGTAGTGCTCTGCCCTGTTCACCGATTGCGGCTTCTTTAGTAAATACAGCCTCGGATGGAACCACTAGTTCTGCCTTAACGGTAGATGGTTTTGTTTGATAAGCATATTGTGGTTTGCCTTCGCGGACTTTGTAAAGAATATAAGCCCCGATAGCCAATATGAATGTACATATTGTTGCAACAAGAATAATAGTAGAAAGTATCGGGATTAGTTCCATGTATATTCCTAATTAGTATTAACAGCTATGGTATTTTGTTTCGTTGAGTTAATTCTATCCAATTTACCCCATGTCATTTTAATTCCAAGAAATTCTTCTATAGTTGACATGGTTTTACAAATATCGATAATTAAAATAAAAAACATTCTGTAAATGATTGCATACCAAACCAATCTAAATTCTTCTTTTTCAACAGCCACACAATAAAGCGCTGTTACAAGATCAAGTATTGCTAATCCAGCCCACCAGAAAAATATCAGATGTGAAAAACCAAAAAATAGTGCAGCAAAAATAAAAAATGCATTTGCAGCAATATTCATTGTTGGCCAAATCAAAGCTTCATAAGACATTATCCACAAAATAAAAGTTTGCCCTAAGTTTATTGTAGGATTAAACATTTTGGTCTTATGTTTTCGTATAGATTGAAGAATTCCTCTCGTCCATCTATATCTTTGCTTTAAAAGCTGCTGTAAAGTTACAGGAGCTTCAGTATATGATATTGATTTGGGTTCATAGTAAATTTTCCAACCTTTAGAAAGTATCTTTAATGTCAAATCAGCATCTTCTGCATATGTATCACTGGAATAAAATCCTGCTTGTTCAATTGCTGATCTTCTAAATATTCCAATAGGTCCGGGAATAATATTAACAAGTTTCATATAACTCTGTGCACTACGAGCCATATTCAATCCTTCAATATATTCTAAGGCTTGAAGATCAGTAAAGAATTTTTTTCTATTCAACACTTTTACATTTCCTGCAACAGCCCCAATTTTCGGGTCTTTAAAATGTCTTACAGCAACTTTTATGGATTCAGGTGAAAGTTGTGAATCTCCGTCCATACAAAGAACAAAATCAGCCTTAGAAAAATAAATTCCGGAATTTAAAGCGCGAGCTTTTCCTAAATTCTGCTGATTTATTAAAGAAACTTTTATTTTTCCATACTTTCCATTTTGAAAACCAACCATCGATTCCGCAACTTGTTTTGTATCATCAGAGGAACCGTCATTTACAATAATTATTTCATAATTCTGATAATCAAGTTTTAATAATGATAGAATTGAATTTTTAATAATTTTTCCTTCGTTGTAAACAGGAACAATAATAGATACAAAAGGTGCAAACCCATTTACAGATGAAAATGTATACTCATTCAGATATAGATAAGCCATTACCAAAATGGCAAAATATCTAACCAGAAGTATGAAAAGAAAAATTACTAAAGCAATTATTGTTGAATACTCAAATAAAGAACTGAACGATAAAATTGTATAAGGTAATGTGTAAACTATTACTAGAATTAGCAACAAAGACAATATACCGCTTACCAGAATCCTCCTTAAATATTTTTGCTCTAGATTTTCTCCCTTTTTATTCTCTTCCCGGTTTGAAATAGTAATAATAGCACGATCGACGAGCTGGTTTAGTTTCATTTATCCGAACGTTAGTTTGCATAAAATTTTCAATAATAATGCCATCTAATTGATATTTTTTAAGTTTTATTTGAATGTATTCGTAATAAAATAAATACCAATTTTGGATTTTAATTTAATCTGTATCATTATCAAACAAGGTATAAAAAGCTGATTTGGGGAGAAAAACTGAAGTGCAAACGTTTACAGATTTAAAATCAAACTTGCTTGAATTGAGTTAGATCTATAACCTGAATTTGATCTGAAAGAACTGCCTGTTGAAAATCTGGTCTGGAAAAATAAAGATTTAATTATTTGATATTTAAAATCTGCATAAAATTCTGATACCAAATAATCATTATTGGGTATCAGACCAAACTTTCCACCTAAAGTAAAGTTAACCTCATCATCTTTATATAAAACCCAGTCAGCCCAAAGAGAGTGGGATTCAAAATTATTGGGGCTCCAATAAAGATTAGTTTCATTTTCAATATTATAAAAATAGTATTCATAACCCGCAGAAATATCAGAATTAAAAATTTTTCCTAATCTTGCTTGTAGTTGATTGCCTGAATTATCGTCAGAAACTACAAGATTAGAATACTTAGCTGAAACGATAAGATTATTTTTAAAGCGATATTCTCCGCTTAATCCCAAGTTATATGCGTTCAATCTGGTGCTTACTAAAAATGGCGAGTATAGTATGAATGCCGCATCTGAAAAGTTAACAAACGCAGTTACATTAAAAATATCTTTTTTAAAAGCAATTATTGAAAAGTCAAAAATGTTTTCCTTACGTTCATTTAGAAAAAAGGTTTGCCCAAATCCGGCATTTGCTGAAATGATATTATTAAATCTGGCGTACACCGATCCTTTAATTTGATTAAATCTTAAGTCCTCATTTTCTGAAGCTAGCTTTCCTCTTGAGCCAGAGAAACCTATTGTTAAGAAATTTGTGACGCCTAAATCAAAACCAATACCCATATTTGAATAGCTAAAATCAGTATTATCAATAAAGTATAAAGCTCTAGGAATTAATTGTATGTATGTTGGAAACTTTTGAAACGAAAATTTATCACTTCCCCCGATCCAACTTAATCTGGTTTTTAGGATATGAGAATCAGGAGATTTTTCAAGCAATTCCTGATATATCGTTTTTGCATTTTGTACCTGGCCAGCTTGCAGATAAGCATCTCCTAATAACAGTTTAGCTTCAACATCGTTTGGATTTTTCTGATTAAGTTTTTTGAATTCACTCAACGCTGCTAGTGAATCTTTACTCCACAAATAAGTTTTCGCTAACTTCATTTCCACATCATAATTAGAACCTGAACTCAATATATCTTGATAAACCGATATTGCATTTTTACGCTGGTTATTTGCAGAATAAACATCCGCAAGTTCTAATTTAATATTTTGATTTTCAGGATATCGTTTTAAATATTTTTTAAAAATAATTATGGAATTATCATAATCTTTTTCTACAGCGTATTTCCTAGCTTCATCAAGAATTTTATTTGATTCAACAATCTCTTTTTGATTAACAGCAGAATTGTAGCTGCTTCGAAGTAAAATCAGTTGTTCTGATAAACTATCTGTTAACGAAATTTCATTAATTAACTGTTTTGCCAAATCTATATCACCACTTCTGATAAACAGGTTCGCTAATCCTAACATTGCCTCTTTGTTTGTTGGATCTTTAACCAAAACTTTTTCATAAAGAGACTGAGAATATCCCGGATTTCGATCTAACCAGGAATTGACTTTTGCAGCAAAAATTAAAAATTCTAAATTCTCAGGGTTTTTGTCCGCCAGTTTTTGACTGATCTCAACAGCTTCACACAAATTATTTTGCCACATCAAAATCTGAGCAAGCTTAAATTGAATTTCATCATCGTTTGGATATTTATTTAAATAATTTTTGTAAAGATTTATAGCAAGATTAAAATCACTATTGTATGAGTAGTATTTAGCCAATTCTAAAATAGATTTTTTATCATTCGGGTTTTTACTTAGCAAATCATTAAAATACTTAATTCTATCAGAGTAATATGAATTCCTTAAAGTTGAAACCTTAAACCATAAATCCTTAAATCGCTCATCTTCAGAATAATATGGTGCAAGAATTTTTAATTGCTGAATAGCTTCTTCATATCTATTTGCATTTAAAAGTTCCTCTGCCAAATTAAACCTTGTTTCACTATCTGATGGATTTGTTTTTAGTATTCTAAAATATTTATCAATTATATATTCTTTGGGAGAAGGAGCCAATCCATAATTGAATCTTGCTGTAGTATCGTTAATAGAATAGATATATCCTTTACCTTTTGCTAAATCTAATCCATCAATAGCTTCCTTAAAATAAGGACGAATTTCAAGTGATTGTGAAAATGCATCGATAGCAATTTTATTTTTTCCCAGCCACAAAGTAAAATATCCATATCTAGACCATAGACGATGATCATCCGGAAATTTTGTAGTATAGTCTTTTAATATTGGTTCGCCTTTAGAGATATGATTGTTTTTAGCGAGTATTTCGGAATATCTAATGATCTCATCAGAAGAAGCGTTTTCTTTTTCAAGATACAAGTCATACCATATTTCTGCTTCATTCCATTCTCCAAGATTTTTATAACACTTACCAATCTCTAAATAATTTTTAGCAACATTTGGATTAATAGCGATTTCTCTTTTGTGTCCCTCAATTTTGTTATACAAAATCTTATACCAATTTGATATTGTCCGGTTAAGATTGGATCTTATTTCATCATCCTTTGGTTTAAGTTTTGCAGCAGTACGAAAATCATAAACAGCATATTCATAATTCCCTCTTTTCTCATAACAAGTTCCACGTAAATTAAATCCCTCAGCAGAATTTGGATTAGCTGAAACGAATTTATTAAGCTGATCAATAGCTTCACCAAAGCGGCCTGCATCCATTAATTGCAGTGCTTCTGTTTTTAGTTGATTGTTATTATTGGATTGAGAAAATGTAGAAATGTTAATAATTGTTATAAATAAAATCAGTAATTGATAAAAAAATAATTTCATTTTTTATAATCAATTCTATCTCTTATTTAACTGGATACGCGCAGATTCAAGATCAAACTCATTAAAAATATCATCAGCATTATTCATATTATCATTAACTCTTAAAACCAGATAACTAACATTAGCAGACCCATCTTCGCTTATTCCTTTGTGAACTTTTGAAATAAATTCTTCAACAGTTCCATTTTCAGATTTTGTGATAAGTATATAAATCTTATCACCAATCGTGCAAATTTTATCTTTTTTATTTGCAACTGATCTAACAGTACTACTTAATTCATTAAATGAAATTTTAGTATTGCTATCACTAAATTGATTTAATCGAAGTGAAATTATCGTAAACAACTGTCCGGTAGTTTTAAACAAAGCGATTTGATTATTAACAATTAGCTTAAAATCATTTACACTATAAATATTCGGGACTAAGTAATCCGGTGAATTATTAGACGAAGTTTTTGAAGCTTGTAATTCAGTTATCTCGGGCAAAATATTTTCCCTGGTGGGTTTCTTAGTATTTTTAAAATCAGTTGTTATACCTTTGTAAGGTTCTATAAAATAATTTGCTTTAAAGTTGCCTTCCGTATGACCGATATTAGGAGTAATATCAATAACACCTGGTGTTTGATTTTCAGTATCTTGAGATTTATGTAACTGAATAATTCCTGTTGCAAAAGAATTTAAAACATTAAAAATCATTTTAGAAGATTGCGCTGCAGGCTCTCTTAAAACTAAGAGACTCGTAATTCCTAGATCTTCCACAGATTCAATAAGCGAACCAAAAGATTCTCTAAGTGTATTTAGGTTTTCAAATTCAATATATGGAGTCACTTCATCAAAAATTATTTTTGTCGGACAATATTGGTTTATGACAGAAACCAAATCATTTAAATAATCATTTAGTAATTCATCTCTTGTTTTAAACTCTGTAGAATCAGTTGGATGTGCAACTCGTACAACAATTATAGAATTCTGATTTATATATTTTTCTAAATCGATATCAATTGATGCAGCCTGAATAATTAAATCTTTTGGACGTGAACTGGTGAAAAACAAACAGACTTCTTTGCTATTGGCAGTTTCAACGGCATATTGAAGGCTCAATAATGTTTTGCCAGATTTTTTTTCTCCAACTAGCAAATAAGTACCACCGTGATAAAATCCTCCCCAGGCACTATCAACAATTGGGATACCGGAATGGAATAATTGTACGCTTTTTTTCATCAGTTTAAGTTTATGCTGTTTTTACCAATAATTATACCGCTGATTTGTTCTTATTATGCATTAAAATCAAACAAAAGAGATTAAAATTTGGACTAAAGAGAGACAAAAAAAAAGATTTGTATTATTATGCAACAATGCAATATTTGAGCAAAAACTAAACTTCTTGCCAAAAATATCTAGTTATCAGGTGCTGAATGATATCCAAAAACAAAAAGTGCAGTGGCATTGCCCACAATTGTTGGTTCATTAGTTATGTAGTCAAATCGATCATCAAAATATTGTACACTATCACTATTAAATTTTGCTAAACTTTCATTAATTCTTTTAATATTAAATTCGGATAAAATATTTAACGGAGCTGGTCCTGCAGATAAAGCGCCGGGCAAATACCCATTGTTAAAAAATCCTACCTGAGAATGCAAGTTTTTTACATATGTTTTGCCGATGTTATAAATAAAACTTATTCCCCATGGGTTTCTGCCAAGTATAAAATCTCTTTGAAAAGTTGCAAGTGAATCAAACTCAATAGAATTAGTTAGTTTTTTATAAAGAATTGATTGCAAGCTAACACCAAGAAAAGTATTTGTGCTTCCCCATGAATAACTTAGCCCTTCTCTAAAAACTGATTTTCCATATAGGTTTTTAGAATGTTCAAGATTCATATAAATATATTTTGAAAATTCAGGATTATATTTTGAGATTCTAAAGTGTGCTAAAGAATTAATATCACCAACACTCCACCAAAAATCAGATCCTGCTTTATGGCCATACTCAATTGCATCTTTCAAATAAAAATCTTTTCCAGTTGAATTGAATAATTCAATTGCGGCCAACGCAAGTTTTCCATTAAAATCTTTTTCAGGGTAGTGATTTGAAAAAGTTGTGTCAATATCTTGTACTTCATTTCTTATTGAGTAAAATTTTTCAGCTATAGCTAAACAGTCCTCCGCAAAATTATCTTCATAAAATTCTTCTTTCCAGATTCTTGAAGCTAATGCTAACGTTGCTGCATAAATACCAATAGTATTTTTCCCTATGCTAACAAATGCGGGTCGATTAAATTGTAAGCTATCATTTTCAGGCAGTCGCCATCCAATATTATGATCGTTTTGATTCTGAACTTGAGAAACCAATGATTGATTATCCACGTTGCACCTTAACAGCCAATCAAGTCCCACTTTTGCTTCTTCTAGAATATCAGGTACATTATTTTTATCTAAATCGTAATTGAATTTTTTTGAATCAAATTCAAAACTAAACATTAAAACGTAAGTTGTATAAGCGGTGGTTTTTAGAAACTTTACATAATCACCAGCATCGTGCCATCCACCTGTTAAATCTCTTCCCGATGAGTCCTTATATCCAAAAACTCTTGCAGCATCCGAAAGATGACATGGCTGATGTAAAAACGGATTTGTTGGTCCGCATCTTTGAACTTTAAAGAATAAACTTAGTGAATCTCTTACAGAATTATAAATTGAGTCATCAACTTTAAATGAATTTGATTCTATGTCATCAACTTTAATGACGTATTCCCCTTTTTGATTTATTGTCGAAAAATCTATTTCATAACAATATTTAAAATTTCCATAGACATAAGCTGAATCGTTTATTACTTCCTGATATACAATTTCTTCAGACAATACGTCAATTAATGAAAAGTAATTTTGTGATAAATCTTTATTAGAAAGCACTACGGCAGTTTTAATGTCATCAGGTAAAAATCCTACCTGATTTGTTCTTATAAAAACATTATTGATAGAGACACTTTGGCAGTTAACAATCACTGATTGTGAAAGCAAAATAAAAATTAAATAGTAAACCTTCACAAATATTTGTTTGATGCTAGAATTCTCCTGTTAACTACCCAATAAATTTATTAAATGTTCTGATCTTCTTTTTTAGGAAACATCGTTCCAAAAAAATAATCCCATAAAGGTGAACTTACACCATAGCCTTTATCCGGATTCTGGTAATGATGTTTAATATGATGGTTCTTTATAGCTAACCAAAATTTACTGTGCATATTAAAATGATGAACTGCATAATGAGTCATATCATAAAATAAATATCCGGTTAAAAATCCTGCAAAAAAAGGCAACACAGAAATATCACCGATTAAAAATCTGAACAAAAAATAAAACAATGCAGCTAAAGGAATACTAACTGATGGAGGCATTACTAATCTTCTTGAATCGCTGGGATAATCATGATGAACACCATGAAAAATAAAGTGAATTCTTGCACCAATTTTACTTTTCATTTCAAAATGAAAAATATATCTGTGCAACAGATATTCGGTTATTGTCCAAATAAATATTCCAAAAATAACTAGGCCAATAATATTTATGGATTCTATATTAAAATTAAATATAGATAAATAAATCATATATAAAATAACGGGTACAAAAATAATCAGTGGCACTGCGGGATGAACTCTTGAAAGGGCTTCCATAAAATCACTTTTAAACATCCTTACAGTCTCATCTTTATTTGAAACGAACTTTTTTGCCATTGCATTCCTTAATAAAATTTTCGGGTCAAATTTAATAATTAGAAGTTAAAGTGTGAAGATGATAACCAAATTTTTTATTAGTCGTTCTACAAGATTGATCAAAAGCACTTAATTCGTAATTGCAATTTTATTTGATATTAATGTCTAAAGTCTCCATATTCACATCTAAATTTTAGAATTCCTCAAAATCCAGGAGGTTTGATGGCTCAAAACGGTGAACGCGAACAATGGGGTACCAAAATCGGTTTGATCTTAGCAGTTGCAGGTAATGCAGTTGGATTAGGAAATTTTTTAAGATTCCCGGTTCAAGCTGCACAAAACGGTGGTGGTGCGTTTATGATTCCGTACTTTATCTTTTTTATACTCCTAGGAATTCCGCTTATGTGGATTGAATGGGGTATTGGAAGACACGGAGGAACATTTAAGCACGGAAGTGCACCAGGAATGTTTGATGTTTTGTGGAAGAATAAGCTTGCAAAATATTTTGGAGCGCTTGGATTATTTATCTCTATTACAATTCTGATTTATTACACTTACATCGAGTCTTGGACACTTGGATTTAGTTTATTTTCAATCTTAGGATTGTACTCGCACGAAACGAAAGAAACAATGACAACTTTTCTTTCGAGTTATCAAGGTATAACTACTTCACAAACATTTAGTTCAATATTGCCTGCTTATGGTTTGATGATTCTAACATTCTTAATCAATTTTTGGATACTATATAAAGGGATTTCAAAAGGAATAGAAAAGCTTGCAAAGATTGCAATGCCACTTTTATTTATATTCGGAGTAATACTTGCTATCAGAATTATTACACTCGGAACACCAGACCCTGCACATCCTGAAAATTCTGTTATGAATGGTTTTGCATTTATTTGGAATCCCGATTTTTCTGCTCTTGGTAATCCTAACATCTGGCTTGCTGCTGCAGGACAAATTTTCTTTACTCTTTCTGTAGGAATGGGTACAATTCATGCATATGCCAGTTATCTAAAAAAGAATGATGATATAGTATTATCGGGATTAGCAACATCGTCAACAAATGAATTTGTAGAAGTAATACTTGGCGGTTCGATAGCAATACCTGTTGCAGTTGCATTTTTTGGATTAGAAGCTACAAAAGAAATTGCCGCTGGCGGTTCATTCAATCTTGGTTTTGTTTCTATGCCAATTATTTTTGGCAGCGATGCTTTTCCTTTTGGAGAGTTATTTGGATTTATGTGGTTCTTACTATTATTCTTTGCCGGAATCACTTCTTCGGTAGCAATGGGTCAACCGGTCGTATCGTTTTTAGAAGATGAATTTGGAATGGATAGAAAAAAAGCTGTTGGTACTCTTGCATTAGGTGTATTAATAGCAGTACAGTTTGTTGTGTTTTTCTTAAAGTACGGATTTTTAGATGAGATGGATTATTGGGCAGGTACATTTGGGTTAGTTGTTTTTGCACTAATTGAAACCATTTTATTTATGTGGGTTTTTGGTGCGGATAAAGCCTGGAAAGAAATGAATAACGGAGGAGATATTAAAATTCCATTTTTCTTTTACTACATTATGAAGTATGTAACTCCTGTTATACTAATGATTTTAATGATCTGGTGGTTTATCCAAAGTGCTTTACCAACTTTATTGATGCACAATGTTGCGGAGCAAAATGTACCCTACATTTGGGGTGCTAGAATCTTATTGGTGATTATTGCTTCTGTCTTAATATGGATGGTAAAAAAAGCCTGGAATAATAATTACAGCGAGGTGAAATAATGGGTCTTACAACAAACGGAATAATTTTTTTAACATTAGCTTGGAGTTTAATAATTGCTTTAGTGGTATTTTCTTTTTATAAAGTTTTTAAGGGCGAAAAGAAAAATGAATAGTTTTATTTATTAAAAAAAAAAAGGCGATCAATAGATCGCCTTTTTAAGTAATCACTTTTAATAATTACATTTCATCATCATCATTTTTATCATTTTCTGCAGCAATTCTATGAGCCATATTTGATTCTGAAGATGCAATTGCAAATTTACCTTCTCTTATAAACTGATATAACAAATCGTTTTCAATTAAATAACTAAACGTTGCTTTAAACTTATCGATTGACATTCCTGCAGTAGCTGCAAGCTTTGCAAGTTCGTGTGGATCATCAAAATCAGCTTGATTTAATCTTAACATATATCTTCTTGCAATGTAAAAACTTTCAGAAGCAGGATCGACCATTCTAATTTTTGTTTTCATTGTTTTAGGATCAATAATATCTTTAAAGTACATTGGAACAAAATTTCCGTTTTGTATCGATACCATTGCCCCGCTGCCGCCATCAAGAATAAATTGTGCTGCAGAAAATCCTAAATCTCTCGTGTATTCCATATCAAAAGGAATTGGATCAGCGCATCGCAATTCATAACCGATATTCTTGGCAACAACTGTGGCTTTTATATTAAACTCTTTTAATCTTTCCTGAACTTTTGCTTTTAATATTTCACCAAAATTTATCTCTGCAATTCTTATGTTATCATGTGCATCACGTTCAACTTCTACCAAAGATTCAAGATCTGCGGGATCTAAATGTTCAACCAAACCTTCAGCGATAATAGCAACACCATCAGGTTTGCCATAGCTTAATCTTTTTATTATTGCACCAACAAGTATATCAACAATGTGACTAAACTTAATTTGTTTATTAGAAAACTCTTCAGGAATAAGTGTAAGTGTAGCACCTGTTGCTTTACCAATTCCAAGTGCCAGATGCCCGGCTTTTCTGCCCATAGAAATTACAAAGTACCAGCGTGAAGTTGTTTGAGCATCAACCATAAGATTTTTTACAACTTCAACTCCAATGTGTCTTGCAGTTTGAAATCCAAAAGTTGGAATTCCGTGCGGTAGATCTAGATCATTATCAATTGTTTTAGGTACGTGAACTACTTTAATTCTGCCGGAAGCCATTTCATTAACTTTAAGCGCGCTAAAAGCTGTATCGTCACCACCGATTGTAATCAGTTTATCAACATTCAGTCTTAGTAAAGATGTAACTGTATTTTCAAGATGTTTAGGATCTTTTGTAGGGTTTGATCTTGAAATACCAATGTAAGATCCGCCTCTAAAATGGATACGACTAACATTTTGAATATTTAATTCTTTAACGTGAGTAATATCGCCTTGCATAATCCATTTAAAGCCATCTTTAATTCCAATAACTTCAATTCCCTCAACAGCAGCGCGTATAGTTGCAGCTCCGATAACACTATTAATTCCTGGTGCTGGTCCGCCGCCAACTACTATGGCTAATTTTTTGGGCGCGATAGACATGATTTTTCAACTCCTAAATAATATTTTTTCAATTAAAGATTATAACACTTTAAGTTTTGCAAACTTAAGCATTAGCTGTTTTACATTGTTACCTTCAAAATGCACAGTTGCTTTTGTCATATCACCATTTCCAACAACATCAACAACTTTACCTAAACCAAATTTATCATGCATAACACGACTTCCAATTCGTAAAGCAACGCCGTCCTGATCAAAACTTTCATACTCAACTTTTTCAAAATACTCGTAATACATTTCTTTTTTTGTTTTACGATTAGCTTTACGTCCTAAACCGCCATTAAGTTCATTATAAGTATTAGGATCAAGTTCATCAATAAATCTGGATCTGCTTTGATATGCAACTTCACCGAATCTGTAACGTGAACGCGCGTGAGTTATAAAGGCTTTTTTCTTTGCACGCGTCAATGCAACATAAAATAATCTTCTTTCCTCATTTAGCGAAGCATCAGTTAAAAATTTATTAGCAATAGGAAAAATATCTTCTTCGCATCCGCTAATAAATACTATTGGCCATTCTAATCCTTTTGCTGCATGTACAGTAAGTAATGTAACCGAATTCTTTTCATCAGTGTAATTGTCAATATCAGCAACAAGTGAAACTTCTTCAAGATACTGTTCAAGTTTAGCATCAGAATTCTCTACAGAAAATTCCAATAATGAAGCAAGCAACTGATTTATGTTTTCCATTCTTTGCAATGCTTCCTGCGTTCCTTCTTCCTTAAACATTTTTACAAGGCCAAGATCATCAACCATTGCGCGTGTAAGTTCACCAACAGAAAGTTTATCCTGAAGTCCGATATATTTATCAAGCAATGTTTTGAACTGCTTTACATTTTTCTGGATTCGCTCTTTGATATCAATAACTTCAAATACTCTACCCATAGTTTGGAATAAAGTGATGTTATGCTTTCTGGCAAAAGCAATCATACGAGTAACCGTTGTACTTCCAATTCCACGCTGTGGAAAGTTCATTATTCTTAATAAACTTTCTTCATCATTTTGGTTGGATATAACGCGAAGATAAGCAACAACATCTTTTACTTCTTTGCGTTTATAAAACTCAACTCCACCAATTATTGTATAAGGAATTTTTTCTTTTCTAAAGATATCTTCCATTGCGCGGGATTGAGAATTTGTACGATATAGAATTGCAAAATCCTTAAAAGCGATTTTCTTTTTAACTGTTTCCTGTTTTATAAACTTAGAAATCTGTAATGCTTCATCTTTTTCATCCGCACATTTAAGAAGTACAATTAATTCGCCTTCTTCATTCTCTGTCCAAAGTGTTTTAGAAACCTGGTCCCTATTGTTCTTAATAACAGAATCTGCCGCCTTGAGAATTACTTTAGTTGATCTGTAATTCTGTTCAAGCTTAAATAATTTGTATTTAGGAAAATCTTTTCCAAAATCGAGCATATTCCCAACATTAGCTCCGCGCCAGCTATAAATACTTTGAGCATCATCGCCAACAACAGAAATCAATCCACTGCGCGAAACAAGAAGTTTAATAAGCTCGTATTGAGCTTTATTTGTATCCTGAAATTCATCAACTAAAATGTATTCAAATCTTGATTTATATTTTTGTAATATATTTTTCTTTTCGGTAAAAAGTTCGATCGGTTTTAACAACAAGTCATCAAAATCCATCGCATTAAACTCAATCAATCTTTTTTGATACTCGACATAAACATCCGCAATCTTTTCTTCCAGGAATGAATTAACATGCTGCTTACGATACTCTTGAGGAGTGATCATATGATTTTTAAGAAAACTGATTCGATGTCTTACAGAATTAGGTGTAAACTTATCAAGATCAATATTCAAGTCAGTCATTATATTAGAAACTAATGAAAGTGAATCAATAGTATCATAAATTGAAAAGTTACTTTTGTAATTGATATGCTTTGCTTCGGTTCGCAAAATTTTAGCAAAGATTGAATGGAAAGTTCCCATCCACAAATCATCAGCTTTCTTACCAATAAGATCCTTAATTCTTTCCTTCATTTCATTGGCTGCCTTATTAGTAAAAGTCAGTGCCAAAATGGATTCAGGAGTAAAATTTTTCTTTAGTAAGTAAGCAATTTTGTATGTAAGTACTTTAGTTTTACCGGAACCAGCGCCGGCTACTATCATTTGAGGGCCATCCAGATATTCAACAGCCGCAAGTTGAGCTGGATTCAAATCCTTAAATTGTTGCATAATTCTTTCTAATTTTTGCAAAAACAGGTGCAAATATATAAAAAGGCGCTTCTAATAGAAAGAATAATGCAGTTAAATATTTTTCAAAAATTTAATTGGAAAGTATAATACGAATGTCTTCAATTTCTCAAATAAATGATGGATTTAATGGCACGTTTATAGATATTAGCACATAAAATTTAATTAAGTAAAAAACAGGTAAAGTATAGTCATAATGTTGGAATCGAACGAAAATTCTGAAATAATACCCGCTAATCTGTCCACTACCTCTGGACCAGAAAATGAAACATCTGCACAATTTCAAAAAAAATATGATGTTTTTGTTAATGCGATACCCGATGGATTAATTTTAATAAAAGACGGCACGATAAGCTATGCCAATAGATCTTTTTCCAATTTACTAGGATATAGTGTTGATGAAATATGTACACTCGAATTAAAAAAAATAATCTCACCAAAATTTACGAAAGAAGTTTTAGATAGATATGAAAGAAGACTTAGGGGCGAATTTGTTCCCACACAATATGAAATTGAGTTACTACACAAAGATGGTAAAACTACTATTCCAGTTGCATTAAGTGTTGGCTTAGTTGGATCAGCGAAAGACAAATTAGAGTTTGTTATTGTAAAAGATTTATCTGAGAAAATTGAGATAGAATCCAGATTTGAAAGAGAACTGCAACTCCAAAAATATTTTATGGATTACATTCCTGATTCAATTTACTTTAAAGATTTAGAAAGTAGATTTATAAAAGCAAATAAAGCTACACTATTAAAAATGGGATTCAATTCTATTGATGAACTTTTAGGTAAAACTGATTTTGATATTTTTCATGACGAACACGCAAAATTAGCAAAGCAAGATGAAGAAGATATAATTAATAATCGCACATCTATTGTTAATAAAATTGAAAAAGAAACCTGGCTGGATGGTAAAATTACCTGGGCTTCTACAACAAAGGTTCCTTTAATAGATGAAAATGATAATGTTTATGGAACATTTGGAATTACCAGAAATATTACTGACCTTAAAAAAGCAGAGGATATTAAGGATGCATTATTTAAGATTTCTACCGCTGTAACCACACTTAATAACATTAATGATTTATATGAATTTATTCATAAAACAATTAGTGAGTTAATGCGTGCGGAAAATTTTTATATTGCTATCTATCATAAAGAAACTGAAACAGTTAGTTTCCCCTATTTTGTTGATCAGGTTGATGAACCTCCGGCAGAAAGAAAAGCAGGAAAAGGTTTAACAGAATTTGTTTTAAGAACAGGAAAGGCGCAACTTATAACCGCAGAGCTGGATTTAGCATTACGCAAAGCAGGTGAAACTTCACTTATTGGCGAGCCTACACAAATATGGTTAGGTGTTCCTTTAGTTGTTGAAGGGAATACTATTGGAGCAATTGTTGTACAGGATTATTCTGATGAAACAACTTATGGTGAAGAGGAACGGGACATTTTAATTTATGTTTCTGAACAGATTGCTCTTGCAATAGATAAAAAAAGAAATGAAGAAAAGATTATTCAATATTCAGAGGAACTTAAGGAAACCAATGCTGCAAAAGATAAATTCTTTTCAATTATTGCTCATGATTTAAAAAGTCCATTTCATGGGTTACTTGGTTTAACAAGAATGATTGTAGAGGAATACTCTTCTATGTCAGAATCAGAAGTAAAATCATATTTACAAATTATTAAAGAATCTACTGAGAGCACGTACAAGTTAATAGAAAATCTTCTTGAATGGTCCAGACTTGAATCCGGAAAAATGAAATACAATCCTGCTTTGCAAAATATGTTTATGATTGTTGAAGATACCAGGATTCTACTGAATCAAAATGCAAGAATGAAGAATATAAACTTGCGAAACAAATTAGGTCATCAAAGTTTTATTTGGGGTGATGATACTATGCTTCAATCATTAGTTCAAAATTTAATTTCCAATGCGATTAAGTTTACGCCAAACGATGGAAGCATCGAAATATCTGAGAAGCAATTTGATTCATATATTGAATATACTGTAAGTGATACAGGTGTTGGAATAAAAGATTCTGATATTGATAAGGTATTTAGGATCGATATGAATTTTTCTACTAAAGGAACACAACAGGAAAAAGGAACCGGATTGGGATTAATATTGTGCAAAGAAATAGTTAATATTCACAGCGGAGAAATTTCAATAAACAGTGTTGTTGGTAAGGGAACTAATATTATTTTTACACTTAACAAAGCTAAAAATTATTAAAAAGTAATGGCGAACAAAACTAATTCAGACAACGAAGATCTTTCTGCATTTGCTGATTACTTGTCTGAATTTGATCCTGTTTTCGTATTTGATAATGAAGACTGCCCTATTTGCGGTGTCAGCATTCCGGAAAAGACAACAACTGACAAATCCCCTTTTGTAGAATATATCCAAACAAAAAATGAATCAGACCTGGTTGAAATTAAAAAGAAACTTGATTTACTATGCATACCAATGAAGGTTGAAAAACGATTAGATGCAAAGGTAATTGACAGTATTAGTTACGATTACGTTGTGCTCATTCCATTAAGATGTTTAGTATATATGAATAAAGAAAAGGTCTGATTTCTCAGACCTTTTTACTATGTAATAAATAATTATTTAAGAAGTATCATCTTTTTAACATCAGAATATTTTTCTGACTCAATCCTATAATAATAAACTCCTGAAGAATAACTACTTGCTCTCCAATCGATTTTATAATAACCAGCTTCCATAAATTGATTTGTTAAAGTTTCTACTTTTTCACCAAGTGAATTGTAAACTGAAAGATTTACATTTCCTGAAACAGGTAAAGCAAACTTAATTGTTGTTACAGGATTAAATGGATTTGGAAAATTTTGTTCTAAACTAAAATTTAATGGCGCACCGACTTCAATCTCGATTTCATTTGAATATTCAAACTCACCATTAAAATCAATTTGCTTTAATCTATATAAATATTTTCCCGGCTCAATTAACTTATCTGTATAAGTGTAAGTTTTTGGTTCTGTTGTTGTTCCATCTCCATTTATAAAACCTATTGTTTTCCATTCATCTAATTTTTCAATCTTTGGATCTTTTAATCTTTGAATTTCAAAACCTGAATTGTTTGTTTCAGTTGCCGTTGTCCAAAATAGATTTACATTACCTTCAGATGAAATTGCATTGAAGCTAAAAAGCTCTACCGGAATAACGTCCGTGCCTCCGGAAAATAATATCACTCTGCCATCGCGTGAGCAAGCAGCAAACTCACTGCTATAATTTCCATCAACATCATCAAGATCTACAATATGTTCTGCTGCATAGGTTGATGAACCGCCACCAAAAACATAACTAAAAATACCATTTCCGTTAATGCCATTATATACTGTTGCAACATCACTTAGATCAGCACTGCCAACTTCAGGAATTCCATCTGCATTTAAATCTCCAAGAATATCTTTGCCTAAAATATTTCCTCCTGTAGAGTTAGACCAGATATTTATTCCTGTTGAACCTTCCAGCATATGAATGTTAGGATTTATTCCGCTAGCTAAAATATCTGGATAACCAGATTGATTAACATCAGGCACTATTTTTAGATCTTCGATAAAAACGTTTCCAATTGATGTACTCCAAATCTGCCCGCCAGTCTCAGCATTTAAACAATAAACGTTTCCAGTAGTTGTGCCAACAATAACATCCGAACTTGATGAACCTGATACATTTGGAATTTCACGCACAGTCCATGGAGTGCCGTTTGTAGGAAATACCCAGGCAATGCTTCCTACTTGATTAAAACCAATTACTTCATTAGTAGTTCCAACTCTTGATCCCGCAGCACCACCAAAATCTGTAGAAGTTACCATATACTTTAATTTTTGTTGAGCCTGCTGATTAATTCTCCAAATTTCATTTCCATTTGCACCATTTAGCAAGTAAACAGAAAATCTACCTGAGCCTGTTGATTCATTTCCACTTGCAGTCATTAAAACATCAGGAACACCATCATTATTAAAATCTCTTTTAACATCTAAACCCATTATATCACCATCATCAGTTGTAGATGAATTTCCAAATTCCCAGATTACTTCGCCTGTTAATCCATTAAGTGCATAAACATATTCATTTCCTCCTGCTGTTCCAATCACAACATCTTCATGATTATCACCATTCAAGTCAGATGCGATTTGAACTCCTTGTTCGTAATCAACTGAACCTGTGTTTATTGAACCAAAATAAGTTGAGTACATCCACAGCAAATCAGAGGACACTGAACTGTTTCCGTTAAAAACCAATGTCCAATAATTTTCTGTAGCAACAACTAAATCTTTAACACCATCACCATTTACATCTTGAATTTTTTTCATCGATCGTGGAGTATAATCTTGAAAACTAGTTCCAGGATTATCTGGAATTTGTCCTTGCCACAAAATATTACCTAATGTTGGATCTGCATTTACTCCGCTTCCTAAAACGGGAACGTTAATCAAACTACCATTAGAAGCATTAGAATATATTCTTATTGTATCACTCAATGCAGTTGTTAGATTAGGATTAAACCAAACTCTAAAACTTGATGCTGATAAAGCAAGAATATTTATTGGTGTAAAAAGATTTTCAAAATAAAAAGATGAAGAATTTAATTTTATTGAATCAATAGTTAAAACATTTGATCCTGAATTATATAATTCTAACTCAATGTATGATGTTGAGTTAACTCTTTTGTTACCAAATGCAACAGTGGAAGGATCCACAGTTAAATATGGTGCAGTATAAACGCCACTGCCTGTAACAGTTATTTTAGAATAGTTTACAATAGGATCATTATGAAATAATAAAATTGAATCGTTATAAGTTGAATTTGATGTTGGAGTAAATCCAAGCGGTATGTTCGCAATCTGTTGAGGATTAATAGTAATTGGAAAGACTGATTGAATATTAAAAACTGAATTACTACTTGAGTTCGAATTGATTATCAAATCCACAGTTCCATAATTATATATTGAGATGTTAAGAATAGACGTGGAATCAATCATCACATTTCCAAAATCAAGCGAAGGAGTTAAAATAGAAATCGCTGGAGAACCTGAACCACTTAACTCATATTTAAACAATTGCCTTCCACTGCTCGCTCCAACAGGTTCCGCAAGGAGCCAAAAGTTATTTCCATCCCAGGCAAGACCTCTTGGATTTTGTCTTAATCCTGGCTGCTCGGGTGGATTGAAAGAAAAAAGTGAATCTTCTGTGGTAAGACTTATTGCATATATTTTATCAGCGCCTTCAAAACCATCATTAACAAAGAAAAGTGTATCACCTTTGACCGCAATTCCTTGAGGTTGAAGTTGACCAGGAGCAAAGTTCAAAAAATTTAAAGTATCAACAAGCTGCTTTGTTGTTGTATTGATTTTATAAAGCGCAACATTAGCATTGGGATAATAAACAGAAATCCACAAACCAGTTCCATCCCACGCGGCACCACCAAAGTACCACGAACCGCCAAAAAGTTGTGTTGATGTAATAGAATCTAAAACATTTCCATTCTGATCAACTTTAAATAAATCGCATCTTGCTGTTTTTCTTTCAATGTACCAAAAATTCGTCCCATCAAAAGCCAGCCCTTGTGATTCGCGCAGAGTTGGATAATTAATATCTAAAGTATCAACCAAATTGCCATTTTCATCTACGGCATAAATAATTCCTCTGCCGGTGGTAGATGAGGTTGATGAAATCCAATATTTTGAATTTTCATACACCATTCCATAACCAGAAGTCCAAAAAGTTCCTGATGGCAGATTTACACTGTTGATTAAAGTTTGGGAAAAGATAACTGAGGATAGAGACATAAAAAAAAGGAAAAATTTTTTCATCACAATTTCCTTTCAAGAATATTTTTAAAGTAGATTAATTTCTAGGATTCGCTTTACACCATTCTTTTATATAGTCTGCAATATCTGTTGTTGATGCACCCGGAGTAAATATTTCACCCACTCCAATATTTTTTAGTTTTGCAATATCTTCTTCAGGAATAATTCCACCGCCTGTTAGTAAAACATCGTGCATACCTTTATCGTTTAATAAATTCTTTATCTTTGGAAAGATTGTCATATGTGCACCCGACAAAATACTAATTCCAATAACATCAGCATCTTCCTGCAAAGCAGCTTCTACAATCATTTCAGGAGTTTGTCTTAATCCTGTGTATATAACTTCCATCCCTGCATCACGTAAAGCAGCAGCGATTACTTTTGCACCCCTATCATGTCCATCTAATCCGGATTTAGCTACAACCACTCTTATTTTTTTATCCATTAAGTATTCCCTCATATTTTATTGCAGCTTCTTTAATCTTTTCGCGATAAACTTCTATTTCAGAATCTTTGTACTGAATTGTTCTTGGTCGCATATGAAAATCATTTTCGTATCGTGGAATGATGTGATAATGAAAATGAAAAACTGATTGACCAGCACTGTAACCATTGTTAGAAATAATATTGAATCCATCAGCTTTTAATGAACGTTTTACAACTCCGGCAAGATACTGTGTCAACTTAGTCATTGCAATTAAATCTTCAGCAGCAATTGTTAAAAAATTATCGTAATGTGTTTTTGGAATCACTAAAGTGTGTCCGTAATTAACAGGATTGATGTCTAGAAAGGCAACAAACTTTTCGTTTTCAAAAACGATTTCAGCTTCAGAAGATTTTTCTACAATCTCACAAAAAATACAATCCATTTTAAGCTCGCTTATTTTTATTGCAGTAAAGTTAATTTATTTTGCTGATAACTGCCAACAAAAGATTATCCAAGATATTCTTTAGTTCTTGCAAATGCACCAAACAATCCGCCGGTATGAACAAAGATATTCTTCTTACCTTTTCCGGTCTTTAAATACTTTTCGTAGTAAGCAGTAAAAGCTTTTCCTGTGTAAGCAGGATCAAAAAGAATTCCTGTTTCTTCCGCAAATTTTCTTATCAATTTAACTTTTGGTTGAGCGATTTTTTTATAACCTTCTTTAGAATATCCATCAACAACAACAAGATTTTCCGGATTGATTCTACAATTCAATTTGTAATCAAGTATACAACCTTCTGCAAGTTGTAAGATATGCTTTTCCATTTCATTCTTAGTCATCAAAACGTGTACAGCAACAATTTTAATATTGAGATTATTCAGAGCTGCTCCTACCAACATTCCTGCCGCAGTTCCACCTGAGCCGCAAGCTGCAACTATCGAATCTATTTTAGTCAGATCAATTTGATTTTTAAGCTCGTTTATAAAATTTATATAGCCCCAAATACCAAGTGTTGTAGATCCACCACCTGGAAATACGTAAGCATTCTTTTTCTTTTTTAGTAACGATAATCTTTGTTCAAACATTACATCGTTTACTTTTTCATAATCCTTTTCTGATAAATATTGAATGTCAGATCCATACATTTTATCAAGAAAAAGATTTCCATTTGCAGCGATGGATTCTTTTCCCCACAAAAATAATTTTGTGTTTAATCCGATTTTCTTGGCAGCAATAACTGTTGCTCTAGCGTGATTTGATTGATCACCACCAGATGTAAAGATAATATCAGCCTTTTGTCTTTTAGCGTCTGCCATCAGATATTCAAGTTTTCTAACTTTATTTCCGGATAATTCACAACCGGTTAAATCATCTCGCTTCAGTAAAAAACTTTTTCCTTCAAACTTTACTTCTTCTATTGGAGTAGGAATTTGTGCAAGTGAAATCTTTTTTGGAGTAATCATTTTGCTAACTCAATCTTTTTAAGTTTTGAATAAATCATTCTTGCTTTTTCCAAATCTTCAGGAGTATCAACGGAAAAACTATCAAATTCAGTTTCAACAATTTTTATTTTAAATCCATTTTCCAGCATTCTTAATTGTTCAAGCTTTTCCCATTGTTCCAGATCAGTTGGTTCAAGTTTAGTAAACTTTAATAAATATTCTTTTCGATAAACATATAGACCAACATGCTTATAAATATTTGCTTTCTCTAACATTTCTTTTTCATCTTTTGCATCACGCACAAAAGGAATTGGAGAACGCGAGAAATACAATGCAAAATTTTTATAATCAAAAACTACTTTAACAACCGAAGGAGAATTAAACTCTTCAACATTGTCAATTATCTTAGCTAAAGTTGAAACATTAACTTCAAAATCAAATAATAGCGGCTCAATTGCCTGATCTATCATCATCCCGCTTATAAATGGTTCATCACCTTGTATGTTGACAATTATATCTGCACGAGGAAATTCTTTTGCAACGATTGCAATTCTATCAGAGCCTGTTGCACAATCTTTTGGAGTCATAATCGTTGCAGCACCAAAACCTTTGGCAGCTTTTGCAACTTGTTCATCATCAACTGCAATCACTATTTTATCCAAAAGTTTGGATTTACTTGCACCTTCATAAGTGTGTTGAAGAAGTGATTTACCGCCAATATCAGCAAGTGGCTTGCCCATCAATCTNNAGGATTAGTTTTTTTTGGCTTAACCTTTTTTGCCATTATTTATCACCAATTACTTTAGGAACTTTAAAATGATGATCATCTTTTGCTGGTGCATTTTTCAAAGCATCTTCTGTTGAAATTGATGTTTTCAATTCGTCTTCTCGAAATACATTTGTCTGCTCAACTGGATGAGAAAGTGGTTTTACATTTTCTGTATCTAACTCATTAAGCTTGTCCATATAAGATAAAATCTCATTCATTTGTGGAGTGAAGTTTTCTAATTCTTCATCAGTAAATTTTAATTTTGCAAGTTCAGCAATTTTCTCAACATCTTTTTTGGTAACTGCCATTAATTATATTCTTTCTGATTGCTGATAATAATCGATCTTACTTTTTCCATTAATTCCAATTCATCCTGTTTTGTTTTAATATTATCTGATGGAATTGGTTTATCAAAATGCAAATAAATTGTTCCGCTTTTTAACTTAAACGTACCTTTAGGCAAAACTTTTTTTGTTCC
>CXWK01000096.1_pt3 | contig 43016 bp, 36 predicted proteins | sample 590851 | NCBI WGS metagenome assembly CXWK01 (sample SAMEA3498364, study PRJEB10139) | wastewater metagenome | biome: wastewater treatment plant; material: activated sludge | place: Denmark | collected 2014-08-01 | reverse complement strand
GACCTGCAGATAGCGGTGGCCGGCTGCCTTGCCCAAAAAGACCGCGAGTCGATCGTTGAGCGCGCCGGGCACGTCGACGTTGTCTTCGGAACCCACAATCTGCACCGAGCCTCTGACCTCTTGAAAGAAGCGAGGGCATCTGGTGGGACCATCGTCGAGATTCTTGAAGAACAGGAACACGACGAGTTCCCCTCGGCCCTTCCGACCCGACGTGAGTCATCGTTTGCGGCGTGGGTGACGATTCAGATCGGCTGTGACAACAGTTGCGCCTTCTGCATCGTGCCTCAGGTACGTGGGCGTGAGATCTCCCGCCGCATGGGCGACATCGTTGCCGAAGTCGGCGAGCTCGCCCGCGATGGAGTGTCCGAAATCACCCTCTTGGGTCAGAACGTCAACTCGTACGGCCGCGACCTCGGCGCTGGCCAGTACTCGCCACGTTTCGCAGACCTGTTGCGGGCGGTCAACGATGTCCCCGGAATCCGTCGAGTTCGGTATACCTCGCCGCACCCCAAGGATCTGCGCCTCGAAACCATCGAAGCGATGGCCGAATGCGAAAACGTCTGCGAACACCTGCACCTTCCGTTGCAGTCCGGGAGCGACAGGATCCTCGCTCGGATGCATCGCGGATACACAGCTGAGCGATACCTCGAACGCCTGACCGCGGCTCGTGAAGCAATGCCCGAGCTGGCCGTCACCACCGACATCATCGTCGGTTTTCCAGGCGAGACCGAGGCCGATTTCCAGCAGACCCTCGAAGTAGCAGCGGAAGGTGATTTTGACGGTGCGTACACCTTCGTATACTCCTCCCGGCCAGGGACGGAAGCCGCGGCCTGGGTCGACGAGATGCTGCCGGCGTCGGTGACGGGTGAGCGAATGGAGCGGCTCGTTTCCATTATTCGGGCATCGAGCGCTCGCCGCCACGCGGCGTATGTGGGCTCGACGCAGGAGCTGCTCATCGAAGGTCCCTCAAAGCGCGATCCGGATCGGCTGACCGGGCGAACGCGCTCGCACAAGGTGGTCCATCTGGACGGTCGCGACGGTCTGCGGGCCGGCAGCTATGTCCGTTCGACCATCACCAAGGCGTTCTCGCACTATCTCGAAGCTCAAATCGACGAGGTGCTCTCGATCCCGGCAGCGACTCGGGTGCGAATCCCCCTTAGCGTCGTGTGACACAACTCAATCGCCCTATCCTCGCGGGCATCGTGGGTCCGACCGCTCTCGGAAAATCGCGCCTGGCCATGGACCTCGCCAGGGCCGCTGGCAACGCCTCGATTCTGTCGACCGACTCCATGCAGGTGTATCGAGGCATGGATATTGGGACAGCGAAGCCGACCCCGGACGACCGGATTCTCGTCCGGCACTACGGGATCGATGAAGCCGATCCATGGGACAGCTGGACGGTCACTCGGACGCAAGAAGTCGCGTCGGCGTGCCTCGCAAAAACTGCGGCCGACGGTGACGAGTGCATTGTCGTCGGCGGAACCGGACTGTATTTCCATGCCGTGATCGACAACTTCGAGGTCCCGCCCGCCGCTGAAGCCGAAAGGCGACTGCTTTCCGATCAGGCTGCAACGGCCGAAGGCCTCGTGAGGCTCTACCAACGGCTTGAACAGCTCGATCTCAGCGCAGCGTCCAAGATTGAACCAAATAACGAACGGAGGATCGTCAGGGCGCTGGCTGTCATCGCATCAACCGGTCGGCCCTTCTCGTCATTCGGGCCCGGCGTTGCAGACTTCTCGGCTGGCCTCGGTACTCCGAAGACCGCCGCCGAGCGATCGACGCCTTGTTTGATTGGCTTGACGGCCACTGCTGAGACTCGCGCCATGCAGATCGCCGAGAGAATCGACCAGATGATGGACCTGGGTTGGTTACAGGAAGTCGAGCGGCTGCTCGCAGGTCCCAAGCCGTCAGCGACCGCGTGGCAAGCGATTGGTTACCCCGAGCTGGCGGCAGTCATCACGGGCGAACACACCATCTCCGACGCTATCGAGGCCATCAACTCCCGAACGCGGCGCTTTGCGCGCCGGCAGATTGCCTGGTTCCGTCGCGACCCGCGGATTAGGTGGTTCGACGTCGACGATTTCGCTTCGAAGGATTCGTTGACCTCCGCGGTGCTCGACTTTGTCCGCATCTGAGCGCCAAAGCGCGAGACATGTGGCGCGGTTACAGGGAAGAATGGCGGACATGACGCCAGCCCAAGATGCCCCGGTCCGCCGCCTGGGCTTGTCGAAATACGAAGCGACAGCCAACGACTTCCTGGTTGTCGACGACCTCGATCGCACACTGGACGGTTGCGACTTGGCCGGCGTTGCTCGTGCCGTCTGCGACCGGCATGTCGGGATCGGTGCCGATGGTCTCATCCGGATGTTGCCACCCACGGAGGCGGAGTCTGACTGCAGCATGGAACTCCACAACGCGGACGGCTCGCGAGCGGAGATGTCTGGCAACGGGATCCGAACCCTCGCTCTGGCGGCGCGTCGCAAGGGGCTTGGAACAGAACACGAGTTGCGGGTGGACACAGACGCTGGGCTGAAGACCATTACGTTTGCTGAGGCCGTATCGCCTGCAAAGGCCGCTTCGGGACAAGCGGTCGAGTCGACAGTCGCAATGGGCGAACCGACTTTCGACCCTGCCGAAATCCCCTTTACCGGCGACCTGCCGATCGAGGTTGAGCTAGATGGCAAGGTCGTGTCGGGGATTCCGGTCGGGATGGGTAATCCACATCTGGTCCTCTTCGTCGACGACCCCAGCGCAGTCGATCTCGACCTACATGGTGCTGTCCTCGAGCACGACGAACGATTTCCGAGGCGAACCAACGTTGAGTTTGTTCGTGTAACGGATGGCGATCTGGAGCTGAGAGTGTGGGAGCGGGGAGCGTCGGAGACCCTCTCCTGCGGCACAGGTGCGTGCGCCAGCGCGGCGGCGGCCCATCGAATGGGTCGCATAGGCACTAGTTCGAATGTGAACGTGCCCGGCGGGCGGCTGTCTGTGCGTCTCGATGGCACTGCTTTCCTGACCGGACCAGCCCGCTGGATTGCCGATATCGAAATACTCATGCCTGGAGCAGCAGATGACTGACCAACGTGATCACGTGCGACCGGTGGCAGGTGACGACGATGACGCCTGGGGAGACGAAGAGAACGTCCGTTTGGTGAACACCGCTGGCGAGGCCCTACCTGACCGAGGAGCGAGCGATGCGCCTGAGGACGACGGGGGATCGAGCGGAGCCCACGTTCACCGAACAGGCAAGCGCCTTACCGCGTCTGAAACCGATTTCGATGTTGTCCGACAGAAGGCCTTTCTGGTGGCGCTCGCGGCTCCGGGGACGACCGATGCGGACGTCGAGGAATCACTGGACGAACTAGCCCTCCTGGTCGATACCGCAGGGGCCGACGTGGTCGGCCGCAGCGTCCAGCGGCGCGCTCACCCCGACCCGGCCACGTTCATCGGACCAGGCAAGGTTGAAGAACTGGCCTTTGCCACCCAGGAACTCGACGTCGATTTGGTTGTCTTTGACGACGAACTCAGCCCCGCTCAGACCCGCAACCTGGAGCAATCCTTCAAAACAGACGTGGTAGACCGCTCCGCGGTCATCCTCGACATCTTTGCTCAACACGCAACCAGTCGGGCTGGAATGTTGCAGGTAGAACTGGCCCAGCTGCGGTACCTGCTGCCGCGTCTGCGGGGCAAGGGCGCACAGATGAGCCGGCTCGAAGGTCGCATCGGCACCCGCGGTCCTGGTGAAAGCAAGCTCGAAGTCGATCGTCGGCGAATCTTGCGACGGATCACCCGACTCGAAGGAGACATCCGCTCCCTGGAACGGGTGCGGGCAACGCAACGAAAGGCTCGCGAACGTTCGGGCGTACCAACGGTCGCCCTCGTCGGCTACACCAACGCTGGGAAGTCGTCGTTGCTCAATCGCATGACCGGTGCCGACGTGCTCACCGAGAACCGTCTGTTTTCGACACTCGACCCGACCGTTCGTCGGCTCGAAGTTCCCGGTGTTGGCGTCGTGCTGTTGGCCGACACGGTCGGTTTCGTTCGAAAGTTGCCGCACCAGTTGGTCGCGGCATTCAGATCCACTTTGGAAGTCGTCAAAGAAGCCGACGTGTTGGTGCATGTCGTCGACGGATCCTCGCTCCACGCGGCGCATCACATCGCTGCTGTCGAGTCGGTGCTTTCGGACCTGGATACCGGCGATCAGCCGCACCTGATCGTCGCCAATAAGGCGGATCGGGCGACCGCCCTTTCCCGGTCAGCGCTTGAGTCTGAGATGGCAGACGACGTCATTTGGGTAAGCGCGCTCTCCGGTGATGGGGTTGACGGCTTGCGTGGTCAGATCATTGAACAGGTTCGCCGTTTGCGTCCGGCCGAGAGCTTCTGGATTCCGTGGAGCCGCGGCGATGTCCTCGCCTCGCTGCACCGCGACGGTGAGGTGCTCGTCGCCGTTCACGAAGAGGAAGGGGCACGCGTACAGGCCCGTCTTCCCGACGACGCGGCGCCCCGCTACCGCGAGTTCATGGTGTAGTTCCCGCTCTACTCGGTTGCGGGTGCGTTCCCGGGGAGCTTCCCCAGCCGCTTTCGGCCCAGGGGCTCAGCGCGCAGCCGTGTTGGAAGGAGCCTCGCCGCTAACCTTGCGGCGTGTCAGATTCCGGTTTTGTGCCGCCGCCTTATCCGTACGACAAGCTCAACGAATTGAGACGCGTCGCGTCGAACGTTGCGCCGGGTTGCATCGACTGTTCCGTCGGGACGCCGTTTGATCCGATGCCGGACGTGGCCCGGGACGCTGCTGTCGCCGGTCTCGCTAAAGGCCAGACCTACCCTCCGAGTATCGGGGAACTCGATTTCCGTGAAGCGGCGGTGGGGTGGATGCAGCGTCGACTCGGTGTCACTGTCGATGCTCGGTGGGTGGCGGCAGGCATCGGGGCCAAAGAGCTGGTGGCGGGGCTGCCTCACTGGCTGAGCCTCCGTTCACCTCGAAAACGCACGGTGTTGCATCCTGCCGTTTCGTATCCCTCGTACGCAATGGGTGCCGAACTCGCGGGCTGCCGGGCCGTGGGTGTGCCCGCTGACGAGGATTGGCACCTCGACTTCGAGAGTATTTCTGACCAGGACGCCGACGATGCCCTGCTCCTCTGGATCAACGAACCCGGCAACCCCACCGGCAGCAGTGTGGACGCAGCATGGATGGAACGCTGTGTCCGTTGGGCGCGCGAGCGAGACATCTTGGTCGTCAGTGACGAGTGTTACATCGAATTCTGCTTCCCGCCGGCAGGTCAGGCGTTGACGCCGAGCGGGCAATGGCCGGCCGGGGTCTCGGCGATGGCCGAAGGAAACTCGGGCGTACTCAGCGTTCACTCGCTGTCGAAGCGGTCGAATCTTGCGGGCATGAGGGCTGCGTTCTACGCCGGTGATCCTGATGTCGTCCTCTACCTGGCTGAAGTGCGTAAGCACGCCGGAATGATGACTCCGTTTCCAACTCAACGCGCCGCGACCGCTGCCCTGCTCGATGATCGACACGTCGACGAACAACGTGCGCGATACGCAGCACGTCGGACACTGATGATCGAGGCACTCAAGGGGACTCCGCTACGGCATCAAGGCGGCGATGCGACGTTCTACCTTTGGGTGTCCTCTGAGACCCAGTCCGATGGGTGGGAGTTAGCTCGGCGCTTCGCGGAGCTGGGGGTACTCGTTTCTCCGGGCGACTTCTATGGCCCACAGGGTGCGCCGTACGTTCGGATCGCTCTGGTCCAACCCCTTGACCTTTTGGAACTGGTCGCGGAACGCCTCGCCAACTGGTAGGCCGCGCCGACCGAGCCGTTTTTACCCCGAGAAGGTTTGCAGGGTTCAACACCTGCAAACCCACACCACACAGGAGGCCACGTGTCTGAAGACCTAGCCCGCTCGATCGAAGCCCTATGGGAGAATCGCGACGATATGGCGTCGGTCATGTCGGCAGAAGAAGCTCGGCAGGTGATTCATGCTGCGGTCGAGCTGCTGGATAGCGGCCAAGGGCGTTGCGCCGAGGTGATCGACGGAAAGGTCGTTGTCCACCAGTGGCTCAAACAGGCGGTGCTGTTGCTGTTCCGTGTCCAGGCGATGGAGACCATCGAGCTCGGCCCGTTCGAGTTCGCCGACAAGATCCCACTCAAGAAGAACTACATGGAGTCGCGTGTCCGGGTCGTCCCGGGCGCGTCTGCCCGCTGGGGTTCGTACCTCGCTCCTGGTGTGACCATGATGCCGTCGTACGTCAACATCGGCGCTTATGTCGATGAGGGGACCCTAGTCGACACATGGGCCACCGTCGGGAGCTGCGCCAGCATCGGCAAGAACGTGCACCTGTCGGGGGGCGTGGGTATCGGAGGAGTTCTCGAACCCCCTCAGGCGGCCCCCGTAGTCATCGAAGACGATGCATTCATCGGGTCGCGTTGCATCGTGGTGGAAGGTGCTCGAGTTCGGCGCGGCGCCAAACTCGGAGCAGGCGTCGTCTTGACCTCTTCGACCCCCGTGATCGACTCTGCCACCGGCGAGGAATTGAGCCGCGGCGACGTGCCGGAACGTGCAGTGGCGATCGCAGCGACACGAAACCGCGACTTCGGCGGCGGGTCCTTCGGGCTTCCGTGTGTTCTGGTGTTGCGGACCCTGGAAGAGGGCGAGGAGCACGACAAGCTCAAGCTCAACGCGATCCTCCGCGAACATGGGGTCGCGACGTGACGTCGCCCAAAGTGATCGTCGATTCGTCGGCGGTTTCCGAGGCGTTGGTGCAGGGTGCCGCGTACGTCGAACGCGGAAGCTCCACGGATCTCCTCGCTATGACCGCCGCGCTCGTCTCTGTTCCGTCTCAATCCCTCCAGGAGCAGCGACTGGCGGATGCTGTCATGGCACGCGTTGCCCAAAGAACCGACGTTGAAATCGCGCGGATCGGGAACTCAGTCGTGGCGTCGACGCGTTTTGGACGGGCGAAGAGGGTGGTCCTGGGCGGGCATCTAGACACGGTCCCCCCTAACGGCAACGAACAAGCGCGTCTTGAAGGTGAGACCTTGTTCGGTCTGGGGACCGCGGACATGAAGGGCGGCCTTGCGGTTATGTTCCGCATCCTCGAAGAGGTTGCTGCGCACTCCCGCTTTGACGTCACCCTCGTTTGGTATGAAGCCGAAGAGGTCGCCGTTGTCCACAATGGTCTGCTCGCAATCTCTCAGCAACGACCCGAGCTGCTCGCCGGCGATGTCGCGATTTTGCTGGAACCCACAGACGGATGGGTTGAGGCTGGTTGCCAGGGCACTCTTCGAGTCCAGGCAGCGTTCCGAGGCGAACGAGCACACACTGCCCGCGCTTGGATGGGGGACAACGCCATCCACAAAATGGCTGGTCTTCTCGCCCGAGTGGCGGATTATGAGCCCGCGACGGTCAACGTCGACGGGCTCGCCTACCGCGAGGCACTCCAGGTCGTCAAGATCGAGGGAGGCGTGGCGGGAAACGTTGTTCCTGACCGCGCGGTGGCGACCATCAACCGACGGTTCGCTCCGACCCAAACGCTTACCGACGCTGTCGAGGAGTTGCGTGTCATCATCGGACCGGTGGACGAGTTCGCTGTCGACGACGCCGCGCCAGCGGCGCCGCCACAGCTGTTTTCGCCGCTCGTGGCGGAATTTGTCGGGACGCTCAACCTTCCGGTGCGTCCCAAACTTGGTTGGACCGATGTCGCAAGGTTTGCCGAACTGGGGATTCCGGCGTGCAACTACGGGCCAGGTGACCCGAGCGTTTCACACACACAAGGCGAGTTCGTCACTGCGACGTCGCTCGAACGGTGCTTTCAGGCGCTGAAGTTATTCCTCAGCACAGATGAGATCCGGTAGCGCTACAAACGCCGCATGACGGTGACAACCCGACCGTAGACCGTGACGTCACCTGCAGGGAAGACCATGTCTTCAAGAGCGGGATTCGCTGGTCGGAGCACGATGGTGTCGGTGCCGCCCATGAAGGTCTTTACCGTTGCCTCATCGCCCGGGATCCCCGCGACGACTATTTCGCCCTTCCGTGCGGTGTTCTGTCGACGTGCAACGACGTAGTCGCCGTCGAAAATCCCCACGTCGATCATCGACTCGCCGCGTACCCGCAACATGAAAAGGTCCCCATCGCCGGTGAGGTCTGCAGGCAGTGGAAAGACCTCCTGCATCGTCTCTTGGCCGAGCACCCCAGTGCCGGCTGCAACGTCGCCGACGAGGGGGACGTGACGTACCGGTCGACGTTCGACCGGCGTGTCGATCTCTGAACCAAAGTGGACTTCGATTGCACGAGGCTTGGTCGGATCTCGTTTGATGAAGCCTTTCCGCTCTAGCGCGGAAAGGTGAGCGTGAACCGTCGAGGACGACGTGAGTCCCATAGCTGCGCCGATCTCCCGAACCGACGGCGGGTACCCGCGACTCTGGACCATCTCGGCGATGTACTCAAGGATCTGGCGCTGACGAGTAGTGAGTTCTTGCATGATCTTGCTCCAACCCGATCGGGTAAGTGTTCTGAGTGACGGCTCCACCAGGAGCGATACATGGGCAGTTGGGCGCAACCTGGTGAGGCAAATGCACGTAGGCCGAGCGCCGGCTGCGAACTTGGGCCAGACCGTAACACGGAGAGTTATCCAGTACAAACATTTGTTCTTATCGCACTTGTGTTCCCCTCGGGTCCGTGGTTACCATGCGAACAGTTGTTCCGTAGGTACAGGTGTTCGAAGGATCGCGATAACGATGAGTTCACTACTTCTCCCAAATGGCGGCTACTACGGTCCGCAGGGCGCCCGCCGCCCCGTTTCGCTCAGCACTCCGCGGGGTGCCAAGCAGACCGCATCGCTCATCGCCAGCGAAGCGCTCCGTTCCGAAGTCGAGGTGACTGTGCGATCACGAGCGGTCGCGTGGATCTTGACCGTTGTGATGTGCGGTGCCTTTGGCGCTGCCTGGATGTTGAGCATCGACGGGTCGCCTACGGGCGCCACTGGCGCCATCGACGCACCTGGTCTGGTCCATGTTCAAGGTGCGGGGGCCAGCGCTGCAGAAGTGGCGGGCTCTACAAACCCCGCTGCCAGCGACTCTATAAACCCAGCCCAGTCGAGGTAACCGCCAGCGAAGCGCTCCGCCTAGTCTGGGGCCGGTCGACACGGGTGACGCAAGGATTGGGCGATGACGCTGGCGTTTGAAGAAGCAGCCTTGGGTATTGGACGGCACTTCACGGCGGAAGGGGTGAACCCTTTCGACATGGTCGAGTGGGAAACCTCCGACGCTCGAATCACCAATTGGTCAGACGGCACCGACGCCTTCTACCAGCCTGACGTGGAGTTCCCGAGTTCGTGGTCGGTGAACGCACGCAACATCGTCGCTCAGAAGTACTTTCGCGGCGAACTTGGCTCGGCCAGCCGCGAGGCATCGCTGAAGACGGTCGTCGACCGTATCGTTTCGACGATCGCAGCCTGGGGCCTTGCCGGCGGCTATTTCGTCGATCAAGACGAAGCCGATGTGTTCGCCGACGAATTGCGATTCATCCTCGTGACCCAACGGGCGGCCTTCAACTCTCCGGTGTGGTTCAACATCGGGGTCAAGGGCGTGCCCCAGCAGGCGTCGGCCTGTTTCATTCTTTCGGTCGAAGACTCCATGCCGTCGATCCTTGAGTGGTACCGGCAAGAAGGCGTCATCTTCAAGGGTGGGTCTGGCGCAGGAATCAATCTCAGCACGCTGCGCTCCGCTGACGAGCAGCTCGATGGCGGGGGGACCGCGTCCGGTCCCGTTTCTTTCATGCGTGGAGCCGATGCGTCCGCGGGGACGATCAAGTCCGGCGGCAAGACCCGACGGGCCGCCAAAATGGTCATCCTTAACGCTGACCATCCCGATGTCGAAGATTTTGTGTGGTGCAAGGCGCGTGAGGAGCGAAAGTCACGCGTGCTCGCAGCGAACGGCTTCGACATGAGCCTTAACGGCGCTGACGCCTTTTCCGTTCAGTACCAGAACGCGAACAACTCGGTGCGGGTAACCGACGACTTCATGCAGGCCGTGCTCGACGATGCGCAATGGTCGCTCAAGGCCGTTACCACGGGTGAAGTCATCAAGACGGTCCGTGCCCGAGAGTTGATGCACGAGATCGCATCCGCTGCCTGGGAGTGCGCCGATCCCGGAATGCAGTTCGATACCACGATCAACCGTTGGAATACCAGCGCCAATACAGCGTCGATCAACGCATCCAACCCTTGCTCTGAGTACATGCACCTCGACAACTCGGCGTGCAACTTGGCAAGCATCAATCTGGTCAAGTACCAAACCGCCGAAGGCGATTTCGACGTCGACGCATTCGTCCACACGGTTCGGATCCTGACGACCGCGCAGGACATCCTCGTCGACAACGCCGCATACCCAACGCCACAGATCGAGGCCACCACTCGAGCGTTCCGCCAACTCGGTTTGGGATACGCCAACCTCGGTGCGCTTCTCATGAGCGAAGGTATGCCGTACGACTCCGAGGTCGGGCGGGCCTGGGCGGCGGCGATCACCGCGCTCATGACGGGCGGCGCCTACCGGACTTCGGTCGATATTGCCGCCAAGCTGGGTCCGCACCGCGGCTATCGCGACAACGTCGAGCCGATGCAGCGCGTGCTCCGTCAACATCGAGACGCCGTTGAGGGCATTGACGCAACGCTGGTGCCCGAGGCGCTTATTTCGAGCGCTCGGTCCGTATGGCGCGAGGTGTGTGACCAAGCGGCGGTTCACGGCGTGCGCAATGCACAAGCTTCGGTGCTGGCGCCCACTGGCACGATCGGCCTTGCGATGGACTGCGACACCACCGGTATTGAGCCCGACCTTGGTCTTTTCAAGACCAAGAAGCTGGTGGGCGGCGGGACGCTCCAGATCGTCAATCAGTCCGTTGGGCGGGCGCTTGAAGCCCTCGGATATCAGGAGCCTGATATCGAGCGGATCGTCGCTTACCTCGAAACTGAACGCACGATCGTGGGCGCACCCGGTCTCGATCCCGATCACCTTGCCGTTTTTGCGTGCGCGATGGGGGACAACGTCATCCTCCATATGGGTCATGTGCGAATGATGGCAGCGGTTCAGCCGTTCCTTAGCGGCGCAATCTCCAAGACCGTGAACATGCCCGAAGACGTCACAGTCGACGACGTCGAAGAGCTCTTCATCGAATCGTGGAAGGCGGGTATCAAGGCCGTCGCCATTTATCGCGACGGTTCGAAGTACGCCCAGCCACTTGAAACGAACAAGAAGTCATCCAGCGATGTGAGCACCGTCGCTCTGTCGAGTGCCACGCAGCTTTCGTCTGCAGCAGTTGAGCTGATCGCTGACGCTCGGCCGGTCCGAGAGAAGCTCCCTCGGAGCCGCCAGTCAAAGACGTTTTCTTTCCGCGTCGCTGATTGTCATGGCTACGTGACGGTCGGGGAGTACCCGGACGGTCGACCGGGTGAGATCTTCTTGCGGGTCGCCAAACAGGGCTCGACGCTCGCCGGGATCATGGACGCGTTCGCCATATCGGTGAGTCACGGTCTGCAGTACGGCGTGCCGCTCCGGTCCTTTGTTGAAGCCTTCGTCAACATGCGTTTTGAACCGGCTGGAATCACCGACGACCCAGATCTCCGTCTCGCTTCGAGCTTGGTTGACTACATCTTCAGGCGATTAGCCCTTGAGTACTTGCCCACCGACGAACGGCAGGGGCTAGGTATTTTGACCGTCAACGAACGCAAGCAGCCGACGCTGCCAGGAGTTGATGAGGCCACGGCCCCGAGCCTGCCCGTCGCTGAACTGAGCGATCCGCCGTCGGCGGCATTGCCTGCGGTTCAACTCGAGGCCGGAGGCACGGTGCACGCAGAGATTTGTCCCAACTGCGGCGACATCATGCGTCGTGCTGGATCCTGCTATGCCTGCCCAAGCTGCGGGAGCACGAGCGGCTGCTCGTAGTCACGAGCTGCGCCGCTGGGCGGGTCTGCGGGCGACATCCACGACGGTACCCCCCTACTCGTCGCAGTCTGAGCTGCCGTCAATCCTCTCGAGCGATACCGCCATCAGGTAACCCCGCGCCCGTTCGGTCTTTGGAAACTGGTTGACGAGCGTCCAGAAGCCAGGGCCGTGGTTAGGCTCGACGAGGTGGGCGAGTTCGTGGACAACGACGTAGTCGATCACGAAATCGGGCATTGGGATGAGGCGGTCCGAGATCCGGATGGCACCGGTACGCGGCGTGCACGATCCGTACCGGCTGTTCTGGTTGCTGACCCAACGGATTGACGTCCACGCCAGTCGCCCGCCGAAGAACATTCGGTTCAACTTCTGCGCCCGCTCCTGCAGGTCGCTGTCGGTGCGTTGGCGACGGCCACGGCGCCGTTCGAGGCGCTTTCGGAGGTCATCGATGATGGGAGCCAACTCAGCGTCCGACATCCGTGCGGGGGCGCGGACGACGTAGCCGCCGTCTCGTTCTTGCATCGTGACCGACTTGTGTCGCCGAGTGCTTCGGACAACCTCGATCCGGAGGTCGATCTGCTCGCTCGTCATCGTGGTTTCAATCGATTCTGGCGTCCGTTCCTGGCGCGCCGTGACTGGCGGGAGGGGTTGTTCCTGGTCAACCCGTACAAATATTTCCACTGTTCGGTGTAACAAGGACGGTCCGCGAAGCGTCCGTCTGACGCGCCGTAGGATGCGTGCCCAAGAAACCCGCCGTTCGGTACCTGAGGAAAGGTGAGCCGCCCATGCTTAAAGAGTTCAAGGAATTTATCGCCCGAGGAAACATCGTTGACCTCGCCGTCGCCGTTGTCATCGGCACAGCGTTCACAACTCTGATCAAGTCGTTCGTCGACAACGTGTTGATGCCGCTCGTGGCAGCGATCTTGGGTGGCAATAAGCCTGATTTCACGGCCTACTTCTTCACCATCGGCGAGTCGAAGATTCGGTACGGGACGTTCCTGACAGCGCTGGTCAGCTTTGTGATCCTCGCTTTTGCGGTCTTCTTGGTGGTCAAAGCCATCAACAAGTTCTACAAGAAGGAAGAGGCGGACGCAGGTCCTTCGGAGATCGACCTGCTGACCGACATCCGCGAGATCCTCTCCCGCAAATAGGGTTTGGCTAGCGGCTCGAGACCGGGCCGAACCACTCTCGGAACTGCGCACCAAGGCGGTAGGTCACATCCGTGATCTGCCGCCTTGTCGCGTCGTCGACGTTTGGGACGGGGAACCGTCCGATCAGGCGATCATCATTCGTGTTGCGAGGGCCCGCGCTGGACGTCGGAGGATGATCATCGCGGGGATCAGCAGCAAGATCAACACAGTGATGGACACGATGATCAAACCGCCCGCCGAGAACGATGGGTCAACGAAGGAATACATCCCGACGCCGAACGCAGTCGCCGCAAGAACCCACGGTGAATAGCCAAGGGAGGAAAGCAGTCCGGCGAGCAGCGACACGATGCCGTAAGCGCCAAAGCCGATCAGCAACCTCATTGCGGCGTACTTCGAGCCACCGAACCAGTTGGCGGAAATGAAGATCGGCGTGCCGAGAACGACCGAGGTCAAGACGACCCGCGAAAGCGCCTTCAACAGGATCGACTCACCGGACCACCGCCGGGATCCGAGGTTGCGTTCGAACACCGAGTGCCCTTCCAACGACTCGGGTAAGGCGCGCCACAGTTCGGAGAGTTCGATGCCACCCCAGGCAACACCAACGGCTGACGGCAGCAGGGTGACGGCTGGCAGCAGATTGCGCATGCCGTAGCCGACGGAATCGTCGAGAACGAGCATCAGGCCCAGGAACGCTCCAATGATGGTCTCAATGATCACCTGCAGCCAGGGGCCGGGGTGATGAGCTCGTTCAGGTTCGGAAACGATCGCTCCTCGGACCAGGACGCACATTGCGACCGCAGCAAGTAGCAACACGGGCATGGGCGGAACGCTGAGGAACAGAGGGACCGTAACGGCGAGTGCCAGAAAGGTGTACTGCCAGACCCACCGGCGAGCGACGAGGAGCGACCCCCCGACCCACGTCACCGAGAGAAAGGCGGCTAGCCAACCTTGGGTACCGAGGGTTAGTCCGAGTAGCAAGGATCCGACGGCAGCGCCGGTAAGGACCCATTTACCGTCGGGCCTCATCGTCGCAAGGCCGCCGCGGCGAGCAAGATAGCGTCGGCGGAGCCCGCCCTGAAAGGCCATCGTGATTGGCAGTGCAAGCCGGAGAGTGTCGCTCACCACCTGGGGTTCATACCGCCACGAGAGCGGAATGGACCAGGTTGCCAACGTGAAGAGCGTGAGCACCAGGCCGAGTCCCAGGCTCAGGTATCGCTCCCTCGGCAGCGAGTAGCTGACCTGTGGCCGGGCCTCATGTGGGCGGCTTCGAGATTCAGCGACGACCTGACGCCCCAGATTCAGGGCATCGGCACTCGTCATACCGCCCCAGGCTTCAAGCACGACGCCAGCTTCGATGGCGTCCTGCGGCTGGCGTTCCAGGCGAGCTTCGACAACTGCTCGGGCAGTGTTGACATCGATGCGGTGCCGGTTCATGCGACATCCTCACGGGGACGGGCCGTCTCGGCGCCTGTTCGCGGTGGCTTTGCCAGACGAGAGACATCCCAGAGCGCTTGGCGATACGCCGCCAAATGACGTTCGGCTGTGTACTTGCGCTTTACCCGGTTGAACCCACGAATGCCCATCTCTTCGGCCATATCGGGGAAGTCAAGGAGCGTGCAGACAGCGTTGGTCAGCCCGTGCACGTCGCCAGGTTGGGTCGTGAGCCCGCAACCGTGGATGACGTCTGCGACCCCACCAACTCCGGTGGCGACGATGGGGCGTGCCTCGCTCATCGCTTCAAGGAGCGTCATCGGCAGACCTTCTGAGATCGAGGTCATCAGCACAACATCTGCGGCCCGAAGCGCACGTTCCGGTTCGTCGGTCGAGCCCATGAAACGGAACTTCGGCCCGAGGTTGAGCGACCGGTAGACCATCTGAACCGACCGGGCGTATTCCTCTTGAGATTCGCCAATCGGTCCGTAATGCAAGAACTGGGTGTTGGGGCGCTCTTTGAGCACGGCTTCTGCGACGCGTAGAAGGGTGTGAACGTCCTTCAGCGGGTCGATGCGCCCCACCGAGACCACAACATCGTGGCGTGGTAGCGGTGTGGGGGAGTCCGGGTTCCGCACCCCGTTTGGGATCGTCCGGATCTTGGCCGGGTTTACGTCAAAGGCCCGCTCCCATTGAGTGTGAGCAGGTGTCACCGGGGCGATCATGTCAGAAACGGAATAAGCGGTCCGCGTGAGGCCACGAGCGAGTCGCGAGGTGATGAATCGACGACCAGGGGTCGCGTTGGTCGACATCGCTCCCAAGTAGGCCTCGCGCACGTAGAGGCCGTGTTCGGTCAGCAAGACGGGGGTACCCCGCTCGGCCTTCTCGGCTACGGCCGGCAATGCGGCCCACCCGGCAGCTGTCAGGTGCAACACGTCGGACTTCGGCAGAGGCATGGCCCCGCAGCGCGCCACCCAGTAGAGGGTCTGGTACAGCTCGCTCGCCTCGGGAATGTCCATCTCGGGCATGACGTGGGCGTCAGGAACGGTTTCCTTGCGCAGGTCTTCAAGCGCGTCGAGAAAGCCGTCCCATCCCACAGCAGCGCGAAATGCGTGCCGGATCCGGGTGGGATTGTTTCGGCACCACACGAGGGGTTCCCGGAGGGTCGTCGGATCGGCGTCCCAGGCGAGGAGGCCCCTTAACAGTTCTGCTGGCAGATCGTCGCGCCGCGCACGCCCTTGTGCTCGTCCACCGATCGTGCGAATACGCGAGTCGGACCAGAGTTCGAGCGGCTTCATCAGCCTGACATTGCTCGGGATCTGGAAGATTCGTTTGCGGATCGTGTCTCCACCGACGATCGGCAGCAGGATCCAATCGACGTCGGAGAGCCCGCCAACCAACTGATCACACCAGGAACTCACACCGCCGACGACGAAGGGATATGTCCCCTCGGTCACCATCAGGACCCGCAGCGGCGGGCGAGATGAGGACTTGCCAGCTGATTCGCCAGGTGCGGCCAGCGGCCGATCGGTACTCACGAAACAACCTTCACGGGAGTCGCCGTGTTGCCCTTGGTGTCAACGAACCCTGAGATCTCTGCGCCGTATTGATCGAGGCCTTGAGCTCCGGTGACGGGCATGCGCAACTCTTTGTTGGCAGCGTTGACGAACACGATCTGTCCGTTTTGGACGAAGGCCTCGACGTTGCCTGATTCGAGCTGGTTCGCCCAGTCAGCGTTTGCCGCCCGAATGTCTGCGATCGCGCTGTAGTCAGGCTGAGCGATCGGCAAGGACGTAAGCGCCTTGTAGCGCTCGAGAACTCGATCAAAGACGTCGTAAAACACGCGGTCTTCAGCAAGGTTGGACTGGTGGAGGTAGTGCGGGTCCGGGTTGCCAGACATCAGAATCCGGAGGATTCGATCGGCTTCCCAGTCGGCGTACTGCTCGTAGCTGAACGGCTCCTCAAAGCATTCAGACACGCAGCTGCCGCCCGCATAGCGGTTGTTGAACTCGTCGAGCTGTTCTTCCCGGGTGCCGGTGTCGTAATACATGTTCATGGGCCAGCGGGGGACGGTCCACGTGTTGCCGAGCAGTTGGGAGGGTTCGCCGGCGACCGAGTGGTCCGAGGCGGTAATGGCGATGTTGTTTTTGGCAAGCGCCTGGGGAAGGTTTGGGTTCCGCAAACCTGAATGCTCCCCGGTCACAAGCTCGGTTTTGACGATCGGAATGCCATTTTCGTCAGCGAAGGTGATGTTCTTGGCGATCTCTTCGTCGAGTTGCTCGGCAGTTGCGTTATCGAGATTGAGGTGGCTGTACGTGTGGTTGATCCAGCGGAACTTGTCTTTGTCGGCGAGCAGCGTGGTCAACAACGGATCGTTGCCATTTTGTTGCGTTGCGAGTTCGGTCCCGTAGCCGTTGTAGACGAAGTCGAAAACAATGCCCGTCTTTGCGCTCCACGCCGCGGCGGCTTCGGCGTCTTCGGGAGTCATCCGGATGGGCGTGTCGGTTTGGGTGTTGGTCTGCTTCGTCGCCGGGTCCCAGCGGTGGTTGGGAAGAAGGATGTCGTCGACGTGAAGCGCCAGATAGTTGCGCTTAAATCCAAGGTGAACGCCCTTGGTGACCCAGCTGAGCATCGCGGGAATCAAGACTTCGGCGTGTTCGCTCACTTCGCTTGAGTCAAAGGTGCCGATCAGTTCCTCGCGCCCGTCGTCGTAGGTCCGCACACCCATGAGCGTTGAGTTCTGTGGTCCGGTGAGCAGCGGGGTCACGTCCTGAGCGACGGCCAGGTATACCCACGCTTGATCGTCGATGGGCAGCGTGTCGGTCGTTCCCGGCAGGGCAGCCTTGCCTTCGGGTGTGACCGTGGCGACCAAATCGTCCATTGGGCCGCTGGGATCGAGCGCTTCTTCAAAACCCCACGACGGGTTGGGGTACACATACGCCGTGACGTGCCTGACGCCGAAGGTCTGCTCGAAGCTAATAATCGCGCCCTGCTCGTTTTGGTCCAGGGCTTCCCACGCCTTCTGGGAAATCACCACGACGCCGTTGTAGAGGGCACGTTTGCCCTTGGCCAGGCGGTCTGGGGTGAGGTTCTCTGCCGCGGCGACGACCACGTCGTAGGGCGTTCCCATGGTCTCGAGCATCGACTGCCACGCCACTACGTTCGGCTCGGAACCGGTCTCTGCGATGATCAGAAGGCGGAGGTCAAGACTGGGGGTATTGGCGTCCCGGCTACCCGCCGACACTTCTTCTACGGTTTTGTTAGGAGCCGCCGAAGTAGGTGGTGACGTAATCGTCGAACCTTTGTTGGAGTCCTTTGAACACGCGGTGAAGGCGAGAGCAAGGATCGAAAACAACAGGAGGCACATCCGCCCCGGCCGGCAGCGCTTGTTCATGAACACTCTCATGGTCGAACGGGTCGGCCTCGCGGATCGGTCCCTGCGGCAAGGCCAAAGATGGGGAATATCATCGCGCTGGCACCGGCCGTGATTTTGGTCGGAGCTTCAAGCCGATAGGACATCCCTGGGTAACAGGGCCGTCTCAAAACGTCGGGTCACGCCTAGCCGCGTCGAGCCGGAGAGCTGCGGCGAGGGTCGCCGGGCCGTGGCCGTTCTGAGGGCGACGCCCCTGTCCGAGGCGATCGGAGGTCGGCTTGACCTGGAACCGGTTTTGAGCCGTTGACAGGCCCGATCGGCTTTACGACCGGGGAGTTTGAACCGCCAACCTTGGCAGCTCCAGCCCCAGCTCCGGGAGCTCCGGTCTTGTTAGCACCGGGCGCCGAATTAACGGGAGCTGCCTTTTTGGGGGTTGGCGGCTTGTTGGCACCAGACGGTGCGCTGAAGGCGGAGTTGGGCGCCGCACCCGCAGGCGCGGGTCGAGCGAGATCAGGTCGTAGGCCTTCGGTGGCTGGGCGAGGACCCGTGCCATTCGTCTCGGCCCGAGTGGGACGTGGGGTCGCAGCCCGCTTCACCGGAGTTGCGCGCAGGCGCTCCTGCAGGTCCCCCAAGGCTGCCATCGCCTCTTCGGTGACCTTGGCCAGCGCGCGGCGCAACATGACCGTTTCTGCCTGAAGCGCGGCTACGTCGTCCCCAGCATCGGTTTGAACGCGAGCGATCTCCCGCAACCTTGACGCCTCGTCTTCGGCTCCATAGACGCCGAGAACTTGCATCTGGAGGCGGTGGTTCTCCTCCCGCAGCGCAATATTCTCAGCCCGAAGCCGCTCTATTTCACGCGCCCGCTCGTCGCGTGCCCTGCGAGGGCGAGCTCCATCAGGGAGCTGTTCGTCACTGGCAGGCCGTGCGTTTGGCGTCTTGGAAAGTCGTGCCAACGTGTCACCCTTCGTTGTCGCCGCCGAGGGTCATCACTCTGCGTCGACGCAATCGTATGGTGCTCACCAACCAACACCGCAACCGGCTTAGGTCAACGGCGTTGAAGTGGTGCGGGACTACTGGAGCTCCCATTGTGGGGTCCACTAGGCGAGATCCCGGTGCCTCCGTAGTGCTGAGAATAGGTCGTCTCGGGAGGGGTGCGGCGTATCGACCGCTGAAGAACTTACTTCAGGTCGGCCACGTCCCACGCCCAGTGTGGCCACTGGTACTTTGTGTGGTCTCGGACCCCCAAAGTTTAGGTCGATGACCGGTAAAGCGGGGCCGCGCCCGAACACCTGTTTAGTATGCCGTCTCGTTGTAACGGTGATGTTTGGGAGACGCGAATGAGTCGCAACCGCTCCGCCCTGTTGGCGATTTCGATGGCGATATTTGTGGCGGTGCTGAGCGCTTGTTCAAGTTCCAAAGATGGCGACCCCGACAAGCCCGCCGATTCAGCGGTCGCCACGCCCACCAGCGCGGTAGGCGACGCTAGTGAGCGAAACGCCGCAGCCCCGGACGGTTGGTGGCGCCCGGAGAAGGGGTTGTCGTGGCAGTGGCAACTGCAAGGTGACATTGACACCGCGATTGATGCAGACGTCTATGACCTCGACATCACCGGGCCGAGTGACGAAGTCCTGGCGACGCTCGCGGGGCGCGACGTCAAACTGATCTGCTACTTCAGCGTTGGCAGCTGGGAGGATTGGCGACCCGATGCTGCAGATTTCCCGGACGGAGTCCTTGGTAATGAGAACGGTTGGCCAGGGGAGCGCTGGCTCGACATCGGCAACCTCGACGCGCTGCGGCCGATCTTTCAGGCGCGTATCGACACCTGCGCAGAGCGGGGTTACGACGCGATTGAGCCCGATAACACCGACGGTTACAGCCACGAGACCGGGTTCGAGATCTCGGAGGACGATTCCATCGCCCTGATCCAGATGCTGGCAGATATGGCGCACCAAAAGGGCCTGGCTATCGGCCTCAAGAACTCGCCGGTGTTGGTGGAGCGGCTCGTGAACACGGTGGATTTCGCCGTGGTCGAACAGTGTGTGTTCTACGAAGAATGCTTTTACTGGGATCCCATGCTCGCAGCGAACAAGGCTGTGTTCTTAGCCGAGTACCAGGTGGAGCCCGCCGTCTTCTGCCCGCAAACCCAACCAGTCGGTATCAGCGCCATATATAAGGATCAAATGCTCGATGCTCCGGTCCAGTCCTGCGACGGTGAGGCCTGATGGTCCGGTTCGATTCGGGTGACATCCTCGCCGAACAGCCAAAACCAAAAGGTCCGCAGTACCCGAAGGTGGCGGCCATTCCCGGCACGCTCGTCGAACACCGCCGATCAGGATTCGAGGGGGTCATCGTCGACACGTTCGATGACGGGGTGACGATCCGCAATCGCGAGGGAATGCAACGAATCTTGCGCATGGACCCCGGTGCTTTTCGGGTCCACGGTCAGGTGGTATCGATCGTTCCCGCACCCCGACAGGCCACCTCCACACCCCGTGTGACCGCGTCGGGCTCCACCGCCGTTCCGGAGGCAAAAGCACGGGTCGCTCGAGCAAGCCGGATCTATGTCGAAGGTAAGCACGACGCAGAATTGATCGAGCGGGTCTGGGGTGACGACCTTCGGGTCGAAGGCATCGTGGTGCTGCCGATGGATGGCGCTGACGACCTCGCCCTCTTGGTTCGTAAGTTTCAGCCAGGGCCGGGCAGACGGTTGGGTGTGCTGTTGGACCACCTCGTCGAAGGGTCGAAGGAAACGCGACTTGCGGCCCAGGTCAACAGCGCAGATGTGCTGATTACTGGTCACCGATTTGTCGACATCTGGGCGGCGATACGCCCCGATCGCGTCGGACTGCCGCCATGGCCTGACGTTCCTCGCGGGACGCCGTGGAAAGAGGGGATTTGTCAGGCTCTCGGCGTCGCGGACCCCGCGGATTTCTGGCGCCAGTTACTCAGGCGAGTCGACTCCTATGCCGATCTTCATCCTGATCTGGTAGGCGCGGTCGAACAGTTGATCGACTTCGTCACCATGCCGGAGAACTGACGGACTGACGGCAGGTGTCCTCGACGCTTTCAGTCGGCTTTATCGATGCTGTGGAGCGGATCCATCGTTATTCGCCGCGGCGTTGGCGGTCCCAGTAAAAATTCTCTGAATAACACTCAAGTGATTCGACTTTCCTGCCGAAGGGCACCCCAAGGGAGGGCCTAGGCGGTCCTCTGCCTGCGTCGTTGGTGCCCCGCAATGCCGCGACAATCGGAGGTCGAAGATGTTGAGTGCGCGCCACATCCCCCGGACCGCTGTGCGGTCGCTGAGGGATTGGTTCGCCGCATTCGTGTTGTTTGGCATCGCGTTTACCGCCACGTTGGCGGGTTTCGATGCTGTACCCGCCAGCGCGGCACCCGTGACCCGGTCGATCTCCGGGACGATCAGTCTGAGCTCTGAGGGTCGGAGCCAGCTCACCCAGCGCGTGTGGATCTCGGTTACAACCCTCAATGAGGTCGAGGTGGCCCGTGTCCGGGTGTCTTCGGACGGCACGTTCCACGTCGTCGGACTTCTGCCCAACCGCTACCGCATCAGCTTTGTTATGCCGACGCTTAGCGTCACCTCGGTACTCGAAGACGGTGACGCCCGGCGCGACGGAACCACCGTCCTGGACCTGCGGCAGCGATCCGAAGATTCGCTCGACGTGGACTTCGAAGTGCGCCCGATCGATACCGTCACCGGGATCGGTGGGTCTGTATGGATCGACGTTGACGGAGACGGCGAACCCGGGATCGACGACAGGCCTGGGACCGGTGTGTGGGTCATCGTCGAGGAAGGTGACGGCAAAGAGGTCGGGCGGGCCAAGACCGACGCCGCCGGGCGATTCCAGGTCAACGGGCTTTGTGTGTGCCGGACGACGGACCCACAGCTCTGGCTTCGAGCGATCTCACCGGGAACATCAGCGGTCGGGCGTGTGAGCGTGCCGGTCGGCTCGATGAGTATGACCGCACGGGTACCACTGACTCCCGTTGAGGAGCCGACCACTACGACGACTCCAATCGTGGAGGCGTCCCCAATCGTTCAGCAGTTGGTCGTCGCTTCGGAGTCGATCGTATCGGTCGTCGAACCCATCGAAACGACCACCACGGTGGCCGCCGCCCAAGACGAACAGGAGACTGCGACGACGAGAAAGCCGTCTGCGTCAACCACGACCTCGTCGAGTACTTCGGCGCCGGTAAAGAACCAGCTTCCAACCGAATGGATGCTCGGCTCGCCAGCGCCGAAGGTTGCGACCACCACTCAGGCGGACGCAACGTCGACCACCTCCATATATCTGGGTGACGCTGTACGCAGCCTTGCCGTTCCGCCGTCATCGTTGACTGGGACTGATGACAACAAACGCGGCATCGCCGCCGAACTACTCGTGATCGTCGCGCTCGGCGGGCTCTGCGGCCTGATGTTGGTGGTGTCGGGATCTCGACTGAACGGAAGCGAGGACGACGAATCGTCAGATGTGTTGCCTTTTAACTAGCTGTGACCGCTCACTGGCCGAACCCGGTGAGCCTGGGGCCAGCCCGGACACGGCCGCTGGGTCGCACGCTGCAGGGGGGATTTAGGCGAATGCTTGATGGGTGTGCGCGTCGGCCGGTGTTGCTGTCCGCTGCTCCGTCGGCGGGCCGGTCATTGCTAGGCGTGTCGCAGCGATCGTGCAGAGGACGGCGCCAACCATGTGGAGCCAGACCAGGCCTACCGGAACTCCGGTGAAGTACTGGACATATCCGACGATTCCCTGCAGCGTGAGCACGACGGCGATCGTGAGTGCTGCGCCCCGAACTTGCTGATCCTTGTTCCGCGTAACGACCGCGGCCGTGACTAATGACAGCCACGCCAGGACGCTGTGAACTCGTGCGACACTAGAAATGTCGAACGCGAATCTGGGGACGTCTTCCTCGCCGCCGTGGGGTCCCGAACCGGTGACGACGGCGCCTGCGACGACCGTGAGAGCAACGAGCGCGGCCACAGCCAGCACGAGCGGGCGGTCAGACAGCGTAGGTGCCTCGGGGGACGGTACGGCACGCCGTTGGAATGCTGTCGCCAGAATCAACGTCAAGATGCCGAGCACCATGTGTCCCATGACGATCTCCGGTGCGAGTCCGCTCCACACTGTGACCGCGCCCAAGAGAATTTCCGCCAGGATGACGGCAAAGATCGCCAACAACAGGACGCGCAGGTCTCGACGGGTAGACAGTTTGGTGAATACGAGCCGAGTGGCCATTGCTACCGGGATGACGATGGCGATCGAGATGAAGCGGTTGATCTGTTCGATCATCCCGTGGATCGTCAGTTCCGAAACGATCCGTTCCTCGGTACAGTTCGGCCAGTCCGGGCAGCCCAGTCCAGAACCGGTCAGTCGGACGGTGGCGCCAGACACGATGATCGCAGCCATCGCCCCGACCACCCACCAGCCGAGGGTGCGCAGCCGTTCATACTCTTTTTCGTGCGGGTCCTGGTTCATGACCAGCCCATCCCTTCGTCGACGGGCAGCATCTGTTGTGCTGCGGTTGCCGCGGCCCGGGCACGAGTGTCGGCGGCTTCGTTGAGCGAGTGACCGGCATGGCCACGGACCCACACAAACTTCACAGTGCGGCCCGCAAGTTCGCGGTCGATCGCAACGATTAGGTCTTTGTTGGCGACGGGAGTTCCCGCTGCCGTCTTCCATCCTCGGCGGCGCCAGTTGTGAATCCAGCTGGTCATCGCGTCGATTGCGTACTTCGAATCGGATTCGATCTGGAGAATCGCTTCACGGGGGAGCGACCGGAGCGCTTCCAGTATCGCCTGCAGCTCCATCTGGTTGTTGGTGGTGGACCTGCTCGCACCCGCTCTCCAGTGGTGTTCGTCCACATACCACGCCCACCCGCCTGGGCCTGGGTTGCCTAGGCAGCTGCCGTCGGTAGCAACGACGACGCGCGGCGTGGGGTCACTTTCGTCGGGGGCGAAAAGTGCGTCTTGTGCGTTCACATTGCGATGGTACGTCGACGGTGAGGATCACCTCGCACGCCACTCATAACGCCGTCACCACCGCCCCGTCCCCCGGCGTTTGGCTCGTGCGGCGAACCAGCGGCGAGACTCGTTGACGTATCCGACACCTTTGAGAGGCGACAAATGGACATCGAGATCGTCAGATTGGACCTGGGCCTTCCGGTGCCGGCTGCTCAACATCAAGGCGATGCGGGTATCGATCTGCACGCTCGAGAAGGAGCGGACCTGCCCTCTGGAGGCGGGCGGGTCCTGATCCCAACCGGACTTGCACTTGCGATCCCCGAAGGGTTTGCCGGCTTTGTCCAGCCTCGGTCCGGTCTGGCCCTCAAACATGGTGTGACCGTCCTCAACACGCCCGGATTGATCGACGCCGGGTACCGGGACGAACTGAAAGTGATTCTGATCAACACCGATCCCTCCCAGCCCTACACGGTGCAACGGGGTGATCGGATCGCTCAGTTGGTGATCCAGCGGGTGGAAGCGGTTTCGCTGGTGCTCGTCGACGTGCTCTCCGCAAGTACGCGTGACACCGGCGGTTTTGGGTCGACCGGTCGCTAACTTCTTAGGCCTCGGGCTTTGGAGGTCCGAGAAATGTCCTCGAATGGATGGGCCCCCGTTCGGCCCGAGGCGTCCTGGATGCTACGATGTCCACCGCTTACGCGGACGTGGCTCAGCTGGTAGAGCATCACCTTGCCAAGGTGAGGGTCGCGGGTTCGAATCCCGTCGTCCGCTCCAACAAAGACCTCTGCATCCGTGCAGGGGTCTTTTTCGTTTCCTCTTCTTCGGCTCGCGCCGTCAGTCCGGGCAGGCCTGTGAACCAGCCCAGTGGACCAGAAATGCGGAACTTTTACTGCGCCGGTACAAGTGGGTGCTTGTGGGCGCGTTGGGATCACGTCTCAGGGCGGTAAATGCCGCATGGGTGCCATCCGCGTGGCGTTTGATCTGGTCCGTCCAATCTGCGCGCTGACCTGCGACGTTGCTGTTGGCAGCGATTGTGGTTTTGCGCGGCTTGCAGGCTTCAGCTTCTGTTAGCGTCGTCGCCGGTCAACCCCGACCGACCGCCTCACAAGGAGCCTTGATGTCACTTCGTTTACGTGTTTGCGCTTTTGCCGCTGTCTTGGTGTTGGGTGTCGCAGCCTGCGGAGGGAGCGACGACGATTCGGAAAGCAAGTCAAGCGACTCGGCGAGCGACCAAGCGTCGGATTCCGCCGACTCCTCCGGTGATGACTCGGGTTCGTCGAGTGACACGGGTGTGGAGGCAGATGTGGACGCGTGCGCTCTGTATTCGGTTGAGGACATGGCCAAGCAGATGGGCGCTGACGATGTCACGGCACAGATGAAGTACACGACTCCTCCGACGTGTGAGTACGTCTCAAAGGCCCACTACCTGACAGCCGAGCTGGCTGTGCTCGATGCCCAGATGATGGCTGCACAACCACGCGACCCTGCCGCTCTCTTGCCGGAAGGTTCCTTCACCGACGACAAGATGGACGTTTCGGGCATCGGTGATGAAGTGTTCGGATTCTCGTCGTTTTCGGGGGCCAACATCGCGGTCCGAACGGGTGAAACCGGTTACTCCCTCCTGATCACGAACGCCGGCGGCGGCGCTGACGCGGGCAATTGGAAAGACGCGCCAGCCATGGAAGCCTCGGCGAAGGCCATCATGACCGCGGTCGTGGATGGTAAGTAGCGAGCGCGGTTGAGGCGGTCTGTCCGTCTCAGCGAAGAAGAGATTGCTGCGCAGTGCACAAGGTGTCGGGGCTCCCTAGTGGGTGCCTCGGCACCTTGCCGTTGGGGCTGAATGCGGGCGGAAAGTCTGTGTGTCTGTCGGTTCTGACCTGAACCGGCCAATGCGCCGCGTCGGTGGCAGCGATTTGGGTTGTGGAATGCTTGCCGCCGATGAGCACTACCGAGGATTCTGCAACCGGCGACGACCGACCAGCGGTCCTGATGGACGAACCAGCCAATCCGCGGTCTGGACGGCGACAGCTGCTGCTAGTCGCGTTGATCTTGACCGCACCCACCCTGTTCGTCTTGATCACCATGGTGACGATCGGTGCTCCCAAAGATCCCTTCGCCAGGTCCGCGTTTGACGACGGCGTGGACGGTTCATTCTTCGTGGTTGGCGACGATCTGGTGGCGCTGAAAGGCGACGACCGAACCATCTGGAAGGATGCAGCGAAAGGCGTCTCCGACTTCCGGCCCGACGTCCATGCGGACGGATGGTGGGCCGTCAAGCCCTCAGCTGATACCGAGTCGATCACGATGCGCCTGTACGTGGCGGGGCAAGATAAACCCGAGCGAGTGTTGGAACGCCCGAACAGCGGTCGCCTCGAGGTCGTCCAGGATGTGGTGTTTGTCAGCGGTCCTGGCGATGGCACGATCGTCCGCCACGAGCTGTTGACCGATCTCGGGGATCAGGACTTAGAAATCACCGAGGATCAACGCTGGTTCGACATCGGGATCTTGGATGGAGCTGTCTGGGTCCTTGACCAGGACGAACCGTTCATGGCTCGGACCGAAGCATTTTCTAACAACATCACGCGAACAGCGTCGTTTACGGCACTCGTCGACCCGGTGTGGGACCTCGGTTTCAACTCGGCGTGGGTGGTCGAGTCCGGTGGCAATCTGATCACCAGGCTTGATATCAACACCAACAAGCGCCTGGACATCGATATGGAGACCGCCACTCCCGTCACCCTCGTGCTGTCAACCGAACGGTATGTCTGGGTGATCTTCGACGACGGCACGTCGTTAGTTGTCGATCCCGAGTCAAACGATGTGGCTGCCCGCTTCAACGCTTCACCGCTGGAGGGCGTTTCCATTGGCGATCCCTTTGACCGTGAGGTGCTGCGCCGGCAGTTCGACTGGGACGGTGCTTGGGGGCTTTCACCGAAGGGCGACTTAGTCAGGTTCGACGTGGGGTCGGCTGGCGCTCAGGATTCGGAGGCCGCGGCGCCAAAGGTCGTCGTCCCCGGCCCATTCGAACAGTTGATCGCCGACGAGGGGGCGGTCTGGGCGTACGGGGGCGACAAGCTGGCCGGTGTCAAGGGGGACACGTCATACTCGGCGGCTGCGCCCGCCGACGCCGTTATGACGGCGGATGACCGTGCGCTGTGGTTCTCGTCGCCGAAGGGTGTCTTTCGCCTCGAAGTGAAAAACCCCGACGACGGGGTCAAACCGGTCCGAATCATCGGCGCCGATACCGATCAGCGGCTCGGAGCGACGCAGTTGGTCGGCTACGCGCCGACGATTCCCGTCGACTGAGCAGAGACCGACCGAAGTTCATACAAGCGGCGGGCGTCGCGGTGGATAGGATGGGCGGCCCTGGCGGTTAGCCAGCGAAAAGTGGCGGTGTGGTCGAGTGGCTTAGGCAACGGCCTGCAAAGCCGTGTACACCGGTTCGATTCCGGTCACCGCCTCCACGACAAGCTCAAATGCGGGACACCCAACGGGCGTCCCGCATTTGTCGTTTGGGTTTGGCCGGCTCATTCGGGATGCCGCCGCCGGGGGTAAGCGGCCGGGTCGCCGAAACTGCTGATACCAATGTCGAGCGTGGGACGAGTCACTCCATGGCCGCTCAGCGAGGTAGGACAGCACACAGAGAGACCGGTTCATGTTGCGCGAAGCACTCTCTGCGGGCTGCTGTCGACTTTTGGGGCAGGGGCCCTGGCGGGCGGTCCGCTCAGGCAATAGTTTTCTTGCCTACGGGACATGCCCCGATAGGGAGGGTGTCATATAGTCCCGGGACGGCAACCGCTTAGAGTGGTTGTTGTTTGAGGGGACTAACGGGACGCCGGGTTGTCAGCGCAGGGCCGCCGACCACCTGCATAGGGACTATCGGGGACAAATGGGTATCGATGGCCGCCGATTTCGGCGCCTTCCGGGCACTATTCTGATAATTGCAGTCTTTCTAAGTGTGTTTGCGGGTTTGTCGGTCGCTGATGGATCGGCCGAGGAGCTGGCGCGAGTGGATACCGCGCCGACCGCTGAAAGTGGCATCTTGCTTTGGGGTCAGCCCTCGGAGCTTGTGCCTGGGCTAGGCGGCTTTCCACACGCTGCTGGCGTTCCGCCGCTGGACGGGGATGCCGAACCGGTTCGAGTCATGCTCCGTTCGGCCGTCTCTGAGCGCCTATCCGGCCTTCGCTATGTCCAAGCGCACGCCGTGACAGCGACAGCTGGGTGGCCGGCCGACTGGGTTTCTGCAATCAAGGACCAGTTGGCTGATTTCGCTGCTGGCGGAGCAAGCGATGCAGCGGCGGGCGATTCTGAAACGTCTTCGACGTCAGCACAAGAGGAATCGTCGTCCAAAGGTGGTACCTGGCCGGACGCGTCGGCGAGCTCTAACGCATCTTCCACCCAAACGTCGGCTGCAGGTTTGGCCGGCGCTGGGAGTATTGCCGATCCGCAAGAGACCGATGACGGACCTGGCGGAGCCGCTACAAAGGACTCCGCCGCTGAACGTTTTGTGGTCCCGGTCACTTCTGCTCCCGCCACCACGCCCGTACCAACCACCTCGGTGACGGCGCCGCCGACAACAACAGCTCCGGCAACTGCGCCGCCGGTTTTGCCGGCCGCCGTCCCGGCTGGCCGAACAGGCTTGACAGCCAATGAAGTCGTCGACCAGGCGCTTGGGATGATCAACTATCCGTGGCAGAACCTCGGTATTCGGATCGAGGTCCACGGACCTAACCCGGCCCTCGCCGGCGAGGCGTTCACCGACCGGATCGACGTGTACGTATCGCCCGATCAGTCGGTTGCGGACGTTGCGTGGATCATCGCTCATGAACTGGGCCATGTTGTCGACTACCAGTACAACGACACGGTCCGACGAGCTGAGTATCTTGCGATGCGCGGAGTGGGCGGCGTTCCTGCGGACTATCAATCCTGGACGGGTGGGGGGCCGGGGACCACCCGGGCGGCTGCGTCGGAAGACTACGCCGACGTCTTTGCCGTCTACCTGATGGGGAATCTGAACTGGACCTCTAACTTGGCGGGGGCTCCGTCCCAAGGTGAAGCGCAGGCATTCTCCCGTTTCTTTTGGCCCTAAACCGGAAAGCCAGAGCGCCGCGGGGCGAGACGCGGGCCTTAGTTTTCTTCGTCCAGAAGTGACTGCAGCTCAGCGATGCGAGCCATCGCGACGGCCAGGTCTTCGCCAGCCTGTTGGCCGGCCTGGGCACGAAGGTCGATCAGCTCTGCCTGAAGCGAAGCGATGCGCTGCTGCATCCGGGTGATCTGGTCGCCACGGAACTCATAGCCGACCCGGAGTGTGTCGACAGCTTCCATCTCTTGAGCGAGGCTGCGTTCCGCCCAACCGATGGGCGACAGCGACTCTTGTGCTTTGCTGAGTTGCTGGCGGACGGCTTGAAGTCGTTGGTGCGCGGCCGCAAGGGTATCTGAGGCGACGGAGTCGCTGGATTGTGAGCCAGGCGTGTTCGGGTACATCTCGACCGTTCTGCTCGCTGCGATAACCACGTGACCCACCTTTGCCGTACACGACACACCGCGCCGTGTTTGTACACCTAGAGACGGTTGAGGTGGTGCCTCCGTCGCGCTCTTATCCAGTTATTGAAGTCGCAACGATCTCTGCGTGGTTTCGCTGCTTCGCGGCGTGGGATCTCGGCACAGTCGGACTCCTGGACGTGAGTCCGGGACTCGAATGAGGTCGAGGGCCAATGAGTCCAGGAGGGAATGAGTTCGCGGCCGATCGTCGCCTCCCGATACTTCCGTGCTCTGCGGCGGAGAAGCGCTTTGGTTGAAGGGGGCGCCCTCGCAGTGCAGCGCGGGAGCCCCATCTGGCGGAGTGTCCTCGCGTGTCGGGCGCGCAAAGGGGAGGGGCCCGGACCTTTCGGCCCAGACCCCTCCCCTTTGGTCGTGCATTGGCGCCTCGGTAGCGCCTTGTATTTGGTGCCGCTTAGCGCTTGGTCCCTGGGCGGATCGCACGGCTCATCGCCGTACCGATGAGAAGGGTGCCCAGACCGAGAAGGATCAATGGAAGGGTCGAGACGCCGCCACCCGTGAAGGCCAAACGGCCAGGTTGGTTGACAGCCGGCAAGGTTGACGCTGTCTGGTAGGTGCTACCCGTCATGTCGCGGTCGTAGCCGTCACGGTGCCCACCGGGGCCAGTGCTGGTGCTCGAGGACGAGGAGGAAGAAGATGACGAGGTGTCGGTGCTCGTGGTCGTCGTCGAGGCCACCGGGGTGTTGGTGAACATCAACCACTTCTCTTCGTTCTCTTCCTTGAACTGGTAGGTCAGCGGGTTGTCGCCTTCGACGGCCCAGCCATCCTTGGGAAGTTCGGTGACGGTGTACTGGCAGTTGGCGCCAGCTTCGGTCTCAACCCAGACGGGGATGTTGATGCTCTGGTCGCCGTACAGGGTGAAGTTCTCGATCGTCGGGCAACCGGCGATCGATTCGACCTTGAACTCGAACGGAGTGCTCGGCTGGTTCGCCGTGGCGGGCTTGATCATCTTGGTGACTTCGAGGATGCCGCACTGCTCGCTTGGGTAGTGGTAGATCCGGATGAAGATTTCACCGTCGTCTGCTGGGGTGTAGGACGTGTCCTCGTCGAGAGGATCGGTGCCCTGGTTGTCTTCGCCCTCGAGGGTCGTCCAACAGAAGTTGTCGTCAGGCGTGATGGTGTACTTGCACTTGTTGTCTTCGTCGTCGAGGACGGGGACATCCATGGTGCTGGAAGCTCGAGACGAACCGTTCTCGGTGATCTCAATTTCGACCTTGACGGGGTCGTCGAGGCAGTCGATCAGGCCAGGAGCGTTGTCCACCGTATAGGTGAAGATCTCCTTGCCGTTGATGTAGTCGTGCCAATCGACATCGTTAGGGCCAGCAATCACTACCTCTTCGATAGTGAAGGCCTCTGTGTCTTCAGTTTGAGCGCCAGCCGCCACTGGCAACATCATCAAAACGATGGCTGCAATCGCCACAGCCACCGGCAAACTCCGCACACGTACGAGCACGATGAAATTCCTCCCGATCATCGCTCATGAATCCACCGCTCATGAATCCGGCAAGCATAGCGGTTGACCTCGCGCAGCGCATCCTGTGAATTTATGTGGGAGTTGACTACTCAGTTCAGGGCTTGTGCACCAGTGTCGCTCCGTCTGTTGGTCTTCTCGATCTTTGGGTCCGTCAGCGCAGCTCTCCCTACCGTTGCCATCGCCGGCGGCCTCCAACCGTTGAGGCGATGACGGCCGACCCGAGCGCGCGATGATGACGGGCTATGGCACAACCCACCTTGACTCCTCAGGCCGACGATTTTCCTCGCTGGTACCAAGAGGTGATCCAGAAAGCGCAGATGGCCGAGAACGGGCCGGTCCGCGGCACCATGATCATCCGGCCATGGGGCTACGCGTTGTGGGAGCACATTCGGGACGGCTTGGACCGGCGGTTTAAAGCGACCGGTCACGTCAACGCCTACTTCCCGCTGTTTATCCCCAACTCGTTTTTGGCCAAAGAAGCCGACCATGTAGAGGGGTTTAGCCCTGAGCTTGCGATCGTGACCCAGGCAGGCGGCTCTGAGTTGTCAGAACCGATCGTGGTGCGTCCGACGTCGGAAACGGTGATCGGCGATGCCATGTCTCGTTGGATCCAGAGCCACCGAGATCTGCCGCTCCTCCTTAATCAGTGGGCGAATGTGGTCCGGTGGGAATTGCGGCCGCGCCTGTTCTTACGCACCAGTGAATTCCTGTGGCAGGAAGGCCACACGGCGCATGCCAGTTGGGAAGAGGCACAAGAGGAAACGTTGCGGATGCACCAGGTCTACCGAGAGGCAATGGAGGACGATCTGGCCATTTCACCTGTTCTCGGACGTAAGACGCCTCGTGAGAAGTTCGCAGGAGCGGAGTCGACGTACACGCTGGAAGGCTTGATGCGCGACGGCAAGGCTTTGCAGATGGGTACCAGCCACAACCTGGCAGACAATTTTGCCAAGGCGTTCGACATCCAGTTCACCGCCGACGACGGGGACAGGCGGTACTGCCACACGACGTCGTGGGGTGTATCCACGCGGGTCGTCGGCGCTTTGGTCATGAACCACGGCGACGACCGCGGGCTTCGGCTCCCGCCAAAGGTTGCCCCGGTCCAGTGCGTGGTTCTGGCAATTCGTGAAGAAGCGGTAGACGCGTCGCGGCGATTGGTGTCCGCGCTACAGGACGCTGGTGTCCGAGCGCAACTAGATGACGATGTCCGTGCGAGCTTCGGTCGGCGAGCCGTGGATTGGGAGCTGAAAGGTGTTCCCGTGCGGGTCGAACTGGGACCGCGAGACATCGAGGCTGGACAGGCGACGGTTGTTCGCCGCGATCAGGATGCCAAGTTGTCGCTTCCGCTAGACGGTCTGGCACCTGCGGTTCACGACCTGCTTGGCGAGATGCAGGAAGGCATGCTGGCGGATTCACTGGCTCGTCGGGAAGCTGCGACGACCGACGTCACGTCGGTGGATGAGGTTGACGGGCCAGGGTTCTTCCGCATTCCCTGGGCGAACGTCGGAGAGGACGGCGAAACCGCGTTGGCCGCCCGGGCGTACACGGTTCGGTGCCTCGTGGCGGAGGATGGCGGTGTGCCGGAGTCTGACGATGAGCCCGGAATGATCGCCTACGTCGCAAAGGCGTATTAGGCGGTCCACCGAATCCCGTGCGCCGACGGTGACGTTGCTATCATCTTCCGGTCCGGGCGATTAGCTCAGGGGAAGAGCGCTTCCTTGACACGGAAGAGGTCAGAGGTTCAAATCCTCTATCGCCCACCGATAGCAACAAAAAGAACCACTCCCGAGAGGGAGTGGTTCTTTTTGTTGTGACCGTCCCGGTTGGATCCAATTAGACCTTTGTTGCAATCTGCCGATTGGGTGGCGCATTGCCGGACGGTGACCAGGATCGGGGCGCCGGCCTAACTCAGAGCGCTCTCGGAAAGTGACAGGTGGCCAACTGCGGATGAGGCGTGGGGCATGGCTGACCACATCTCTGGGTGCCGCGACCACTTGGTTCTTCTCAGGTGCCTTTGTAGTTGAGGACCTGATGGAGCTCGTGCTCGATGGTCACGAGGTCACGCTGGTTGGCCATAACTTCATCGATGTCCTTGTAGGCGCGAGGGTCTTCGTCGATGAGGGCCTCGGCGTCGCCATTCCAGGCTTTGCCGGCCATCGCCTCGATCAGGCCGTCGCGGTCAAGTTCGCGGCGCGCCTGCGACCGAGACATCCGGCGACCGGCCCCGTGAGAGCAGGACGTAAACGACGCGACGTGACCTGCCCCCGAGACGACATAGCTGCGGGCGCCCATCGATCCGGGAATGATCCCTCGGTCACCGGTCCGGGCTCGGATGGCGCCTTTGCGGGTAACCCAGACGTCGGCCCCCATGTGGTGTTCCCGTTCGCAGAAGTTGTGGTGGCAGTTGATCGTGTCAACCACGTCGATCGGGTGTCCCAAGGCGGTGACGATGGAATGGAGCACCTCGGTCATCATCTGCTGGCGGTTTCCCATCGCCCAGTCCTGGGCCCAAAGCATGTCGGTGATGTACGCGTCGAACTCGGGTGTCCCCTCCACCAGGTATGCCAGATCAGGGTCTCGCAGGTTGATGAAGTAACGCTCCATGAGCCCTCGCGCGCCTTCGATGTGACGTTGGGCCAGTTCGTTGCCGACCCCGCGGCTACCGGAGTGGAGGACCGCCCAGACCTGATTGTTCTCGTCCAGGCAGATCTCGACGAAGTGGTTGCCCGAGCCGAGCGAGCCGAACTGCTTGGCTGATTTTTCGATGAGTCGGTCATTCCACCAGTCGCCGGTCATCGCAGGAGCTGGAGCATTCTGGGCAGTCTGGTGACCTCGTCCGACACCCGCGGGGACAGCCTGGGTGATGAGGTCGTGAAGCGGTTGCAGGTTGTCGGGAAGGTCGCCGGCGGTCAGATCGAGTTGCGCTGCGATCATGCCGCAGCCGATGTCGACCCCGACCGCTGACGGGATGATCGCCCCTTTTGTGGCGATCACCGACCCGACCGTGGCCCCGTAGCCAAGGTGGGCGTCGGGCATAAGGGCGACGTGTTGGTGGATGAAGGGAAGTTCGGCGGAACGAGCGGCCTGCCCGATCGTGCGATCGTCGAGGTCGGTCGCCCACGAGAGCACCTTTGGTGCGACTTTGATTGGGGTGTTGGCTTGGGGTTCCATCCGACGTGACTTTCCTTGAGGGGTCCGGACCGTCGACGGTACGGACAGCAGATGGGAACGCCCTGGCGGCGCGACAGCGTTCCTCATGGCGATGTGGTCGTGGCGACGTTTTAGCAGCCGCAAAGGCCGCAAGACTTGCCAGCCAGAAGCGGAAGGCGCCCGCGTTGCCGCCCCTCGTCCCGGCACGGGGGCGGTTGAGGGGCGCTCGCCTTGGGGACGTTAGAGTCTCCGGAACACGCGCGATACAAACGAACCTGAGCATGGAAAAGCACATCAAAAAGACAAAAGACGGCAAACTCAATGTGGCCATTATCGGACCCACTGAGCCGTATCGAGGCGGGATAGCTCACTACAACACGGAACTTGCGGCTGCCCTCCGTCGCCATGCGAACGTCGAGCTTTTTTCGTTTAGTCGCCAGTACCCTCACGTTTTGTATCCGGGAAAAGCGCCGCGGATTAACACCGATATCTTTTCTCCCGAAATTCATTATACGCTGGACTCTAATAACCCTTTGACGTGGCGCAAAACGGTCAAGCAAATCGCAAAGCGGCAGCCAGATGTTGTCCTGATACATTGGTGGACCCTGTTTTGGCAGCCGGCATTTTGGTATATCGCGAGACGCCTCCGGAAGCTCGGCGTGCCGGTCATTTTCATCGCACATAACCTGTTTGACCACGATGCATCGTCTGCCAAGAAGCGAATCTCGGGAACTCTGCTCAAGGGTGCTGACGGCTACCTTGTCCACAGCTCGAAGGATGCGGGACAGCTAGCCGAGCTGATCGGCGAATCACGGCCTGTGGTCTGTCGGAATTTGCCGTCACCAACAACTTTTCCGCAACCGACAAACGAGAAGATTGTTGGCGACCGTCTTGAAGCTCTGTTCATTGGATTCATTCGCCCGTACAAGGGTCTCGATCTCCTCGTCGAGGCCTATTCATCTCTTTCAGACAATGAACGTAAGAGGGTTCACCTCGCGGTGGTTGGCGAGGTCTGGGGCGATGAAGAAGGGTTGCGCAATCAGCTCGATGCGCTCGGTATCGACCACAATTTGAGCTTCGTTTCAGAGCAACAAATGGTCGACTACGTTCATGCATGCGATGTCGTTGTTTTGCCATATCGAACGGCGAGTGGCAGTGCTGTTATCCCGCTTGCGTACCACCTCAATAAACCCGTAATAGCTACACGGGTTGGCGGTATTGCCGACGTCGTTCTGCCGGATCAGACCGGCTGGTTGGTCGACCCATCCAGCCGAGAGATCGCCGACCTGTTGGGCTCTATCACGCCTCAAGACTGTATGGAACTAGGGAACAACCTCGAGGCATGGGTGCGCGACAACAACTGGGAATCGATGGCAGGCGCAGTTGTTGAACTGATTGAAGCGACCAGGGCCTGATCCCGCCAGGGCAACCCCCGAAAATACCGGTTCGCGGAGTCGCTCATTCAGGAGCAGAGTCAGGTTTTGGGGCCTGTGGGCTGGGTACGGTGGCGATCGGTCCTGAAAGGTCTTTCGACTCTGTCCGCGAGCGTCTAAATACATCGCGGGCGGCGCTCTTGGGGAAGAGCGCTCCACCGCCTAAGACGGCAAAGATGCCAATCTGGCTGGTGAATCGATCCACGATGGTGGCCGCGACCGCCGTTTCTGGGCTGACGTCCACCAACTTGGCAAGACCGCCAGCCAACGCTTCTCGCAAACCGAGGCCAGCGGGGAAAAACCCTGCGATGGAGGCCAAGGCGTGGCTCGCTCCGATCGCCATCGAGTTAGCGACGCTAATGGGGCTGTCGATGATCTTGAAACATAGGTAAAGACGGGCACCCGATGAAGCGACCTTCGCTGCTTCGACGACGCTGAGCTCAGCAACGATCCGCCAACTAGAGATCGACGCGAGTCGCAGAGACGACAACACAAGGCCTGCGGCGCACGCTGCGATGAGCGCCGGAACGGCGAAGTCGCCCTGGAGTTCCTGGCCAAACGAACCGGAGACAACGAGGCCCGCGATAGCGACCCAGTTGATCGCCGCTAATGCGTTCACCTCGCCGGCCCGCAACAACGAGCCGCCCCGTTTGACCATCGCCGCGGTCCGTACGGCCGCAGCACCGGGGATGGGAAGCATGTTGGCCAGGGCAGCGGCCGTCGCCGTGATAAATGATTCGCGCCACGGCAGCCGAATGTCGACTGACCGGGCAATGCATCGGTACTCGGCAGTGTTGAGGAACAGCGACGCGGGGACCCAAATCACCATGAGCGCCGCTAGGGGCTGCCAGGACCATGAATCGAGCGGCGGGATCTCGCGGAAGGAAAAAACCGCCAGCACAATGAACGCGACCGCGGCGACTATCGACAAAACCAGAGTGACTCGGGGTCTGCGCGCGAACGCACTGACACTTGTCAGCGTCGATGTCGCCTTGCCGGCCAACGAAGATGGGCGCGCCGTCACGGTGCCTCAGATGTCCTCTGCACGGCTACCGGGGCGCGGAGGCGCGCACCGTTAGACGTCCAGCGATCGAGCGCCGCGGATCATCCGTTGATCCTCCAGGCGGCGTTGCATGTCGAGGTGGACGATCAATTCGGCGATCAGACCAACACAAATGAGCTGCACGCCGACGACCACAAACATCACACCGGCGAGCAGGGCTGGCCGATTTCCCACGCCGACGCCGCCGATCAGCAGCGCCAGCATCCAGGCTAAGAGCGCGCCACCGATTGCTACAAGAACGATCCCCGCTGCTCCGACCAGGTGAAACGGCCTTCGGTCATAGGTGGTGAGGAACTTGACGGTGAACAGGTCAAGCATTCCCCGCCAGAAACGGTTGATGCCGAACTTGGTCGTCCCGTGCGCTCGTTCGCGGTGATTGACTGGCACCTCGGTGACTTTGAACCCGGACCAGCTCGCAAGAATCGGTATGTAGCGGTGTAGTTCGCCGTACATCGAGATGTTTTCCATGACGTCGCCGCGCATGAGCTTGTACCCGCTATTGAAATCTTTGCCGTCGACTCCCGTCGCTTTCCGGGTCGCGTAGTTGTACACCTTGGAAGTGGTGCGTTTGACGGTCCGGTCGTTCCGCGTCTCGCGTTGTCCGGTGACCAGGTCAAAGCCGTTATCGATCTGTTCGAGCAGACTCGGAAGGGCCTTCGGGTCGTCCTGGCCATCGGCGTCCATCAACAAAACGAGATCGCTGTCGACGACATCGAACGCAGCCTGGAGCGCTGCACTCTTACCGCGATTTCGCCGAAACGACAGGATGGAAATTCTCGAGTCCTTCTGCGATAACGCTGCCACCACTTCGCGGGTGTTGTCGGTGCTGCCGTCGTCAACGATCAGGATCGACCAGCTTGTAAAGAGCTCGTCAAGGTTGCCGGTCAGCTCGTCGATTACTTCCGGCAGATTCTCGGCTTCGTTATACGAAGGGAGGATCGTGGTGATGCTTTCGGTCCGTTGCTGCGCGCTCATCGCGTCCTACTCATTCGATTCATCCTCTGGGTCGAGGATCCATATCTCTGCGTATTCGATGCCTCGCAGGGGAACGCTTTCCACGAACGTCCGCCCCCTGGTGGCGATCCGCTTTTCGAGCGGTGTTGCCTTTTGAAGTTCGCTGACGTAGTAGACGAAGTAGGTCGAACGGCCGTCGCTTGCCGGCTGCATACACGGCCAGTGCAGGTCCTCATACGGCGTCTGGCCCAACCGGGGCGTGCCGACCTGTGTCGTCACTTTGGCGCAGCTTCCGCCGGCCAGCTCCTTGATCCGCTCGCCAGCCAGATCAAGTCCTTCGCCCCACCCCACCGGGACGTTCTTAAGCGCTGTTTTCGAGCCGCCGAGAGCCGGGTTGAAGTATGCAAGACCGTAGGGAGCGACAAATAATGCGTAGACCAGGGCGAATGCACCAACAGCGGTGATCGCACGACGCGGGATCTTGCCGATCCGCAGACTGGGCCAGGTGGAACCGAGGGCGCTGACGACGAAGAGCGGGAACAAGAACAGAACCGCATAACGAGGGAAGCGTTTGGTTGCCGTCGAGAGCTCATATACCGTCGGTGCGATACCGACGATCAGCGCGATGGCCAGGCCCCGCGTTTTTCGCTGCGCCACAGCTGCCACTACCCCGATGACGAGGAAAAGTAGCCCCCACGGTGTGAGTCGGAACGGTACGTTGATTAGGTAAAAAAGCCGACTAAAGCCGAGTTCACCGAGTAAGAACTCGGGGTGTCCAGCTGACCTCAGGCCGGTCGAGGTGCGCAGCGCATCAATCTGGGTGCTGGGGTCGACGACGAGGGCAGGCCATGCGACGACGGTGACTGCGATAAGCGTTGCCAGCGCGTAGCCGCACATCTTGGCGATTCTGACCAGCTCCGGAGACTGCCGACCGCCTCGCCGGAAGGCGAGGAAAGCCCCGTAGCCGACAAGGACGGCGACTCCAAAAGCGAATCCGAGACTTGAGACCTTGGTGAGGAGCGCGCCCGCCATCATCGCACCTGCGAGTAGGGCTGTTTTCGTTTTGTCGAGCCCTGGTACAGCCTCGGGGAGCCCGAGAGCCATTGCCGTGCAGACCAGTGCGATCGTGCCGAAGAGCGCTGATAGGTCGTCGACATGGAGGATGGAACCGAGGCCGACGATCCAAGGTTCGAAGGCAAATAGCACCGCCGTCAGCACCGCAGCACGAAAGCCGAGCCAGCGTCGTATCAGGTAGAAGAGCAGCGCGATGAGGGCAGCGGTTGCGAAGCAGACGACGACCTGGGCGACGGCGAGCGCTTTGTAGCTTTCGCCAAATGGCAATGTGTCGTCGATCAGCCCAATCGATTTGCCGATCCCCCAGAACAGCCGACCGATCGATCCCAACCACATGGTCGGCACCCCAGGCATTGTTGCAGGTTCGCCAAACGAGGCGGACATGCCTTTGAGGTTGAAGGACGTTAGAGCATCCGAAAACCGCTCGGATCGTCGCATCCAAAGGGCTTCGTCGATCGTGATGAACGTGCCGGCCGTCGCGAGGCGGGGGATGAGGGCTCCGATAAAGACCAGGAGGGTCATTTTCCAGGCGTGTGTGGGTTTCGCCTTTTCAGAAGTTTCCTGGGTGGCACTTGCAGTATTTGCAGAATCCAAGGTGGGCCTTGAGTGCAGGCAACGAAACGGACAGGGCTGTCGCGAGGCGGGCGCTTGGAGCCGGGGCTGATCAGAAGGAGCAGCTCGCCGCCGGGGAGGCCAAGAAGATTTTGTGTCCCACCCCAACCGCTGGCCGGTGAGCCTAGAGCGGAGGTTCGGCCAAAGCCATTCAGCGCGAAGGCTCCGAGGCTGGCCAAGACACCTTTAACTGGGCCTTGCCCGAGGCGCATTTCTCGGCGGACCGCCCGTGTTCGGAGCAAACGGTGTCGGCATACAGGGCCAACTCGAGTGCGCCGACGGGGTGTGTCTGCTTGCAGGACGATGGGTCAGGAAAACCCAGGTGGGTTACGTAGGGAGCGAGAGTTGGTCCGGGGTGGCGTGGCAGAGTCCGTCGGCGACGAGCGAAGCGATGAGGCGCTCGGCCGTCTGAGCGTCGCGCCCCATGATCTCGGCTGCAGCGGGCCGGGAAATAGAGGCGGCGGTCAGGGCTTTAAGGAGCCGGCCCCTAGCCTGCCGATCGCTGCCTTCGAATCGGGCCTGTCGGGCGCTCACTCCTGCCGTTCCAATCGCCGGATCGGTGTCACCGTTGGAGCCGGCCCAACGGCACGTCGGTTTGAGGGGGCACTCAAAGCATTCTGGGGTGGGGCGACAGAGGGTCGCGCCGAGGTCCATGAGCGCTTGGTTCCACTCCCACGAGCGCCCGGGTGGCAGGTGAGAATCGGCGAGTCGCTGAACCTCACGGGCTGTCAACTTCTGTCCCGCCAAGCGGGCGTAGACGCGGGCGATGTTGGTGTCCACCACGGCTGCGTCGCTCTCGAAAGCAAACGCAAGGACGGCTCGAGCCGTGTACGGCCCAACACCTGGAAGCGCCAACAGACTCGGGAGATCGTCAGGGAAACGCCCGGTGGTTTCGAGCGTGTCGGCGATCGCTCTCGCAGCTTGGTGCAGATTCCGAGCTCGCCGGGGATACCCGAGTCCCTGCCAAAGTCGCAGGACGTCGCCGAGGGGGGCTACTCCACATGTGGTCGGATCTGGGAACCGTTCGAGGAACGCATGCCACTTCGGGACGACTCGTTCTGCTTGGGTCTGTTGCAGCATCACTTCGCTGACGAGGATCGCCCACGGGTCCCTGGTCTGACGCCAAGGGAGCGCACGCAGGTTGGGTAAACCCCAGCCCAGGACCGCGGCAATTCGGGCGGTCCGAACTTCGGCATGTGTTCGCAGGGTCATGGGCACCCGAGTCGTGTCTTGTGGCTAGAGGGTGGGGCGTTTGGAGCATTCTGGGGTCAGTCGTCCTCGAGGGTATGGGTCAACGCCAGGCTCGCTGCGGCAAACATTCTGGACGCCGCGTCGTCGAGGCGGTCGATCGTTCCGACGTCAAGGAGTTGGGTGCAGGTCTCGACGTCGAGGACGGTTTCCACCACTCCAGGTTCGACCGGGGCCCACTCTGCTCCGGCCTTGTTGAGTACCGCTCGCATCGCGTGGTTGTCGCTCAGGACCTCGGCGCGTAGCTGGGCGATTCCGGCCGCTCGCGCCGCGACCGCGAGCGCCCCCAACATCATCGTTCCGATCCCCTTGCCTTGCTGGCCGTCGGCCACAGCGAAGGCCGCCTCTGCCCGCTGCCGGGCCTCTCGGTCTCGGTGGTAGCGGGCGACCGCGACCCCCTCGCTGGCGTCCGGCGTGGCGACGACCCATGCGAAATGGTCGATGTAGTCCAGTGCTAAAAGGCGATCGACCATGCTGGCGCTCGGTTGCCCACCGGTGAAAAAGCGCCGATACAACGACTCGTCAGAGAGGGCCCGAAGTCCGGCGACGAACGCTTCGCGATCGCGCTCTAGCAGCGGGAGCAGCGCGAACTCCGCATTTCTTGTGCGAACGAGAACCGGGTTGGTGTCCTCGGCTAGGCGGGTCGTGATGAGGCGTTGGAGGCGTTCCACGACGCCGGGTTGATCCAAGAGATTCACCAGGACGTCACGATCTCCCAGCATGACTTCGCCGGGGGTTCGGCAGATGACGTCTGCCTCGCGGGCACCCTGGCGCAGCACACCCATCTCGCCCAGGATCGAGCCTTCACCGACGGTCGCGAGGGGCCGTGTTCGACCGCCTTCCGAGCGGACGACCTCGAACGTGCCGCTCTGCACAAAGCCAAACTGGCTTGCTGACTCGCCTTGTCGAAAGAGCAATTCGCCCGCTACCAGGTTCTTGGCTGTCAGACGGGCGACGAACGCCCGTCTGGTCGACTCATCCAGGTCGACGAGTAAGTCAAATGTGTGGCGTCCGGGTCCGAGCGGGGTCATTGGTTCCATTGTGGCAAAGGCCCGGCCGGTCCTGCTTCGAGGCCGTCCCAAGAGTCCTCCAGGCAGTCGGCCACTTCGCGCCTGGCGGCGCGGTCGCCCTCAGGGGTGGGCGTCCTAAAGCGCGGAAGACGGCTGGGATCTGGGTGTCAGAATCTGCAGATGCGCCCCCTCCGCTACCTGCCGACCCGACGATCCGCCACATTCCACCTCTCATGGGTCTGCATCTTCATCGGTCTTGTGGTGGCGGCGAGCGCCTGCAAGAAGGTCGGTGCTGGCGGCGAGCCTCCGAGAGCAGCGCCCAGACCTATGTTGGCCGACAGACCAGGAACGGTCGAGACTGACGACGTCGGCGGTGTGACCGTCGTCCGCCTGGGAAGTATCCCCGTCGTGGAGCGACTACTCGGGGGCAAAGCCGAGGCGCTCGATGCGGACATCTACGTTCAACAGGTCGCCGAGGGTGCGCGTGGGGAATGTCGGTCCGGACAGGGAGTTAACGACGCGCCGGTGCTCCCTACGGTCACCCATCCGGAGAATATTTCGCTGACCGAGGTTTACCCCGACGGATTTGGTTGGGCTGCCGCAATGCTCGACTCCCGAGAGCCAAAGGTCGGCGGGGACGATCGTTCTGGCGATGCACCAGGCCACGCATGCGACGCCGCGGCCAATGCAGCGCGGTCGGCGGCGATTGATGAGCAGGCTCGTGCCAGCCTCGAGGCGGTCAGGGTGGGATGGCAAGTCGGCGTGACTTCCCGCGAACAGGCATTGCCGAGCCTGCGTGGGGCCCTAGTTGGCTACAACGAATGCATGGCCGCGAAAGGGTTCCCGGTTCTCGATCGCGGTCAGGCGTCGGAGTGGGCAGCACGCCTGGCCAACGGCTGGGACGGAACGGCCAACCAGCTCGCCGAGATAGCCGACCTCGATGCTCAAGTAGGTGCGGCAGATGCGGACTGCTGGACACCGGTTGCGGCGGTGTACATCGCAGAACAGGACTTTCTTTTCGGCCCGCTGGAGCGTGACTACCCAGAGGCGCTGGGCAAAATGGATGAACTCCGGGAGAGATACGCGGCGGCCGCGACGGAGGTTCGAGGGACGTCGGCGGCGGGGTGACATGCAAATCCTGGGTGCTCGCCAGTCTGGCAGGCGCCCTCAGAGACACTCACGGACCAAGGACTGGCGGTCCCCGATGAGGATGGGGGAATGCCCTGGGCGCCCTCGCGTCAGTCGTCCTCAGTCAAAGATCTCCGTCGCCGACGAGGGCTCGTGAGCCACCGGGTTTGGCTCTGGTGCTTCGTCGTTCTCGCGCAGCGAGATCACTTCGGTACGCGTCATGAAGTCTGCCACCGAGCGGCCCGTTGCGATCACCAACAGGAAGTCGGTAGCGAGGATGACGAGAGAGATCGGCGAGATAAACGCCAAAACCTCGGTCGCGATGATCGCGCCGCGACCCATCGCCCAAGACAGCGCTGGCGGGTCGCTGCTGCCGCAGCGAACGACGTGGATTCTGAAGAGGAACTGCCCCGGCGTGCGCCCAAACCGCGCGGTGG
>CXWK01092599.1_pt2 | contig 43065 bp, 45 predicted proteins | sample 590851 | NCBI WGS metagenome assembly CXWK01 (sample SAMEA3498364, study PRJEB10139) | wastewater metagenome | biome: wastewater treatment plant; material: activated sludge | place: Denmark | collected 2014-08-01 | reverse complement strand
CTGGAATCCAGGCGGCCGCTTTATGTCAGCGAGGTTCAAGCCTCAGCGGTAACCCGCTTCTGCCGAGCCCGGCGGGACATCATGTTCAGCACCTCGATCGCTGCCGAGAACGCCATCGCCGCATAAACGTAGCCCTTCGGTACGTGGGCGCCGAAGCCTTCGGCGATCAGCGTCATGCCGATCATGATCAGGAAGCCCAGCGCCAGCATGACGACTGTCGGGTTGTCATTGATGAACTTGGCCAACGGATCAGCCGCCAGCAACATCACCAGCACCGACACCACCACGGCGATGATCATGATCGGCAAATGCTCGGTCATGCCGACAGCGGTAATGATGCTGTCGATGGAGAACACCATGTCCAACATCAGGATCTGACCGATCGCAGCGGCAAAGCCCAAGGTCACGGTCGAGGTCGCCGACTTCGGATCGTCCGGCGCCGGGTCCATGCTGTGGTGGATCTCGGTGGTGGCTTTCCACAACAGGAACAAGCCGCCAGCGATCAGGATCATGTCCTTCCAGGAGAATGCGTGGCCGAAGATCTCAATGACCGGCGCGGTCAGCTGGACGATGAATGCAATGGTACTCAGCAAGCCCAGTCGCAGGATCAACGCCATGCCGATACCGATACGCCGAGCCTTCTGCCGATGCTGCTCGGGCAGTTTGTTGGTCAGGATCGAAATGAAGATCAGGTTATCGATGCCGAGCACGATTTCCATCACCACCAGGGTGGCCAGGGCGACCCAGGCAGTGGGGCTGGCGGCTAACTGTAAAAGGTATTCCATGGGTCAGTCCTGACTCGCTGTAAGACGGTTTAGATTTCCTGGGAGGACGATGCGGATTTTTCCGCCTCTTTTTCCGATGATTCTTTTTTGCTGATCAACCCACCGGTGGCATCACTGAGCGCTTGCTCGGCGGCCTTGTGGGTATCGTCGATTGCCTGTTTCGCGCTTTCGGCAGCCTTGCCCATCAACTGCTGGGCGCTTTTTTCTGCCTGGTCGCAACCGGCCAGGACCAGCAAGGAGGTGATCAAGAAGGCCGTAGCTTTGAGTTTCATGGTGTTTTTCCTCGATATAACGAACGCAGCCGAAACGATGGCCCGTTGATAGCGAGGGATTCTAGGCAATTGAATACTTCAGGAAAATTCGTATTTTTAGCGGTTATACTTCGGTTTTAACGAACTAAATAAAAATTCACCCTGTAGGAGCTGCCGCAGGCTGCGATCTTTTGATCTTGATCTTAAAAACAAGATCAAAAGATCGCAGCCTGCGGCAGCTCCTACGGAGGAACGCAGCGTGCATGCTCAACTATCGACAATTGCATTACTTCTGGGTGGTGGCCAAGACGGGCAGCATCGTGCGCGCTTGCGAGCAACTGAACCTGACGCCACAAACCATCAGCGGGCAGATCTCGCTGCTCGAACAAACCTATGGCATTGAATTGTTCCGCCGGGTGGGTCGACAGCTTGAGCTGACGGAGGCAGGCCGGCAAAGGTTACCTCGCGCCGAGCAAATGTTTCAGTTGGGGGGCGAACTGGAATTGATGCTGCGCGCGCAGCCCAACGAGCAGCAGATCCTGTTTCGCGTGGGCGTGGCCGACGTGGTGCCCAAATCCATCGTCTATCGCCTGATCGCGCCGACCATGGAGTTGAGTGAGCCACTGCGCATCACCTGCCGCGAAGACAAGCTCGAACGGCTGTTGGCCGACCTGGCCATCCAGCGCCTGGACCTGGTGATCTCCGACAGCCCGATGCCATCACACCTGGACATCAAGGGCTACAGCCAGAAACTCGGCGAATGCGGGATCAGTTTCTTCGCCACTGCCGAATTGGCGGCGCGCTATGGCCAGGACTTCCCCCGTAGCCTGCACGGCGCGCCCCTGCTGATTCCCGGGCCGGAAACCGTGGTGCGCAGCCGTTTGCAACGCTGGTTCGCCGAGCAGCAGATCCAGCCGCAGATCGTCGGCGAGTTCGACGACAGTGCCTTGATGCAGGCGTTCGGCCAATCCGGCAGCGGAATCTTCATCGGCCCGAGCGTGATCGCCAACGAAGTGCAGCGCCAATACGGCGTGCAAGTGATTGGCCAGACCGACGCGGTCAGCGAGTCGTTCTACGCCATTTCAGTGGAGCGCAAGGTCAAGCACCCTGGCATTGTCGCCATTACCGAAGGTGCCCGACGCGAGTTGTTTACCGAACTGTAAAGCCTCAGGCGCAGACTTCCCGGGGCTTGAACGTCATCAGGGCGATGGCCAGCAGGATTGAGGCGAGGATAAAAGCCGCTGCCGCGAAGCCAAGGCCTTGCAGCCCTACGCTGTCGATCACCCGCCCGCCGATCATCGCTCCCAGGCCAATACCCAGGTTGGCGCCGGCAATGTTCAGCGAAGCGGCGAACGCTGGCGCTTCAGGCGCGGCCTTCATCAGGCGCACGTGACTGACCAGGAACATCGCCGCCTGAGTCACGCCCCAAATGCCCATCGCCGCGGCCAGACCAAAGGGCGAATGAATGTTCGGCACCAATGCCACCAGGCCGGCAATCATGAACGCACAGAACATCATCGACGCCATCAGCGGGTGACGATCCACCGCACGACCGCCCAGCGAGTTGCCGATCAACCCGACCGCGCCGAAGCCCATCAGGCACCAGCCAACCACGGTGCCGTTGAACCCGGCCAGGCGCTCAAGGATATCGGCCAGATAGGTGTAGGCCGTGAACATGCCGCTGAACACAATCACCGACAGCAACACATGACCCAGCATCAGCGGGCTGCGCAGGATCTTCAATTGCGACAGCAAACTCACCTGATGCTGGTGCAGGTTGGTTTTCGGCAAGTAGATAAACAGCAGCAGTGCCTTGGCAAAGGCGATGACCGCCAGAATGGCGAAAGCACTGCGCCAGCCGAACGCATCGGAAATCAACGTGCCCACGGGAATGCCGAACACCGTGGCACAGACTATGCCAAAGCCGATCTTGGCGATGGCGCGGCCGGCGTAATCGGGACCGACGATGTCCACCGCGGTCTCACTGGCCAGCGCCCAGAACACCGGCAACCCCAGCGCCGGAATCAACCGGGCAAGCGCCATGACCCAGATGTTCGGCGCCAGTGCCGCCAGGGTGTTGGCCAGGCCAAACATGATCAACACCGAGATAAACAGCTTGCGCCGCTCGAAGCGGGCGAAGTACGCCGTGAGGAATGGTCCGAATGCGGCGACAGTGAAGGCGAACAGGGTGACCAGCAAACCAGCTTGCGGGATGCTGACGTCCAGGTCCCGGGCAATGGCCGGTAACAGGCCGACGATAACGAATTCCGTGGTCAGCACCGTGAAGCCGGCGGCAGACAACAGAAGAATGGGCAACAGCATGCAAAACTCCAGAAAACGACAACACCAGCGATAGCCCGAAGGCCCACTGGCAGACATGAAAATGAGGATGGCGAATATTAACAGAGTGATTGCGCACGCGGTTGCACGAACCTGCAATTCGCGTCGCTTAGTCGAGCGGCAGTTCGTCACAGGCCTGAAGGATTCTTCCTACGCTGTGATAAAGTCCGCGCCCTGCAAAACGTACACCCAGCGTTCATCGACCTTTCATGACGTCGATGGCGCGACCCTCTTCGGTTTCCTGCCTGAAGCTGCTCTACAGCAGCGGTGAAACCTTGCACTTATAAAAATCCGAGATGCCGTTTTATGACTGCTTCAGCCCCTTCTATATTGCAACCCTTGAAACGCCTGAGCCTGGTCACGCAAATCGTGATCGGCCTGATCGCCGGTATCGCCCTGGCCTCGTTCGCGCCTGAAGCGGCGAAATCCACGGCGTTCATCGGCAAAGTCTTCGTCAGCGCGCTCAAAGCGGTCGCGCCGATTCTGGTGTTCGTGTTGGTGATGGCATCGATCGCCAACCATAAGCACGGCCAGGAAACCCATATCCGGCCGATTCTGTTCTTGTATCTGCTGGGGACTTTCGCTGCCGCCGTGGTCGCGGTGGTTGCCAGCATGATGTTCCCGTCCAGCCTGGTGCTGTCGACCCATGACGTTGCAGTGACCGCGCCGGGCGGGATTGGTGAAGTGCTGCAAAGCCTGCTGCTGAGCGTGGTCGACAATCCGGTCAGCGCCTTGATGAACGCCAACTTCATCGGCATCCTGGCGTGGGCCATCGGCATGGGCATCGCCATTCGCCATGCGGGCGATACCACCCGTGAAGTGCTTGGAGACCTGTCCAATGGCGTGACCGTGATCGTGCGCCTGGTGATCTGCTTCGCGCCGCTGGGGATCTTCGGCCTGGTGGCCTCGACCCTGGCCACCTCCGGTTTCGGCGCCTTGATCGGCTATGCGCACCTGCTGGCGGTGTTGCTGGGCTGCATGCTGTTCGTAGCGCTGGTGATGAACCCGCTCATCGTGTTCTGGAAACTGCGCCGCAACCCGTATCCGCTGGTGCTGACCTGCCTGCGCGAAAGCGGCATAACCGCGTTCTTCACCCGCAGCTCAGCGGCGAACATTCCGGTCAACCTGGAACTGAGCAAGCGCCTGGGCTTGCACGAAGACACCTATTCGGTGTCGATCCCGCTCGGCGCCACTATCAACATGGCCGGCGCGGCGATCACCATCACCGTGCTGTCCCTGGCGGCCGTGCATACCCTGGGCATCGCCGTGGACATCCCGACCGCCATCCTGCTGAGCGTTGTTGCGGCAATCTGCGCCTGCGGTGCCTCGGGCGTGGCCGGTGGTTCGTTGCTGCTGATCCCGCTGGCGTGCAGCCTGTTTGGCATCCCGAGCGAAATCGCCATGCAGGTGGTGGCGGTGGGTTTCATCATTGGTGTGCTGCAGGACTCGGCCGAGACTGCGCTGAACTCGTCTACCGATGTGCTGTTCACCGCGGCTGCTTGCCTGGGCGAAGAACAGAAAGTCCAAAGATTGGCGTAACGCCGCAGACTCTGTGGGAGCGGGCTTGCTCGCGAAGGGGTCGTCAGCGTCAACATTAACGTTGCCTGACACACCGACTTCGCGAGCAAGCCCGCTCCCACAGGTCCGGTGCTGAGCATGAAAAATGATCGCCCACGAAAAAGCCCGCCCAGGCGCAAACCTGGGCGGGCTTTTTTGCAGCTGGACGGTTTAGAACGCGCCCATGTAGTCGCGCTTGCCCACTTCCACGCCGTTATGACGCAGCAGCGCATAGGCGGTGGTGACGTGGAAGAAGAACTGCGGCAGGCCGTAGGTCAGCAGGTAAGCCTGGCCGGAGAAACGCTTCTCTTTCGGCGTGCCCGGACGGGTCACGATCTCGATGCCTTCCTTGCCGTTGATCTGCTCGGGCGTGAACTCGCCGATGTAGGCCAGGACCTTGGCGATCAGTGCTTGCAGTTCGGCGAAGGTGGTTTCGCTGTCGTCGTATTTCGGCAGTTCGACTTCAGCCAGACGGGAAGTCACGCCTTTGGCGAAATCAACGGCGATCTGCACCTGACGTACCAGTGGGAACATGTCCGGGTACAGGCGCGCTTGCAGGAAAGCGTTCGGGTCGATGTTTTTCGCAGTGGCGTGGGCCTCGGCTTTTTTCAGCACGTCGCTCAGGGCGTTGAGCATTTGCTGGAAAACAGGAACGGAGGCGTCGTACAGGGAAATAGTCATGGCAGTCTCGTGTGATGACAGGAGGAAAACGTCGGCCGATTATAGCCGTGCGCGGTCCTCCCGAGATCGCTCTTTTTGCTACTTGCCCGCACGCGCCTCCCGAGGCATGCCCAAGGCGCGCTCGGCAATGATGTTGCGCTGGATCTCGTTGCTGCCGCCATAGAGGGTGTCGGCGCGGCTGAACAGGTACAGAGACTGCAGCCGAGTCAGTTGATAAGGCGCAGCTTCGAGCAGTTCTGCCTCGGCGCCCAGTACGTCCATCGCCAGCTTGCCGAGGCTGGCATGCCAGGTCGACCAGAACAGCTTGTAGATGGTCGCCTCCTTGCGCAGCGATCCATCCTGGCTTCCCGAGAGCATGCGCAGCGAGTTGTAGCGCATGATCCGCAACCCACTCCAGGCCTCGGCCAGGCGTTGGCGCAGGATCGGATCGCGGGCAGCCCCGTTGCGCTTGGCGATGGCGATGATTTCGTTGAGTTCGTTCTGGAACTGCATCTGTTGGCCGAGGGTCGACACGCCGCGCTCGAACCCCAGCAACGCCATGGCGATTTTCCAGCCGTCGCCCGGCGCGCCGATAATATTGGCGGCGTCGGTGCGGGCGTCATCGAAGAACACTTCGTTGAACTCCGAGGTGCCGGTCAGTTGCTCGATCGGTCGCACGGTGATTGAAGCCTGGGCCATCGGGACCAGCAGGAAAGACAAACCTCGATGGCCGACGCTGCCCGGTTCAGTGCGAGCAATCACAAAGCACCAATCCGATTCATGGGCCAGGGAGGTCCAGACTTTCTGCCCGTTGATCACCCAACTGTCGGTCGCTTCGTCCAGCGTCGCGCGGGTCTTGACGTTGGCAAGGTCGGAGCCGGCCCCAGGCTCGGAATAGCCCTGGCACCAGAAGCTCGTGCCGTTGACGATCCCAGGCAGAAAACGCTGTTGCTGCTCGACCGTGCCGAATGCGGCGATAGTCGGCCCGGCCAGGCCTTCGCCGATATGCCCCATGCGCCCTGGGCCGCCAGCGCGGGCGTACTCTTCGTGAAAAATCACCTGCCGCGTGATCGACAGCCCACGCCCGCCATGCTCCGGCGCCCAGCCGACGCATGTCCAGCCGCCCTCGGCCAGTTTGCGCTCCCAGGCTTTGCGCTCCTGGGGAAACATGTGCTCATCGCCCGGGCCGCCGCGAAAACGCAGGGACTCGAATTCGCCACAGAGGTTGGCGCTCATCCAGTCGGCGACTTCCTGGCGAAAGCACTCGTCTTGCTCGCTGAAACTGATTTTCATGGTTGCTCTCCAAGAATCACCGCGGCGATCCGCTCGCGATGCCAGGCCGGCAGCCCGAGGAAGCTCTCGCTGGCGCGGGCGCGCTTGAAGTAGAGGTGTGGGTCATATTCCCAAGTGAAACCGACGCCGCCATGCAGCTGGATCGACTCGGACGCGCAGTGGAAAAAGGTTTCCGAGCACTGCGCCTTGGCCAGCGCTGCTGCCAGCGGCAGTTCGCCCGCCACGTCGGCATCGCCCCGGGGATCAAGGGCTTCCTGAGCGACGCACGCCGCGTAGTAGCAGGCCGAACGCGCGCATTCGACTTGCAGCATCATGTCCGCTGCACGGTGTTTGAGGGCCTGGAAACTGGCGATGGGGCGACCGAACTGCTGACGCTCCTGCATGTAGGCCACGCTGAGGTCGAGCACCTGCTGCGCGCCGCCGGTCTGTTCGGCAGCCAGGCCGATGCAGGCCAGTTGCAGGACCTGCTCCAGGTGCGGCCAGCCGTTGCCGAATGTACCCAGCAGGCAGTCGGCTTCGAGGTACACGCCCTTGAGCTCGATGCGAGCCTGGCGCCGGGTCTGGTCCATGGTCGGCAGCATTTGCCGCTCGATGCTCGCCCGCGCGGCGTCAACGGCGAACAGACTGATGCCCGCCTCGCCGGTCGATCCGGGTTGCCGTGCGGCAATGATCAAGAGGTCGGCGCCATGGCCATCCAGTACATGCTTGAGCGTGCCGTCGAGGACAAAACCGTCGCCCTCAGCCACCACCGTGGCCTGGACATCGCCGGCCGACCAGCCGTTGGCACTGCTGAACGCCAGGGTCGCGGTCAGGCTGCCGTCGGCAATCGAAGGCAACCAACGCTGCTTCTGTTCATCATTGGCGGCCAGCAATAACGCTGGCGTGGCCATGCAAGCAGTGGCGAAAAACGGCGAGCACAACAATCGCCGCCCCATCTGCTCCAGCAGGATTGCCAGCTCGACGAAGCCCAGCCCGAGGCCGCCATAGGCTTCGGGAATATGGATCGCCGGCCAACACATTTCCTGGCATAACCGCTGCCAGAGGGCCTCGTCGAAACCCCGTTCGCTGGCCATTGCCGCGCGCACGGCGGCCGAATCCGAGACATCGGCGAGCAAGCCCTCGGCCGATGCGCGGATCATTTCCTGTTCGTCGCTGAATGCAAACTCCATCGCGGCGCCTTCTGCTCGTCTGGTGGGGCACGCGTGGCGCAACACCCCTTTGAACATGAAGTCTGCCGCTGTGCGGGCGCGGTGAAATCGTCAGCCTTGCCTAGTCCGAACGAGCGATGCCGTGGACAATGAAGCGCTGCACGCAGGCAAGGCTCGACTAACCTCCATCAACGAGGTCTTATAAGCCGAGAAAATCCTGACCAACCCTTAGCGAGGTTCCAGACACTGTGAGTACTGAGCAAGAAACGACTTTCGACGAACCACGCCTGAACAGCACGGAAATCCGCATTCTGGGTTCCCTGATCGAAAAACAGGCCACCAGCCCGGAAACCTACCCGCTGACCCTCAATGCCCTGGTGATTGCCTGCAATCAGAAAACCAGCCGCGAGCCGGTGATGAACCTCACCCAGGGCCAGGTTGGCCAGAGCCTGCGCGCCCTCGAAGGACGCGGCTTCGCCAGACTGGTGATGGGCAGCCGCGCCGATCGCTGGGAGCACAAGGTCGACAAGGCACTGGAACTGGTGCCAGCGCAGGTGATCCTGACCGGGCTGATGTTTCTGAGGGGACCGCAGACGGTCAACGAACTGCTGACCCGCAGCGGGCGCATGCATGATTTCGAGGATGCGGAGCAGGTCGTGCATCAGCTAGAACGCCTGATCGCCCGTGGCCTGGCAGTGCTGATCCCGCGTCAGGCCGGACAACGCGAAGATCGTTATACCCACGCACTGGGTGATCCGGCGGATATCGAAGCGATCCTCGCGGCCCGCCAAAACGCGCCGGAGCGTGGTGCTGGCGGCGCGGTATCGGTTGAACGAATCGAGGAGCTCGAAGCACGAATTGCCGCGCTGGAAGAGCGCTTGGCACGCCTCGAATAAAGGGGCGAGCCTTTGCGGGCGGCAATTGCGGCTGCCCGTCAATCAATAGGCAAGGCTGCTGCGGGCAAACTCCACGGCTTTTTGAAACTGCTCATCGGTCGGGCGCACACCGGTATAAAGCACGAATTGCTCCAGTGCCTGGATCGCAATCACTTCGAGCCCGGTGATGACATGTTTGCCCTCGGTACGAGCGCGCACGATCAGCGGAGTTTCCGCAGGAACCGCGACGACATCGAAGACGATATCCGCAGCCGCAATGGCATGGGCATCGAACGCCAACTGCTCGGCATGTGGGCCGGTCATGCCGATGGGCGTGACGTTGATGAGCATTTGCGGACGTTGCTCACCGAGCTCGGCTTGCCACGGGTAACCCAGCGACTGGGCCAATGCCTGGCCCGCGCGCTCATTACGCGCCACGATCAGGCCATCGCGGTAACCGCCATCGCGCAAGGCGCTGGCCACTGCCTTGGCCATGCCGCCACTGCCAAGCAACGCAAACGTGGTGTCCTTGGACACCTGGTGGGTCTGCAGCAACTGGGCAATGGCGATGTAGTCGGTATTGAAGGCCTTGAGATGGCCGTCGGTATTGACGATGGTGTTGATCGACTGGATGGCTGCGGCAGAAGGGTCCAGTTCATCGACCAGGGCTATGCAGGCTTCCTTGAACGGCATCGATACACCGCAACCCCGAATTCCCAGGGCGCGAATGCCGCCGACGGCGCCCGGCAGATCCTGACTGGAAAACGCCTTGTAGTAGAAATTCAGCCCCAACTGCTCATACAGGTGATTGTGAAATCGCAGGCCAAAGTTCCCAGGGCGTCCGGAGAGGGACATGCACAGCTGGGTGTCTCTGTTGGGGTTCATCTGCATATGAATCTCCTTGTGCTGCACTTTCGGATGGAAGGGATTAGCCTGCCCATCGGGTTCTGATCAATCATATTTGCGTGCACTGGCGGACGCCGCATGACCGTAAGGATGACGACACAGACCTTACACAAAATTTACCCGGCGGCTGTGCTGTTTTTTTAAAAAAAGCTGTCTTAGAAGTATCCCCGCGACATTCCTTGAGTCTATTGCAGACACAAGCGCCGGGGCGAAGCACCGAGGAGTCATCATGATCCGTAGAATCCCCACAGTGGCTTTGCTGATCGGCGCCCTCGCGGTCGCAGGCCAAGCAGAGGCCCATGGCGGTGGCGGTTGGGAAGGTCCGGCGGTATTTGGCGCGATCGTCGGCTCTGCCATCGTTGGCTCGGCAATCATCAACAGCAACCGGCCTGTGTACGTGACGCCGCAACCGGTCTACGCCCAGCCGGTTTATGCGCAACCGCAGCCGGTGTACATGGCGCCGCCCCCACCGGTCTACTACCAAACCGCACCGGTGTATGTGGGGCAACCGATCTACTACCGCCCGGCACCGGTCTATTACGGCCCACCCCGTGGTTACTACGGCCCACCTCGCGGCTACTACGGTCCGCCCCACGGCTACGGCCGCTGGTAATCCCGCGCGCGCAATCCGCCGTTCGTCGTCACAGGTCTGGAAAGATCCTGTCGGTGTCGTTCTCGGGACAGTGTCGACCGGTGAAGTCGGCAAGATTGACTCGCCCTTCCCTTTTGCGCCAGCAACAGCAATAACGGCGCCTGCAACGGGTCAATAACAACAAGGACGAGCTCATGCCCACGCAAAACCCGCACCGCATCAATGGCCTGTGCACTTGCAGCAAGGTCTACAACGCCCTGACGGAACTCAAGCAGCTCGAAGGTCATCGCAGCGCCAAGTTCCTTTCGCTACTGACGCAGAACCTGGTGAGAAAGGGACTGCTCAGCGAGCAGGAAGTGGTTCATATGCTCGACCAGGTGGTCGTCTGAGCGTCAGCCGGTGGGCTGACCTCACTGGCATCAATGACCACTATTGAAAACGTTGATTTTCCCTCGACGCACCCGGACCGTAAGGTGACTCCACAGATTGATGGAGGTCCCTATGATGTCTCAGATTCAGATCATGTCCGTTATCGGCAGCGCCGTTCCCGCACCGCTCAGAGCGCTTGGGTTGCTCGCCTGCTGGTACCTGGTCCAGGACGGCGAACAAATCAGCGGCCCGCTGACCTCACTACCGGACGCCCAGGCGTTGTCCCTGCAAATCGGCACGGGACAGCCGGGCAAGCTCAGTGCCTAAGGCAGCTGAACCCGCGGTTTGGTCTCGATGAAAATGGCCCAGCTCGACATGAACAGGGCCGCGATCAACGGACCGATGACAAACCCGTTGAGCCCGAACAGCGCCAGGCCGCCCAGGGTCGAGATCAGGATCATGTAGTCCGGCATCTTCGTGTCCTTGCCCACCAGGATCGGGCGCAGCACGTTATCCACCAGGCCGATTACGAATACCCCGAACAACCCCAGCACCACGCCTTGCCAGACTGCGCCGGTCAACAGGAAAAACGCCGCCACCGGCGCCCAGACAATCCCTGCCCCAACTGCTGGCAACAAGGACAGAAGCGCCATCAACACCGCCCAGACCAGCGCGCTCGGAATGTCGAGAAACCAGAAAATCATTCCGCCCAATGCACCCTGGGTAATCGCTACCAATAGGTTGCCCTTCACCGTGGCTCGCACCACGCGGTTGAACTTGAGCTGCAAACGGCGTTTCTGGTGTTCTTCCAATGGCACGGCCATGCGTACCTTGCGCGCGAGTTCAGCGCCGTCGCGCAGGAAGAAAAACAACAGGTAGAGCATGATGAAAAAGCTGACGATGAACTCGAATGTACCCTGGCCAAGACTGAACACCCGATTAGTCACCTCGCCGCCTGCCATCGCGCTCTTGACGATTTTCTCCCGAAGCCCGTTCAACTCTCCCACGCCGAACCGATCGAGCAAATGCTGGAAATACGGTGGCAAGTGATGCTTGAACTGCGTTACATACGCGGCAATGTCCAGCTCACCGCTCTCGATACTCTTGTACAGCGCCGTCCCTTCCTGAACCAGCAGGAAGCTGATGATGATCACCGGCAGGATCGCAATCACCAGGCAGATGCTTAACGTACAGAACGACGTCAGGTTGCGCTCCCAGCCGAACTTGAGCTGCAGCCGGCGCTGCATGGGCGCAAAGACAATCCCCAGGATCACCGCCCAGAACACCGCACCGTAGAATGGCAGCAGGATCCAGATGAACGCGATGCTCACCAACACCAGCAAAACCGCCAGCGATTTATCTTTTAGCGTCTCTTCGTTCATATCCGATCCTGGCCAGTCACCGGGCGCAACGTTGCGCCCTGATGCTTAGGCCATCACAGCGAGCGCGAGTGCCGTACGTTGTTCAAAAAGCATCGGAGGAAGGCGCCCAGGGGACCAATGGTGAAAATTCGGGCAAAAAAAAGGGGAGCACATGCCCCCCCGAGGTTTAAAGCGTTGTATCGCGGCCGTTAACTCAGCCTTCGATCTCGATCAGGATCTCGCCCGGGTTCACCCGGTCGCCCTTGGCCACGTGAATGGCGGTGACTTTGCCGGCGATGGCGGCCTGGACTTCGGTTTCCATCTTCATCGCTTCGGTGATCAGCACAGCCTGGCCCGCCTTGACACTGTCGCCTTCCTTGACCAGCACATCGACGATGTTGCCCGGCATGGTGGTGCTGACGTGGCCCGGTGCGCTGGCCTGCTTGCGCTTGCTGCTACCACCGCCGACGAATTCGTTGAGCGGCTCGAACACCACTTCTTCCGGCATGCCGTCGATGGACAGGTAGAAGTGACGCTTGCCTTCAGCCTTGACGCCCACACCGGTGATGTCGACGCGGTAGGTTTCGCCGTGGACGTCGATGACGAACTCGGTCGGCACGCCTTCGCCGCCAGCCGAAGCGACGCCGCCAGCTTCCGGAATCGGCAACAGCACTTCCGGGGTCAGGGTGCCCGCTGCACGCTCTTCGAGGAACTTGCGCCCGATGTCCGGGAACATGGCGTATGTCAGCACGTCTTCTTCAGACTTGGCCAGGGCACCGATGTCGGCACGTAGCTTGGCCATTTCCGGCTTGAGCAGGTCGGCTGGGCGCACGTCGATCACTTCTTCGCTGCCGATAGCCTGGCGACGCAGTTGCTCGTTCACCGGGGCCGGCGCCTTGCCGTAGCCACCTTGCAGGTACAGCTTCACCTCGTTGGTGATGGTCTTGTAGCGCTCGCCGGCCAGCACGTTGAAAAACGCCTGGGTGCCGACGATTTGCGAAGTCGGGGTCACCAGTGGCGGGAAGCCGAGGTCTTCGCGAACCCGCGGGATCTCTGCCAGCACTTCGCTCATGCGGTTCAGTGCGCCCTGCTCTTTCAACTGGTTGGCCAGGTTGGAAATCATCCCGCCCGGCACCTGGTTGACTTGAACACGGGTGTCGACCGCGGTGAATTCGCTTTCGAACTGGTGGTACTTCTTGCGCACGGCGTAGAAGTACAGGCCGATTTCCTGGATCAGCTCGAGATTCAGGCCGGTGTCGTACTCGGTGCCCTTGAGGGCCGCGACCATCGACTCGGTGCCTGGGTGGCTGGTACCGGAGGCAAAGCTGGAGATTGCGGTGTCGATGTGGTCGGCGCCGTTTTCAATCGCCTTGAGCTGGCACATGGTTGCCAGGCCGGCGGTGTCGTGCGAGTGAATGAACACTGGCAGCGATTGCTCGGCCTTCAGCGCCCTGACCAGTTCGCCGGTGGCGTAGGGGGTCAGCAAACCAGCCATGTCCTTGATCGCCACCGAGTCGCAACCCATGGCTTCCATTTGCTTGGCCTGTGCCACGAACGCGTCGATGGTGTGCACCGGACTGGTGGTGTAGGCGATGGTGCCCTGGGCGTGCTTGCCGGCGGCTTTCACCGCTTCGATGGCGGTACGCAGGTTACGCACGTCGTTCATGGCGTCGAAGATGCGGAACACGTCGATGCCATTGACCGCTGCCTTGGCGACGAAAGCCCTGACCACGTCGTCGCTGTAGTGGCGATAGCCCAGCAGGTTCTGGCCGCGCAGGAGCATTTGCAGGCGAGTGTTAGGCAACGCGGCGCGCAGTTGGCGCAGACGCTCCCACGGGTCTTCCTTGAGGAAGCGTACGCAGGCGTCGAACGTTGCGCCGCCCCAGCATTCCAGCGACCAATAGCCGACCTTGTCGAGCTTGTCGCAGATCGGCAGCATGTCTTCAGTGCGCATGCGGGTCGCGAGCAGCGATTGGTGGGCGTCGCGCAGGATGGTGTCGGTTACGAAAATCTTCTTGGACATTGTTCTATTCCTCACAGGCCTGCGTGGGCGGCAATGGCGGCGGCGATGGCCAGAGCCAGCTCTTCGGGTTTGCGCTTGATCGAGTAGTTGGTCAGTTCAGGGTGGCTTTCGACGAAGCTGGTGTTGAACTGGCCGCTACGGAATTCCGGGTTACGCAGGATTTCCTGGTAGTAGGCCGCGGTGGTCTTGACCCCTTGCACGCGCATGTCGTCCAGCGCGCGCAGGCCGCGGTCCATCGCTTCTTCCCAGGTCAACGCCCAGACCACCAGTTTCAGGCACATGGAATCGTAGAACGGTGGAATGGTGTAGCCGGTGTAGATCGCCGTATCGGTCCGTACGCCCGGGCCGCCGGGTGCGTAGTAACGGGTGATCTTGCCGAAGCTGGGCAAAAAGTTGTTTTTCGGGTCTTCGGCGTTGATCCGGAACTGCAGCGCGAAACCGCGATGCTGGATGTCTTCCTGTTTCACCGAGAGCGGCAGGCCGGATGCAATGCGGATTTGCTCGCGGACGATGTCGATGCCAGTGATTTCTTCGGTGATGGTGTGTTCCACCTGCACCCGGGTGTTCATTTCCATGAAGTACACCTCGCCCTCGGCGAGCAGGAACTCCACGGTACCGGCGTTCTCGTAACCCACGGCCTTGGCTGCGCGCACCGACAGGTCGCCGATGTAGGCGCGCTGTTCCGGGGTCAGTTGCGGGCTCGGCGCGATTTCGATGAGCTTCTGGTTGCGGCGCTGGATCGAGCAGTCACGCTCGAACAGGTGCACCACGTTGCCAAAGCTGTCGCCGAGGATCTGCGCTTCGATGTGCTTGGGGTTGACGATGCACTTTTCCAGGAACACTTCCGCGGAACCGAACGCCTTGGTGGCTTCGGAAATGACGCGCGGGAACGCCTGTTCAAGTTCTTCACGGCTGTTGCAGCGACGGATACCGCGACCGCCACCACCGGAGGTAGCCTTGAGCATCACCGGGTAGCCGATACGGTCACCCTCGGTCAGGGCTTCTTCGATGCCCGAAACGTTGCCTTCGGTACCCGGGGTGACCGGGACACCCGCCTTGATCATGCTGCGGCGAGCTTCGGTCTTGTCACCCATCCGGCGAATGACTTCAGCCGATGGACCGATGAATTTGATCCCGCGTTCGGCGCAGATGTCGGCCAGTTCAGCGTTTTCCGAGAGGAATCCGTACCCAGGGTGCAAGGCATCGCAACCGGTTTCCACCGCCAGGTTCACCAGCTTGCGCGGGTTCAGGTAACCGGCCAGTGGCTCGGCACCAATACTGTGGGCCTCATCCGCACGTTTGACATGCAGGGCATGGCGATCGGCGTCGGAATAGATCGCGACCGAGCGAATGCCCATTTCGGCACAAGCGCGTACGATTCGTACGGCAATTTCACCGCGGTTGGCGATCAGGATCTTTTTTATCACTTGGAGTTTCCCTTGATCCGGTGGTACCCACGACCTGCTAGACCAGGTCGACGAGTGACCAAATGTTTCAATTTGGTCGCACCGCCACACTAGCGCTCACAAGGGATTAACAAAAATGAATAATTATTGGGTCATGCATAAGTAAAGACTTATAGTTGACGCACCAGCCGTGGCCAGAGTGTTCAAAAAATGCGTAAGTCCTTGATGCGAATGACATTACGTCAATTGCAGATCTTCAACGAAGTCTGTGACCTGAGGTCCTATAGCCGGGCAGCCGACGAAATGTCCCTCACGCAACCGGCCGTCAGCCTGCAGATTCGTCAACTTGAAGAGCTGGTTGGCCAGCCCCTGTTCGATTATGTCGGCAAAAAACTCTACATGACCGAGGCCGCAGAAGCGCTGCAACGAGCGAGCCGGGACATTTTCGGGCGCCTGGAAAACCTCGACATGCAACTGTCGGACATGCAGGGCTCCTTGCAAGGCCAACTAAAACTGGCGGTGGAATCGAGCGCCAAGTATTTCGTACCGCATCTGTTTGCCGCCTTCAAGCGCCAGCATCCGGAAGTGAACCTGCAACTGACGGTGGTCAATCGCGCCCAGGTGATTCGGCGACTGTCGGACAACCGCGATGACCTGGTGATCATGTCCATGGTGCCGCAGGACATGGGTCTGGAGTTCCTGCCGTTCTTGAACAATCCGATCGTTGCGGTGGCACCGCCGGACCATCCGCTGTGCCATCAAGGGCCGTTGCGCCTGCAGGATCTTGAGCCTTACACCTTGCTGACGCGCGAGGTGGGTTCGGGAACGCGATTGGCTTGCGAAGAATACTTCAAGGAGAAACGTGTGCACTTCAACCAGACCCAGGAGGTCTCCTCGGCCGAAGCCCAGCGCGAATGTGTGCTGGCGGGCCTGGGCGTGGCACTGTTGACGCGCCACGCCCTGAACCTTGAATTGGCCACCGGCGGCTTGATCGAGTTGCCGATCGAAGAACTGCCGCTCTACCGCAGCTGGTGCCTGGTACAGGCCAAGGCCAAACGCCTGTCACCGGTGGCTCACGCCTTCCTTGCGTTCATTCGAAGCGAAAGAATTCAGATCAGCGCGCTGGTTGAGCGCTTCGACGGGAAGCTGTCGCGGCCGCCTGCCAGTAATTGAGCTCAAGGTCGCCAGTAAAATCGGCAATCTCGGCCAGCAGCTGACGCTGCTCACAACGATCTTCGATCGCACGGCGAAACGCCATGCGGCGCCGGTCTTCCTGCTGGCGACGGGTTTTGACGACACTGTTGCGTTCTTCGTAGGGCTGGGCCATTTGAGTTCTCCCAAGTCGAATACGGGAGTTTCAAGATAGGCGCGAGGGATGACGGTTTGGCGGCGGGTCGGTGACAGAGAGATGAACAATCAAAAGATCGCAGCCTGCGGCAGCTCCTACAGGGATTTGTGAACACCTGTAGGAGCTGCCGCAGGCTGCGATCTTTTGACCTTAGTCGTCCAGCGCTTTCACCGACTTGGGTGACAGGCGCAAGCTGCGCAGGCTGCGCTTGACGCTCTTGAGGTGGTTGACCAGGCTCGGCCCGCGGGCCATGGCCACGCCCATGGCCAACACATCGATCACCACCAGGTGGGCAATGCGCGAGGTCAGCGGCGTATAGATTTCGGTGTCTTCGTGCACGTCGATGGCCAGGTTGACGGTCGACAGTTCAGCCAAAGGCGTCTGGCTAGGGCACAAGGTGATCAATGAGGCGCCGCTCTCACGCACCAGGTTGGCGGTGATCAACAAATCCTTGGAGCGGCCGGACTGCGAAATGCAAATCGCCACGTCGCTTGGTTTCAGGGTAACCGCCGACATCGCCTGCATGTGCGGATCGGAATACGCCGCGGCCGTGAGCAGCAAGCGGAAGAACTTGTGCTGCGCATCCGCCGCCACCGCACCGGAGGCGCCGAAACCATAGAATTCGACGCGCTGGGCCTGGGACATGAGCGTCACCGCACGCTGCAACTCCAGCGGATCGAGCTTCTCGCGAACCTCCATCAGCGTGTGCAGGGTGGTGTCGAAAATCTTCAGGCTGTAGTCCGCTACCGAATCGTCCTCATGGATCGCGAACTGCCCGAAACTCGCGCCCGCCGCCAGGCTCTGGGCCAGCTTCAGCTTCAAGTCCTGGAAACCCGAGCAACCGATGGCGCGGCAAAAGCGCACGATGGTCGGCTCACTGATCCCCACGCTGTGGGCCAGGTCCGCCATGGAACTGTGCATCACGGCCGCAGGATCAAGCAAAACGTGATCGGCGACCTTGAGTTCCGACTTGCGTAACAGGTGGCGAGACTGGGCGATGTGTTGCAGCAGATTCAAAGGGCTGGACTCTTTTTTATTTGGCAGGCGCCGGGGATGTAGCACGCTTGTAGTTATACTACATGAATCGCCTTTTTGCCTGCTCAATAAGTAACTGAATTGTCTTCGTCACACCCTGTTTTGGCGGGATGGGCTTTATGTAGCAGCGGATCCAGCCTTTGCCACCCAGGATTTTTTGCGAAAAAAAGCCCGCAGTGTGAGCGGGCGAAAGACCAAAGAAGCTATATGCGCAGTCGCTTCCAGGTGGAGAAAGCTGCTTGGGGGATCAGCTTCCTCGGTACGTTGAATAGCTGTAGGGCGAAATGAGCAGCGGTACATGGTAGTGATCCTGCTCGGCAGAGATGCCAAAACGCAGCACCACCACATCCAGGAATGCCGGCTCCGGCAACTGGACACCACGGGCGCGGTAATAGTCGCCCGCATGAAACTGAACCTGGTAGACGCCGGTCCGGTACTCATCGCCTTGCAGCAGCGGCGCATCGACACGACCATCGCTGTTGGTTATCGCGCTGGCGACCAATTCCAGCTGCGAACCTTCAACGCGGTACAACTCGACCTTGATCGAGCTGCCCGGGCAACCATGTGCAGCGTCCAAAACATGTGTAGTCAAACGTCCCATTGATTCTGCGCACCTGTCTGCGTGGAGCAGCCAGGCTTCGCGCCTCCCGAAGTCAGATGAAAAGGAGACCGCACCGATTCGGAGCACGAAAAGCTGCGGCGAGCGATTGATTAAGACACTTTTCAAAAAAATTGTACACAATAAAAACGACATTTTTGCGACTGATGGCGCCAACGATAAAAATCCCGCGGATTTCCTGTGAAACCCGCCACCTCTGAACCGTGCAATCATTAACTGACCAGCCAGGCAGGTTTCTTGCAGGTGCTTGTCATTAACACGCGAAGATGACCGTTAACGAAAAATGCAAAAAATCAGGCTTACAAAGTGAATATAAAGTTGTATACAATCACCCCATCGCTGTGACGCCACCCAGTGATCCAACCTTTAGTCGCGTCACACCAACTGTCACCACGAATATAAGAAGGAAGACTGCAGTGAGCGCTGACTACCCTCGCGACCTGATCGGTTACGGCAGTAACCCTCCGCACCCACACTGGCCGGGCAATGCCCGCATCGCCCTGTCATTCGTTCTCAACTACGAAGAAGGCGGCGAGCGCAATATCCTGCACGGCGATAAAGAGTCCGAAGCATTCCTCTCGGAAATGGTGTCTGCCCAGCCGCTACAGGGCGCGCGCAACATGAGCATGGAATCGCTTTACGAGTATGGCAGCCGCGCCGGCGTCTGGCGGATTCTGAAGCTGTTCAAGGAATTCGACATTCCGCTGACCATCTTCGCCGTGGCGATGGCCGCCCAGCGTCACCCGGATGTGATCCGCGCGATGGTCGATGCCGGCCACGAAATCTGCAGCCACGGCTACCGCTGGATCGACTACCAGTACATGGACGAAGCGCAGGAACGCGAGCACATGCTCGAAGCGATCCGCATCCTCACCGAAATCACCGGCGAGCGTCCGCTGGGCTGGTACACCGGTCGCACCGGCCCCAACACCCGCAAGCTGGTGATGGAAGAAGGCGGTTTCCTCTACGACTGCGACACCTACGACGACGACCTGCCCTACTGGGAACCGAACAACCCGACCGGCAAGCCGCACCTGGTGATCCCGTACACCCTGGACACCAACGACATGCGCTTCACCCAGGTGCAGGGCTTCAATAAGGGCGACGATTTCTTCGAATACCTCAAGGATGCGTTCGACGTGCTCTACGCCGAAGGCGCGGAAGCCCCGAAAATGCTGTCGATCGGCCTGCACTGCCGCCTGATCGGCCGTCCGGCGCGTCTGGCTTCGCTCAAGCGCTTTATCGAATACGCTAAAAGTCATGAACAGGTGTGGTTCAGCCGCCGCGTCGACATTGCACGCCACTGGCAGGAAACCCACCCGTACCAAGGGGCCGCGAAATGAGCGCCTTTCAAACATTGAAACCCTCGACCCTGAGCCGCGACGCCTTCGTCAAAGCCTTCGCCGACATCTACGAACATTCGCCATGGGTGGCCGAGAAGGCCTTCGACCTGGGCCGGGATGCCTCGATCGACCAGATCGAAACCCTGCACCAGCGCATGAGCGACATCCTGTTGAGCGCTGATCACGAAAGCCAGTTGGCCCTGATCAACGCTCACCCGGACCTGGCTGGCAAAGCTGCCGTCCAGGGCCAATTGACCGAAGCCAGCACCCATGAACAGGCTGGCGCCGGTATTCACCAATGCACGGCCGAAGAGTTCCAGCGCTTCACCGAGCTGAACGACGCCTACAAGGCCAAGTTCAAGTTTCCCTTCATCATGGCGGTAAAAGGCAGCAACCGGCATCAGATCCTCGCGGCGTTCGAAACGCGCATCCACAACCCGGTAGATACCGAGTTCAAGTGCGCGCTGGCGGAGATCAACAAGATCGCCCTGTTCCGATTACTGACCCTATAGCGAGTTTTGCCCGAGTGTTAAAAACGCTGAAGCACCCAGGGCACTGCAAGCATCCCAAGCCAACTTATTAAAGGCAGACAAGAAGAATGAAAGCTTACGCCGTACCTTTCGAGAAGTTCGTCAACCTGGCCGACGCCCGCCTGGGCACCAAGATCATCTCGGTCACCGATGACTGGTTCGCAGACGCCAACCGTCTGTTTCAACCGACCCCGGCCGTATGGAAGGAGGGCGTGTTCGATGATAACGGCAAGTGGATGGACGGCTGGGAGTCGCGCCGCAAGCGCTTCGAAGGCTACGACAGCGCCGTGATCCGCCTGGGCGTGCCTGGCTCGATCAAAGGCGTGGACATCGACACTTCATTCTTCACCGGCAACTTCCCGCCGTCGGCTTCCCTGGAAGCCTGCTTCCTGGCCGAAGGTGAGCCAGACGAAAACACCCAGTGGACCGAAGTGCTGTCGGCCGTCGAGCTGCAAGGCAACAGCCACCACTACCACGAAATCAGCAACGACCAGGCGTTCAGCCACCTGCGCTTCAACATCTACCCGGATGGCGGCGTGGCTCGCCTGCGCGTGTACGGCATCCCGTTCCGCGACTGGTCGGCGGTGGGTGACAACGAGCAGGTCGACCTGGCGGCAGCCCTCAACGGTGGCCGTGCCCTCGCCTGCTCCGACGAACACTTCGGCCGCATGAGCAACATCCTCAACCCGGGCCGTGGCATCAACATGGGCGACGGCTGGGAAACCGCACGTCGTCGCACGCCAGGCAATGACTGGGTGATCGTCGCCCTCGGCCATCCGGGCGAGATCGAGAAAATCATCGTCGACACCCTGCATTTCAAGGGCAACTACCCGGACAGCTGCTCGATCCAGGGCGCGTTCGTCAAGGGCGGTACCGACAGCCAGATCGAAACCCAGTCGCTGTTCTGGCGCGAACTGCTGCCAAGCCAGAAGCTGGAAATGCACGCCGAACACACCTTCGCCGAGCAGATCAAGGCCCTGGGCCCGATCACTCACATCCGCCTGAACGTGTTCCCGGACGGTGGTGTGAGCCGCCTGCGCGTCCTCGGCAAGGTCGCTAAATAAGGTGTAGATGATCGTTCCCACGCTCCGCGTGGGAATGCATACCGTGACGCTCCGCGTCACAGTGGACGCGGAGCGTCCATGGCGGCGTTCCCACGCAGAGCGTGGGAACGATCAAATTCAAAAGATTAAGAAGACCAGCATGCGCACACTGACGATTGAACCGCTGACCAAAGAAGCCTTCGCCCCTTTCGGTGACGTGATCGAAACCGATGGCAGCGATCACTTCATGATCAACAACGGTTCGACCATGCGCTTTCACAAACTGGCGACGGTGGAAACCGCCACGCCAGAGGATAAGGCGATCATCAGCATCTTCCGCGCCGACGCGCAGGACATGCCGCTGACCGTCAGCATGCTGGAGCGTCATCCGCTGGGCAGCCAGGCTTTCATTCCGCTGCTCGGCAACCCCTTTCTGATCGTGGTCGCGCCACTTGGCGATGAACCTGTATCAGGCTTGGTCCGCGCCTTCGTCACCAACGGCAGGCAGGGCATTAATTACCATCGCGGCGTCTGGCACCACCCGGTGCTGACGATCGAAAAGCGGGATGACTTCCTGGTGGTTGATCGCAGTGGCACAGGCAATAACTGCGATGAGCATTTTTTCAAAGAGGATGAGCGTTTGATCCTCGCCCCCCACCAATAAGAGAAGGTCTGATCACTCGACAACAGAGTGACAGGCGAGAGGTAAAGACTGTGGAAGCACATCTGTTGGAATGGCTGAACCTGAGCGTGCGCTGGGTTCACATGATTACTGGCGTGGCCTGGATCGGCGCATCGTTCTACTTCGTCTGGCTGGAAAACAACCTCAATCGGGTCAACCCGAAAAGCGGTCTGGCCGGTGACTTGTGGGCGATCCATGGCGGCGGTATCTACCACCTGGAAAAATACAAACTGGCTCCACCGACCATGCCGGACAACCTGCACTGGTTCAAATGGGAAGCCTACTTCACCTGGATGTCGGGTATCGCGCTGCTGTGCGTGGTGTTCTATTCCAACCCGACGCTCTACCTGCTGGCTCCGGGCAGCACCCTGAGCGGCCCTGAAGGCGTGGCCATCGGTATCGGCTCGTTGTTCATCGGCTGGTTCATCTACTCCTTCCTCTGTGACTCGGCCCTGGGCAAACGCCCTGCCCTGCTGGGTTTCATCCTGTTCGTACTGATCATTGGCGCCGCCTATGGCTTCAGCAAGGTGTTCAGCGGTCGTGGTGCATACCTGCACGTCGGCGCGATCATCGGCACCATCATGGTCGGAAACGTGTTCCGCATCATCATGCCGGCGCAACGCGCACTGGTGGCGGCCATCGCCGAGAACCGCACGCCCGATCCGGCGCTGCCGGCCAAGGGCCTGCTGCGTTCGCGCCACAACAACTACTTCACCTTGCCGGTGCTGTTCATCATGATCAGCAACCACTTCCCGAGCACCTACGGCAGCCAATACAACTGGCTGATCCTGGCCGGGATCGCGGTACTGGCGGTGTTGGTGCGTCACTACTTCAACACCCGTCACGACAGCCACAAGTTTGCCTGGACCCTGCCGGTGGCAGCGGTGGGCATGATTTGCCTGGCCTATGTGTCCGGTCCGAAACCGATGTCCAGCGCGCCTGAAGTGGCCAAGGCACCTGCCGCGATCGAGTACCAGCCTCTGCCGGAAACAGCAGTGGGTGGTGGTTTGAAACCGGCTGAAGCAAAACCTGCCGAAGCCCCTGCAACCGCGCAAGTTAAGGCGTCCAACGCCAGCCCTGGTTTCGACAAGGTGCACAGCGTGATCCAGGAACGCTGCGCAGTCTGTCATTCGGCCAAACCGACCAGCCCGCTCTTCAGCGCCGCTCCCGCCGGCGTGATGCTCGACACCCCCGAGCAGATCCGCCAGAACGCGGCGCGCATCCAGGCTCAAGCGGTTGCCACCCAGATCATGCCGTTGGGCAACATCACCCAGATGACCCAGCAGGAACGTGACCTGATCGGCGCCTGGATCGTTCAGGGTGCCCCGACCAATTAAGCAATAAAAGCTTCGCGAGCAGGCTCGCTCCCACACAGACAATGCAAAACCTGTGGGAGCGAGCCTGCTCGCGAATGGCCGCACCGCGGTCGACCCTGATGCAAAAATCACAAGAATAAAAATGATCCGAGGTGTTGCATGTCCGAGCTCTTCCAAGCGCGCATCCCCGACGCACCCGCCATTCAGCGTTTGCCCCTTTTGCAACTGATCCTGGTCGGTCTGCAACATGTTCTGCTGATGTACGGCGGCGCCATTGCGGTGCCGCTGATCATCGGACAGGCCGCTGGCCTGAATCGTGAAGAAATCGCCTTCCTGATCAACGCCGACCTGCTGGTCGCCGGCATCGCTACCATCGTCCAGTCTCTCGGTATCGGTCCCATGGGCATTCGCATGCCGGTGATGATGGGTGCCAGTTTCGCCGCCGTCGGCAGCATGGTCGCCATGGCCGGCATGCCGGGCATCGGCCTGCAGGGGATCTTCGGCGCGACCATCGCCGCCGGGTTCTTCGGCATGCTGATCGCGCCATTCATGTCCAAGGTCGTGCGCTTCTTCCCGCCGCTGGTCACTGGCACGGTCATCACCTCGATCGGTTTGTCGCTGTTCCCCGTGGCCGTGAACTGGGCCGGCGGTGGTGCTCAAGCCGCTCAATTCGGCTCACCGATCTACCTGACCATCGCCGCGTTGGTGCTGGGCACCATCCTGCTGGTGCATCGCTTCATGCGCGGCTTCTGGGTCAACATTTCCGTATTGATCGGCATGTGCCTGGGCTATGTACTTTGTGGCGTGCTGGGCATGGTCGACCTCAGCGGCATGGCTCAGGCGCCATGGCTGCAATTTGTCACGCCGCTGCACTTTGGCATGCCGAAATTCGAGCTCGCGCCAATCCTCTCGATGTGCCTGGTGGTGGTGATCATTTTCGTCGAGTCCACCGGGATGTTCCTGGCCTTGGGCAAGATCACCGGCCAGGAAGTCTGCCCGCGCATGTTGCGTCGCGGCTTGTTGTGTGATGCTGGCGCCTCGTTCTTCGCCGGCTTCTTCAACACCTTCACCCACTCCTCCTTCGCGCAGAACATCGGCCTTGTGCAGATGACTGGCGTACGTTGCCGCTCAGTAACCATCGTTGCGGGCGGCTTGTTGATCGTGCTGAGCCTTCTGCCCAAGGCCGCGTTCCTCGTGGCCTCGATTCCACCGGCGGTGCTGGGCGGCGCGGCGATCGCAATGTTCGGCATGGTCGCCGCCACCGGGATCAAGATCCTGCAGGAAGCCGACATCGGTGACCGACGCAACCAATTGCTGGTGGCGGTGAGCATCGGCATGGGCCTGATTCCGGTGGTTCGGCCGGAGTTTTTCGCCCACCTGCCGGTGTGGATGAGCCCGATCACCCACAGCGGTATCGCCATGGCCACGCTTAGCGCCCTGACCCTGAACTTGCTGTTCAACATCCTCGGCGGCGCCGAACGCGCGGCCATCAACGACTGTCACGCCCACTAAGACAGAAACGCCCCCCCACTGTAGGAGCGAGCATGCTCGCGATGGACGTGAAGACAACGCGTTTAACCAGATACCACGCGTAATCGTTAACGACCATCGCGAGCATGCTCGCTCCTACAGGGGTTGGGGTTTCCTGCGCCTTGAAAAATAAAAACAAGAGGGAGCAACAGATGATTCGGACACAGAAAAACATGCTGTTGGGTGCTGGCCTCCTGGCCGCGAGCCAAGCGATGGCCGGCGATCTACTGCTGTGGCAAACCAACAGCTTGAGCTATCTGTATGGCAAGGACTTCGCGGTCAACCCGCCGATCCAGCAAACGATCACTTTTGAACATGCCGACCGCTGGAAGTACGGCGACAACTTCATGTTCATCGACAGCACCTACTACAACGGCGAGAAAGACCGCAACAAAGGCGTGCACGCCTATTACGGCGAGTTCAGTCCGCGGCTCTCCTTCGGCAAGATTCTCGACCGCCGTTTCGAACTCGGCCCAATCAAGGATGTGTTGCTGGCCTTGACCTACGAGAATGGCGAAGACGACAGCGAGGCGTACCTGATCGGCCCCGGTTTTGACCTCGCGGTACCGGGCTTCAACTTTTTCACCTTGAACTTCTACTATCGCCAGACCGAAGGCTCGCGTCCCGGTGATGACGTCTGGCAGATCTCGCCGGCCTGGTCCTACACCGTGCCCCTGGGCAACTCGAGCCTGTTGATCGACGGCTACCTGGACTGGGTCGTCGACAATGACCAGAACTCGCGCGGCACGTATCACGCCAACCTGCACTTCAACCCGCAGGTCAAATATGACTTGGGCAAAACCCTCGGCTGGCGGGAAAAGCAGGTGTACGTCGGCGTCGAATACAGCTACTGGAAAGACAAGTACGGCATCGAAAACAACAACAACCTCGATACCCACGAAAGCACCACCAGCCTGCTGGTGAAGGTGCATTTCTAAGATGATCCGCAACCGTGCCCCAAACCTGTCGTCGGTGCGCTGTTGCGGAGCACTTGAGACCTGGCCGAGGAGTCAGTATTCTCCGCGGCCGCCTGAATCCGCTTTAAAAAAAAGCCCGGATTTAATTCCTGACCAGAAAGCCAACTTATCCCGGCTCTGGACGGTACCAAGGCACCCCCAAACCACTCTCAATCGACTGCTCCAGAGCCGCCGAACGGGAGTTTTTTTGTTTTCTGAAAGCCTTGGCGCAGCTCTTGCTAACAGTACAAAGCTGACCGAATGGATGATTTTTTTGCAGTTACGGAAAAAGGCGCCACACCAGAGCGTCGACCTTAAAAAAATAACGTGAAACCACTACTTTTTTGGGAGCAACCGAATGAAACGTACGTGCACTAGCCTGATGCTGGCAGGATCGTTGCTGGCGGGGGGTCAGGCCATGGCCGGCGACTTGCTGCAATGGCAGAACAACAGCCTGACCTACCTGTATGGCAAGGACTTCCAGGTCAACCCGCGCATCCAGCAGACGGTGACCTTCGAACACGCCGACGGCTGGAAATACGGCGACAACTTCTTCTTCATCGACAAAATCTTCTACAACGGCAAGGAAGACGCCTTCGCGGGCAAGAACACTCACTATGGTGAATTCAGCCCGCGCTTGTCGTTCAACAAGATTTTCGATCAGAAGCTGGAGTTCGGTCCGATCAAGGACGTGCTGCTCGCCATGACCTATGAGTTCGGTGAAGACGATACCGAGTCGTACCTGATCGGTCCGGGTTTCGACCTGGCCATCCCCGGCTTTGACTACTTCCAGCTGAACTTCTACAACCGTCATACCGAAGGCGACCGCCCGGGTGACGATGTCTGGCAGATCACTCCCGCCTGGTCCTACACCATTCCGGTGGGTGACTCGGACGTGCTGATCGACGGTTTCATGGACTGGGTCGTTGACAACGACGTCAACAAGAAAGGCGAATACCACGCCAACCTGCACTTCAACCCACAGATCAAATACGACCTGGGCAAGGTGCTGAACCTGGGCGCCAAGCAGCTGTACGTCGGTGTCGAGTATGACTACTGGAAAAACAAGTACGGTATCGAAGACAGCCAGGGCTTCAAGACCGATCAGAGCGTGACCAGCTTCCTGGTCAAGGTGCACTTCTGATTTAAAAACTTCGCGAGCAGGCTCGCTCCCACATTTGATCTTTGTCGCACTGAAGATTCACTGTGGGAGCGAGCCTGTTCGCGAATGCCGCACCGCCAATCTCAAGCGAAACCCACAGGCTCCGCCAACCCGAGAAACCGGCAAATTTCCCCGCGCTTGGCCAACGCATCCCGCCGACCCAGATCAATCAACTCGCTGCAATACCCCGCCTCGAACAGCAGATAACTCAACACCCCCGCCCCGCTGGTCTTGGTCGCTCCCGGCCCACGCAAGAACAGGCGCAGCGCCGCTGGCAGTTCCTGGCGATGGCGTGCGGCGATCTCGTCGATCGGCTGGCTGGGTGAAATCACCAACACCTCCACTGGCGCCACCCCCAACGTACGGATCGGCGTGCCATCGGGCATGAGGCGACTGAACTGATTCAAGCGCTGCAAAAGTTCGATATCACTTTCCAGGCTATCGATGAACGTGCTGTTGAGCATGTGTCCACCGATTTGCGCCAAGGTTGGCTGCTGACCGGAGTAGGCGCGTTGCAGCGGCTGCTCCGGGTCGATGCCGCGCGGGTTGCCGCTGACACCTACCACCAGCACCCGGTTGGCGCCCAGATGCAGGGCCGGGCTGATCGGTGCCGATTGGCGCACCGCGCCGTCGCCGAAATACTCCTCGCCGATTTTCACCGGGGCGAACAGCAGCGGAATGGCCGAACTGGCGAGCAAATGGTCGACCGACAATTGTGTGGGAACGCCGATCCGCCGATGGCGCAACCAGGCGTCTATAGTGCCGCCGCCCTGATAGAACGTCACCGCCTGACCGGATTCATAGCCGAACGCCGTGACCGCGACGGCCTGCAACTGCTTCTGCTCGATGGCGTGGGCAATGCCGCCCATGTGCAGTTTGTCGTCGAGTAATCCGCGTAGCGGCGAGCTGTTGAGCAACGCCACGGGCACCGGGGCGCCAAGGCCCAACAAACTGTGGCTAACGAACCGGGCGGCCTGGCTGATCACGCCCGGCCAGTCGCTGCGCAACACCAGATGGCTGCGAAAACCCTGCCAGAACGCCGTCAGCCGCTCGATAGCCGCGCGAAAATCCATCGCCCCGCTGGCCAGGCTGACGGCATTGATAGCGCCAGCGGAGGTGCCGACGATCACCGGAAAAGGATTGTCCGCACCCAATGGCAGCAACTCGGCAATCGCCGCCAGCACGCCCACTTGATAGGCCGCCCGAGCCCCGCCGCCGGAAAGGATCAAGCCCGTGACGGGTTCAGCGGGATTCATGAATAACGCTCCATGCTCATTGATGGGGATCGTCCCTTGTAGGAGCGAGCATGCTCGCGATGGACCCGAGGACGCCGCTGGGTGTCAGGCTGCCAGCATTATCGTTGACGACCATCGCGACGGTGCGACGATTCGACATGCTCGCTCCTACAGGGTGCGGCCGTTCAGCCGCGCTTTGGGTACAGCTTCGGTTCACCGGGCGGACGGCTCTTGAAGCGGCGATGGGCCCAGAGGTATTGCTCTGGGCAATCACGCAAGACGCCTTCGATCCACTGGTTGATGCGCAGGCAGTCGGCTTCCTCGGTTTCGCCTGGGAAGCCTTCGAGCGGCGCGTGGATCACCAGGCGATACCCACTCCCGTCCGCCAGGCGTTCCTGGGTGAACGGCACCACCAACGCCTTGCCCAACCGCGCGAACTTGCTGGTGGCGGTGACGGTGGCGGCCTGGATGCCGAACAACGGCACGAAAATGCTTTGCTTGGCGCCATAGTCCTGATCCGGCGCATACCAGATCGCACGGCCGGCGCGTAGCAACTTGAGCATGCCGCGCACGTCCTCACGCTCCACCGCCAGCGAATCCAGGTTGTGCCGCTCGCGACCGCGACGCTGCACATAGTCGAATAGCGGGTTCTTGTGCTCGCGGTACATACCGTCGATGGTGTGTTGCTGGCCGAGCAGCGCCGCACCGATTTCCAGCGTGGTGAAGTGGACGGCCATCAGGATCACGCCCTTGCCCTCACGCTGGGCATTCTTCAGGTGCTCCAGGCCTTCGACATGGGCCAGTTTCGCCAACCGCTCGCGTGACCACCACCAGCTCATCGCCATTTCAAAGAAGGCGATACCGGTGGACGCAAAATTTTCCTTGAGCAGACGCTTGCGCTCTGCCGCGGATTTTTCCGGGAAGCACAGTTCGAGATTGCGCTTGGCAATGCGCCGCCGGTCGGCCGCTACCCGATACATCAAGGCACCCAGGACCCGACCGATCCACAGCAATGCAGGGTACGGCAGCTGGACAATCAGCCATAACAGCCCCAGGCCGCACCAGAGCGGCCAGAAACGCGGCATCAGAAAAGTTGTTCGAAAACGCGGGCGATCCATTAAAGGTTCCGAAAAGACGTTGGCCGCGCATTCTACATCGTTCGACCCGGCTTGCGGCTCGCGGGCGTTCTCGTTATAAGTCTGGGCACTTTTAGTGACAAGTCGTTGTATGCCGACCATGAGCCAAACCGAACCGCTTGACCAAGATCCCGTGTTCCAGTTGAAGGGCAGCATGCTTGCCATAACGGTGCTGGAACTGGCCCGAAATGACCTTGAAGGCCTCGATCGGCAGCTGGCCGCCAAAGTCGCTCAGGCGCCGAACTTCTTCAGTAATGCACCGCTGGTCCTGGCTTTGGACAAACTCCCGGCCAACGGTGGTGCCGTGGATCTGCCCGGCCTGATGCGCATCTGCCGTCAGCATGGCCTGCGTACCCTGGCCATCCGCGCCAGCCGCATCGAAGACATCGCGGCCGCCATCGCCGTCGACCTGCCAGTGTTGCCGCCATCCGGGGCCCGTGAACGGGCGCTGGACCTGAACGAAGGCGTCGTTGCGAAAAAACCGGAAAAACCAGCGGAACCGACCATCAAGCCGACGAAAATCATCACTTCGCCAGTGCGCGGTGGCCAGCAGATCTACGCCCAGGGCAGTGATCTGGTAGTGATCTCCTCGGTCAGCCCGGGGGCGGAACTTCTCGCCGATGGGAACATCCATGTATACGGCCCGATGCGCGGTCGTGTGCTGGCCGGCGTCAAAGGCGACACCAAGGCACGGATTTTCTGCCAGCAAATGAGCGCTGAACTGATCTCTATTGCCGGACATTACAAGGTTTCCGAAGATCTGCGCCGCGACCCGTTGTGGGGCTCGGGCGTGCAGGTCAGCCTGTCTGGCGATGTGTTGAACATCATTCGGCTTTAACGGATACTGCCGCATTTTCCAAGCATCTCTAAAACGTAGCGAAAACGGCTCAAACGAAGTAGGAAACAGGCTACAAACAGTGTTTACCGGGGGTAAATGCCGTCTGCGGCCATATTCCAGCCAAGGCTGTCCAACTGCTGTAGTTTTCAAGAGATGTTTTTCAGGGGCTAAAAGTCCTTTTTCCTTAGGGGTGAAACACCTTGGCCAAGATTCTCGTGGTTACATCCGGCAAGGGTGGTGTGGGTAAGACCACCACCAGCGCCGCTATCGGTACCGGCCTCGCTCTGCGCGGTCACCAAACAGTCATCGTCGACTTCGACGTCGGTTTGCGTAACCTCGACCTGATCATGGGTTGCGAGCGTCGCGTGGTGTATGACTTCGTCAACGTAGTGAACGGCGAAGCCAACCTGCAACAGGCCTTGATCAAAGACAAGCGCCTGGAGAACCTCTACGTACTGGCCGCCAGCCAGACCCGCGACAAAGACGCGCTGACGGTCGAAGGCGTGGAAAAAGTCCTGATGCAACTCAAGGAAGACTTCGAGTTCGTGGTCTGCGACTCCCCGGCGGGTATCGAAAAAGGTGCTCACCTGGCCATGTACTTCGCAGACGAAGCGATCGTGGTGACCAACCCGGAAGTCTCCTCGGTGCGCGACTCCGACCGCATGCTTGGCCTGCTGGCCAGCAAGTCCCGTCGAGCCGAGCGTGGCGAAGACCCGATCAAGGAACACCTGCTGATTACCCGTTACCATCCAGAGCGCGTGAGCAAGGGTGAAATGCTCGGCGTCGAAGACGTCAAGGAGATCCTCTCGGTGGCCCTGCTCGGCGTGATCCCTGAATCCCAGGCGGTGCTCAAGGCATCCAACCAGGGCGTTCCAGTGATTCTCGACGACCAGAGCGATGCAGGCCAGGCCTACAGCGATACCGTGGACCGCCTGTTGGGCAAAACCGTGGAACATCGTTTCCTTGATGTACAGAAGAAGGGATTCTTCGAGCGCCTGTTTGGAGGCAACTAACCAATGAACCTTTTTGACTTCTTTCGTGCCAACAAAAAGCAAAGCACCGCGTCGGTAGCGAAAGAGCGTCTACAGATCATCGTGGCGCACGAACGCGGCCAACGCAGTACCCCGGATTACCTGCCAGCCCTGCAGAAGGAACTGGTCGAGGTGATTCGCAAGTACGTCAATATCGGGTCCGATGACGTGCACGTCGCACTGGAAAGCCAGGGCAGCTGCTCGATTCTGGAACTCAATATCACCCTGCCAGATCGCTGAGTCGATCCGGGTGGAACCACGGCGGTTCAGGCCTGCAGGCCTGAACCGCCGTTGGCGTTTGTAACGAGGCTGTTTGATGCCGCTGTCCAATATTCACATCATCCATGAGGACGCTGCTGTCCTGGTGGTCAACAAACCCACCCTGTTGCTCTCCGTGCCCGGTCGGGCCGACGACAATAAGGACTGCCTGATTACCCGCCTGCAGGAAAACGGCTACCCGGAAGCGCGAATCGTCCATCGACTGGACTGGGAAACCTCCGGCATCATCCTGCTGGCCCGGGATCCCGATACGCACCGTGAACTGTCTCGGCAATTTCACGACCGCGAAACGGAAAAGGCCTACACCGCATTGTGCTGGGGCCAGCCGGAGCTCGACAGTGGCAGCATCGACTTGCCGCTGCGCTACGACCCGCCGACCAAGCCACGTCACGTGGTGGACCATGAATTCGGCAAACACGCCCTGACCTTCTGGCGCGTGCTGGAACGCTGCGGTGATTGGTGTCGCGTCGAACTCACGCCGATCACCGGACGCTCGCACCAATTGCGCGTGCACATGCTGTCGATCGGTCATCCATTGCTGGGCGACGGACTCTACGCCCATGAGCAAGCCCTGGCCGCCTGGCCACGCCTGTGCCTGCATGCAAGCATGCTTAGCTTCACCCACCCACAAAGCGGCGAGCGACTGCGCTTTGAGTGCCCTGCACCTTTTTGAGTGGCTGACCACTGAAAGCGCATTGAAAACGCCCTTGCAATGAAGGGCGCTTTTCATTTGTCGTTACAACATTTGCTGACAACAGCGCGCCTGCATTGCCCCAGGCCAATACGGTAAACTCGCGCTTCTGTTGCCTGGAGCTACTTATGCGCGAAGCGCTGCCCCCCCTGGAAAAAACACCGCACCAGTTGCTTTACCTCATCTATGGCAACCAGGATGTCTACCGGCGCGAAGCCAAGTTCAGCATGCTCACCGCCCTGTCGCAACTCAAACGGGGCGAGTCATTGTGCATCAGGGTCATGACCGATCGCCCGGAAGATTATGCTGGCTGGCCGGTGGACACGATCGCCCTGAACGAGCAGACCATGACCCAGTGGCAGGGCGAAAACGGCTATCACCATCGACGCAAGGCCTGCGCCATTGCCCAAGGGCTGAAGCTTGCGCAAAAGACGCTGTTCGTCGACACCGATACACTGTTCCTGGAATCGCCGCATCGCGTCTTCGACCGCATCGCGCCCGGGCGTTATGTCATGGACCGTTTCGAGTACGACTGGAGCTACGTCTGCGAACGCCCGGACTACGTCAAGCTCGGCCGCTGCCTGCAAACCCATGGCATCTCGGCCAACAACAGTTTCAAGCTGTATAACAGCGGGCTGTGCGGTGTCACCGACGGTGATACGCGGTTGCTCGATGAATCAATCCGCCTGATCGATGAATGGACCCGAGACTCATTCGATATCCACACCATCGAGCAAATCGCCCTGTCGTTCGCGATGCGCAACCAACCCGTTCAGGAAGCAAAGAAGTTCGTCTATCACTACTTCGCGGAAAAACGCTTCTTCCATGCCATGCAGAAGCATTTTTTCTCCCGCCATGGCGAGCAGTTCCGTGCCGAGCTGCCAGCGCTGTGCACAGAAGTCCCGCGCTGCAAGCCCGTGCCCTCACCCTGGCAGCGCCTGCGCATCAAGTGGAAGCTGCGCAACAAGCGCAAGAGCGTGAAAAAGGTCGGTCGTGACCTGCTCTATGGAAGCGCGGCGCCCGAACATCCTTACTACGAAGTGTGCCGCCATGAATGGTGGGAGTCCGCCTCCCGCGAAATCCTGCGCTGGGATGAAGACAAACAGAAAAGGTTTTTCGGCACGGACAAGGGTCGCTGGCCAAAACATCTGCCGCGGCCAGCCAAGTCCAGCGACGAACAAACCATCATTGCCTACCTGCGCGAGCGAATGACCCATTGAGCGCCCGGCCAGGCCCGGTGCTGCAAGCTCTTGTCCAACGCACCGGGCCAATACGTTAAACTGGCGTCATTGCTGTCTGGAGCTACTTATGCGCGAAGAGTTGAACCAAGGCCTGATCGATTTCCTCAAGGCCTCCCCTACCCCGTTTCATGCCACCGCCAGCCTTGTTCAACGTCTGGAAGCGGCGGGCTTCCAACGCCTGGACGAACGCGAGCCATGGAACACCGAAGTCAATGGTCGCTACTACGTCACCCGTAACGACTCCTCGATCGTCGCGATCAAGATGGGCCGGCACTCGCCACTGCACGGCGGCATTCGCCTGGTCGGTGCCCACACCGACAGCCCGTGCCTGCGGGTCAAGCCGCAGCCGGAACTGCAACGCCAGGGTTTCTGGCAACTGGGCGTCGAAGTCTATGGCGGCGCCCTGTTGGCCCCCTGGTTCGACCGCGACCTGTCCCTGGCCGGCCGCGTCACCTTCCGTCGTGATGGAAAGGTCGAGAGCCAGCTGATCGACTTCAAGGCACCGATCGCGATCATCCCCAACCTGGCCATTCACCTCAATCGTGAAGCCAACATGGGCTGGGCGATCAACGCCCAGACCGAACTGCCCCCGGTACTGGCGCAATTCGCCGGGGACGAGCGCGTGGATTTCCGCGCCGTGCTCACCGACCAGTTGGCCCGCGAACACGGCCTGAACGCCGATGTCGTGCTGGATTACGAATTGAGCTTCTACGACACCCAAAGCGCGGCCGTCATTGGCCTGCATGGTGATTTCATCGCCGGCGCGCGCCTGGACAACCTGCTGTCATGCTATGCCGGCCTGCAAGCGCTGCTGACCACGGACACCGACGAAACGTGCGTCCTGGTCTGCAATGACCACGAGGAAGTCGGGTCCTGCTCGGCCTGTGGCGCCGACGGTCCGATGCTGGAGCAGACATTGCGCCGCCTGCTGCCAGACGGTGATGAATTCGTACGCACCATTCAGAAATCCCTGCTGGTCTCGGCCGACAACGCACACGGCGTGCACCCCAACTACGCCGACAAGCACGATGCCAATCACGGCCCGAAACTCAACGCCGGCCCTGTGATCAAGGTCAACAGCAACCAGCGCTACGCCACCAACAGCGAAACCGCCGGGTTCTTCCGTCACCTGTGCATGGCCGAAGAAGTGCCGGTGCAGAGCTTCGTGGTGCGCAGCGACATGGGTTGCGGCTCGACCATCGGCCCGATCACCGCCAGCCACCTGGGGGTGCGTACCGTGGACATCGGCCTGCCGACCTTCGCCATGCATTCGATCCGCGAACTGTGCGGCAGCCATGACCTGGCGCATCTGGTCAAGGTGCTCAGTGCGTTCTACGCCTGCCGCGAATTACCGTAACCGCGCATGAATCTGCATCTTTATCTGTAGGAGCGAGCATGCTCGCGATGGAGGCACAAGCACCGCGAGGTGTCAGACGGCCATNNCCAGCGATTTCGTTGGCGTCCATCGCGAGCATGCTCGCTCCTACAGACAGCACCCTGCAAAAGCCACCTAGACTTTAACCACTCCTTTGACAAGGCAGTCGCCATGATCACGATGTCCTCATTTCACGCCATGCTCATCCCCATTCTTATCGGGATGATCATGTTGGCAGTCGGTTTCAATTTTCGCGACAAGAACGCCGGCGTGCTCGCCATGTGGCTCGGCATGCTGCTGATCCTGGCCACGGTGATCTTCAAGATCCTCGCCAAACTCAACGAATAAAATCCCCACCCCGCTCGCATTGGTTTTGACGGGCTCGTACACTCGGTCGATCTGCCCATTTCGAGGTTGACCGCCTAGTGTTCGCTCGCCTGTTCGCCCTGCCATGTCTTTTCCTTATCTGCCTGATGACCCTGATGGCGTCAGCGCCAGCCCAGGCCGTCGGGTTGCCGGGCCTGCTTGGCAGCCCGGCAAAAACCCAACCCGAGGCGCAGGAACCCCTTGGGCAATCCCTCGACGAAGTCATCAAGTCGCTGGAGAACGATCAGCAGCGCAGCAAGCTGCTGGCTGATCTGAAGAAGCTGCGCGACGCCACAAAAAAAGCCCAACCGGTGGCCGAGGAAGGCGTGCTGGGGCTGATTGGCGGGACCCTGGCCAGTTTCGAAAAGCAATTTTCCGGCGCCGACAGCCCAATCACTCGCTGGTCCGCCGAATTCGACCTGGCCAAGGATGAATTGGCGGCACTGGTGCTGCCGGCCAGCGAGTGGCTGCCGATCATCTTCGCCTTTGCCATGATCCTGATGGTCTGGAGCCTGCTGGCTGCGGTGCTGATCTGGGTCAGCCATCGGGTACGGATGCGCTTCGGCCTGACCGAGGAATTGCCGCAACACCCCCGGGCCGTGGATATGCTGCGCTTTGCCCTGCGCAAGCTGGGGCCGTGGTTGATTGCCTTGGTCATCACCGTCTACATGAGTTACGCCCTGCCATCGTCACTCGGTAAAAGCCTCGCCATGGTGCTGGCCTATGCACTGGTGGTCGGCACCTGTTTCTCAGCAATCTGCGTGATTGCCTTTTCCCTGCTCGACGGCCCACACCGTCACCGGGCCCTGTACATCCTGCGGCACCAGGCCTTCCGACCGCTATGGTTGATCGGCAGTTTCGCCGCTTTTGGTGAGGCCTTGAGCGACCCACGCCTGGTTGAAAGCCTTGGCGTACACCTGGCGCACACGGCGGCGACGGTGGCCAATGTGTTGGCGGCGTTGTCCACGGGGCTGTTCATCCTGCGTTTCCGGCGCCCGATTGCCCACTTGATCCGCAATCAGCCACTGTCCCGGCGCCTGACCCGCCGCGCCCTCAGCGACACCATCGAAATTCTCGGCACCTTCTGGTTTGTACCGGCGCTGGTGCTGGTGGGGATCTCCCTGTTCGCCACCTTCGTCTCGGCAGGCGACACCAGCACCGCGCTGCGCCAGTCGCTGATCTGCACCGTGTTGCTGGTGTTGTGCATGGTCATCAATGGTCTGGTGCGCCGCCACGCCCTCAAACCGCAACGCGGCGCAAAGCGTCACGCGCTGTATTCGGAACGCCTGAAAAACTTCTTCTATACCCTGGCCCATCTAGTGGTATGGCTGGCATTCATCGAACTGGGCCTGCGGGTGTGGGGCATGTCACTGATCGGCTTCACCGAAGGCGAAGGACACGAGGTCAGCGTCAAACTGTTCAGCCTTATCGGCACACTGATCTTTGCCTGGCTAATCTGGATCCTCAGCGACACCGCCGTGCATCACGCCCTCACCCGCTCTCGCAAGGGCCTGGCCAACGCTCGCGCACAGACCATGATGCCGCTGATCCGCAACGTGCTGTTCGTGGCGATTTTCATCATCGCGCTGATCGTCGCCCTGGCGAACATGGGCATGAACGTTACGCCACTGCTGGCCGGTGCCGGCGTGATCGGCCTGGCGATCGGTTTTGGCGCCCAATCGCTGGTCGCCGACCTGATCACCGGCCTGTTCATCATCATCGAAGACTCCCTGGCCATCGACGACTACGTGGACGTCGGCGGCCATCTGGGCACCGTCGAGGGCCTGACCATTCGCACCGTGCGCCTGCGGGACATCGACGGCATCGTCCACACCATTCCGTTCAGCGAAATCAAGAGCATCAAGAATTACTCCCGGGAATTTGGCTACGCGATATTCCGGGTCGCGGTGCCTGCCAGCATGGACATCGACAATGCGATCAAGCTGATGCGCGACGTCGGCCAGAAAATGCGCACCGACCCGCTGCAACGACGCAATATCTGGTCGCCCCTGGAGTTTCAGGGCGTGGAGAGCTTCGAGTCCGGCAACGCGATTCTGCGGGCTCGATTCAAGACCGCTCCGATCAAGCAATGGGAAGTTTCACGGGCATTCAACCTGTCGCTCAAACGGCATCTGGATGAAGCCGGACTGGACCTGGCGACACCGCGCATGAGCATTCAGGTGGTGACGGCGGGCGGCGGGCCAACTGCCGAATAACCCCATAATGTAGGAGCAGCCAGTCGACGCTCGAATTCTCGCGATGGAGGATCAGGCAGCGCGGGGTGTCAGACAGCCAGCGTTTTCGTTGACCACCATCGCGAGCATTCGAGCGTCGACCGGCTGCTCCTACGACAACAACAAATCACAGGCATAAAAAATCCCCGAACCAGTCGGGGATTTTTTATGTTCGATCAATCAGCCCGTGGGCGGATCAATCTTCGCGGTAGCGACGCAGCTTCAACTGCTTACCGGCAACGCGAGTGTCCTTCAGCTTGCTCAGCAACTTCTCAAGACCGTCTTCCGGCAGTTCGACGAGGCTGAAGCTGTCACGCACCTGGATGCGACCGATGGCTTCACGCGCCAGACCACCTTCGTTGAGGATCGCGCCCAGCAGGTTCTTGGCAGCGATACCATCACGCGCACCCAGCGCGGTACGGCAACGAGCACGGCCTTCGGCCAGAGGGATCGGTGCGCGACGCTCGCGGTCACCACGCTCAGGACGATCACCGGAACGCTCTGGACGATCGCCACGCGGTGCGTTGTTCGGCACCAGTGGACGCTCTTTCTCGATAGCGGCCAGGTTCAGCGCTTGGCCGTTGGTTGCCTTGCGCAGCAAGGCTGCGGCCAGGGCACGCGGGCTGCAACCGATGTCGGCGGTCAGGCGATCGAGCAGATCACCGTGGGTCGATTCGGCTTCAGCCACCAGCGGCGACAGGCTGTTGGTCAGTTTCTTGATGCGCGCATCCAGAACGGCTTGAGCGTCCGGCAGGCGAACTTCAGCAACCTTCTGACCGGTTACACGCTCGATCACTTGCAGCATGCGGCGCTCACGTGGAGTCACCAGCAGCAAGGCACGACCTTCGCGACCGGCACGGCCGGTACGACCGATACGGTGAACGTAGGATTCCGGATCGTACGGCATGTCGACGTTGAACACGTGAGTGATGCGCGGAACGTCCAGGCCACGAGCGGCAACGTCGGTCGCCACAACGATGTCCAGACGACCATCCTTGAGGGAGTCGATCACGCGCTCACGCTGGTTCTGGGCAATGTCACCGTTCAGCGCAGCGGCTTTGTAGCCTTTGGCTTCCAGGGCGCTGGCCAGGTCCAGGGTCGCTTGCTTGGTGCGCACGAACATGATCAGGGCGTCGAAGTCTTCCACTTCCAGCAAGCTGAGAACGGCGGAAGTCTTCTGGTCAGCGTGAACCAGCAGGTGAGCCTGCTCGATCGCGGTAACGGTCTGGGTCTTGCTCTGGATCTTGACGTGCTTCGGATCGCGCAGGTGGCGCTCAGCGATGGCACGAATCGATTGCGGCAAGGTGGCCGAGAACAGTACGGTCTGACGGGTTTCCGGCATGGCCTTGAAGATGACTTCCAGGTCGTCCATGAAGCCCAGCTTGAGCATTTCGTCTGCTTCGTCGAGAACCAGGTGGTTCACGGTCGCCAGAACTTTTTCGTCGCGACGCAGGTGGTCGCACAGACGGCCCGGAGTGGCGACAACGATCTGTGCGCCATTACGGATTGCTTTCAATTGTGGGCCCATCGGCGCGCCGCCGTAGACAGCCACAACAGTTACGCCCGGCATTTGCTTGGCGTAGGTTTCGAAAGCGGTTGCAACTTGTAGCGCCAACTCACGAGTTGGGGCCAGGATCAGAGCTTGCGGCTCGCGCTTGGACGGATCAATGCGGTGCAGGATAGGCAGGGCAAAGGCAGCGGTTTTACCGGTACCGGTTTGCGCCTGGCCAATCATATCGTGACCGGCGAGAATGATCGGGATCGACTGCTGCTGAATGGCCGAAGGCTCTTCATAGCCGGTAGCGACTACTGCAGCGACAATATTAGGGTGAAGTTCAAGAGCGGCGAAGCCGCCGATTTCCTGGGTCATGGGTCTGCCTCTAAGTGCATCCGCAAAGACCCATGCTCCAAAGCTGCGCATGCCGTGTTGAGACTCAAGAGTCGCCCTGGCAGCTTTGTCGGCGGGGATTTGCGAAAACGAATGAATGAAAGAATCGTTTAGGAAGAGTTCGCTGGGCGAACGTGCAACCGAATCTGACTTCGGGGAATTGCGCCACCTAAACGCGGCCCGGCTAAAGGCCGGCGCGCACTATACCGGAATTTGCCGAAAAAGGGAGCTTTTTTTATCGCAAAACTCCCGCGCACGGCGTTCTATCGCAGGCTTTGCGGATAATCGCTCGAGCGTCTACTTTTCAAAGGCCCTGCCCTGCGGGCGATGACGCTAAAACGGTTCACCCACCCGCCACAGACCTTGAGTCTGCGCGCCCTCAGCCGCTCGAGGAAATGCACCATGAAAGAGCTCAATACCAGCCGTGTGAGTCGGGAAAAGCGTGGTCATGTCCTGTTGATCGGGCTGGACCGGGTGGCCAAGCGCAACGCCTTTGATATCGACCTGCTCAACGAGTTGAGCCTGGCCTACGGTGAATTCGAAGCTGACAGCGAAGCACGGGTGGCCGTGGTCTTCGGGCATGGCGATCATTTTACCGCCGGCCTGGACCTGGTCAGCGCCAGCGCGGCACTGACCGAAGGCTGGCAAGCCCCACCCGGTGGCTGCGACCCGTGGGGGGTCTTCGCCGGGCCCAGGGTCAGCAAACCGGTGATCGTCGCCGCCCAGGGCTACTGCCTGACCATCGGCATCGAGTTGATGCTGGCCGCCGATATCAACCTGTGCGCCAGCAACACCCGCTTTGCGCAAATGGAGGTGCAACGCGGCATCTTCCCCTTCGGTGGTGCCACCTTGCGCCTGCATCAGGTGGCCGGGTGGGGCAATGCCATGCGCTGGATGCTGACCGGCGACGAATTCGATGCCCATGATGCCTTGCACCTGGGCCTGGTGCAGGAAGTCATGGCAAGCGAGGATTTGCTGCCGCGGGCGATTGAACTGGCCGAACGCATTGCCCGGCAGGCGCCGTTGGGGGTTCAGGCAACATTGATGTCTGCCCGACAGGCCCGCTACGAGGGCGAAACCGCCGCAGCGCAAGGGTTGCCGGCGCTGGTGAAGAAATTACTGGCCAGCGAGGATGCACAGGAGGGTGTGCGGTCACTGGTGGAGCGCCGCCCCGGAATTTTCAAAGGTTGTTGACCCCTGTAGGAGCTGCCGCAGGCTGCGATCATTTGATCTTAAAAAAAAATCAAGAGATCGCAGCCTGCGGCAGCTCCTACACGGGGATTTGTGTTCTCAGGTCGCCGGGCGAATCGCCTTGATCAGCGACTGCAACGAATAACCCAGCCGCGGCGCCAATGCTTCGGCCCGTGCGGTCAGACTTTCCATGTCCAGCGCCTGATCCAGTTCCGACGGCACGATCAGGATCACGTTGCCCTCCTTCACCGGCAGCTCCCAGTAATGCCGATGGTAGAGCCCGCGCAGCAACGCGGCGCCCAGTGGCTTGCCATCGTCGGTGGCCCATTGGTTGATCACCAGCCAGCCTCCCGGATTCAGGCGCTTCTGACAGTTCTCCAGGAAGGTCCAGGCCAGATGCCCGACACCCGGGCCGACGTCGGTGTAGAGATCGACAAAAATCAGGTCCGCAGGCTCGGCGGTGTCGAGCAGCTCAAGCGCATCGCCCACGCGGATATACAGGCGCGGGTCGTCGTCCAGCCCCAGGTACTCGATGGCCAGGCGCGGCACATCAGGGCGCAGTTCGATGGCTTCGACATCCTCCAGGGGCAGGAACTTGAGGCAGGCCTGGGTCAGCGTTCCGGCGCCAAGCCCCAGGAACAGCGCGCTTTCCGGCTGCTCATGGCACAGCGCACCGATCAGCATCGCCCGGGTATAGTCGTACTCGAGCCAGCTCGGATCGGCCGTGAACACGCAACTTTGTTCGATGGCATCACCGAATTCGAGGAAGCGGTAATCGGCCACTTCCAGCACGCGAATCACGCCATATTCGTCCTGCACCTCGGCGAGCAGATGCTCGACGCGCTCCTCAGTCATTTCGTCTCCTGATCGTTGCCGGGCCTTCTTGGGCAAACAGCAACGCGATAAACCGCAGCGGAAGCGGCAAAGGCGCGATTGTCCGCGAATCGACGGGAACAGGTCACGCACTAATTGCTGATAACATGGTCGTCCGAGCGGAAAACACTAGAGATCATGATGAGCCAACCCTGGAGCCCTGACAGCTGGCGCGCCCTGCCGATCCAGCAACAACCCCAATACCCCGACGCGGCGCATCTGCAGCACGTCGAGCAGACCCTGGCCAGCTACCCGCCGCTGGTGTTTGCCGGGGAAGCCCGGGAATTGCGCCGTCAGTTCGCCGAAGTGACCCAGGGACGAGCGTTTTTGCTGCAGGGCGGCGATTGCGCCGAAAGTTTCGCCGAGTTTTCCGCTGCGAAAATCCGCGACACCTTCAAGGTGCTGCTGCAAATGGCCATTGTCATGACTTTCGCGGCCGGCTGCCCGGTGGTCAAGGTCGGGCGCATGGCCGGGCAGTTCGCCAAGCCTCGCTCGGCTAACGACGAGACCATCGACGGCGTGACATTGCCCGCCTACCGTGGCGATATCGTCAACGGCATCGGTTTCGATGAAAAAAGCCGCGTGCCGGACCCGGAACGCCTGCTGCAGTCGTACCACCAGTCCACCGCCACCCTCAACCTGCTGCGCGCCTTCGCCCAGGGCGGGTTTGCCGACTTGCACCAGGTACACAAGTGGAACCTGGACTTCATTGCCAACTCGGCCCTCGCGGAAAAATACAGCCACCTCGCCGACCGCATTGATGAAACACTGGCGTTCATGCGCGCCTGTGGTATGGACAGCTCGCCGCAACTGCGCGAAACAAGTTTTTTCACCGCCCACGAAGCGCTGCTGCTCAATTACGAGGAAGCCTTTGTCCGACGCGACAGCCTGACCAACGACTATTACGACTGTTCGGCCCACATGCTATGGATCGGCGATCGCACCCGCCAACTCGATGGCGCGCATGTCGAATTCCTGCGCGGGGTGAATAATCCGATCGGGGTCAAGGTCGGCCCGAGCATGAATCCCGAGGAGCTGATTCGCCTGATCGACGTGCTCAACCCCGACAACGATCCGGGGCGCCTGAACCTGATCGCCCGCATGGGCGCGAACAAGGTTGGCGATCATTTGCCGCAACTGATCCGCGCCGTGCAGCAAGAAGGCCGGCAGGTGCTCTGGAGTTCCGATCCGATGCACGGCAACACGATCAAGGCCAGTAGTGGCTACAAGACTCGCGACTTTGCGCAGATCCTTGGCGAGGTGAAGCAGTTCTTCCAGGTTCACGAAGCCGAGGGCAGTTACGCCGGTGGCATCCACATCGAAATGACCGGTCAGAATGTCACCGAGTGCATCGGTGGAGCGCGGCCGATCACCGAGGACGGTTTGTCGGATCGCTACCATACGCATTGCGACCCGCGGATGAATGCCGATCAGTCGCTGGAATTGGCGTTTTTGATTGCTGAGACATTGAAGCAGGTTCGGCGTTAAACAGCGCTGAATTCTTCGCGAGCAGGCTCGCTCCCACAGTGGACCGCGTCCTACTGGGCAACTCGGTTT
>CXWK01098952.1_pt1 | contig 43166 bp, 62 predicted proteins | sample 590851 | NCBI WGS metagenome assembly CXWK01 (sample SAMEA3498364, study PRJEB10139) | wastewater metagenome | biome: wastewater treatment plant; material: activated sludge | place: Denmark | collected 2014-08-01 | reverse complement strand
GCGCCTTCCTTTTTTTCACGCGAAATTGGTCTGGGCGAGTTTCCCCATCGACTTAGTATCCCTTGGATAATAAGTAAAATAAAACGAACGGTCGTGCTTTTTTTTCCGTGTTGCTATCCATGAGATATTATTCGTCGGATAATAAGTAAAATATTGGTAATTCAGGAAATAAAGTGTATGCTTTTCACCAAATTTATCGGTAAAAGGAAAATAAAGATGTTGGGGAAATCAGTGAGGAACAATCACCCTAAAGCGGTGAGGACTGTTGAGCAGATTGAGCAGTACCGGACACTCTATGACGACATCACGGCAAACGGCACGGTGATCCAGTATGCAGACCGACACGCCCTTGGTTTATTAGCTTGCATGATATGTCAGTATGACCAATTATCACAAGACTTGACTGAGAACGGTGCAGCCAACGAGGTGCAGGGTGACCGGGCCATGATCACCAAGAAGAACCCGGCTGGCGACCTGCTGCTCAGACTGGCTCCGCAAATTAAGGCTATGTTTGCAGAGTTCAAGATGACACCTGCCTCCCGTGGTAAGACGTTCGGAGGCACCGGTGAGACACCGAAAACTGTTGACGATGGATTCGGGGAGATTTGAGATGAGTAACTCATGTATTAAGTGTGGAAGTCTTGCCATTAACCATAATTGCCATGGTCGAGATGGTTCTGATAGTGACTTATGTGATGTGTGTTATTGGCGGTCAAGAGCTGAAGTAACACCAACTGTGACCTTACCAAAGGTTCACCAGTTTTACACCACTTACTCACGAGCAGGGTATTTTCGTGAAGACGTGATTCGAGCACTCAACGATGCGGGAATTAAATATCTGGAGCAGGAATGAATATCGAGCAGTACGCATTTCCTAACCTGGTTCCTGGCGACCAAGATTGGCGTTGGTGTCACCGGTATGCTTACGACATTATCCGTGGCGAAGTACCATCGTGTCAGAAGATGAAGTGGGTAGCACTCCGCCACTTCCGTGACCTGGAGAATCCTGATTTCTACTTTGATGAGGAAGCGGCCAAGTCCATTGTCCTCTGGTTCAAATTTATTCCAATTACAGACGGTAAAAATGCAGGTAGTCCTACTATCCTGCTCCCCTGGCAAATCTTTGTTGTCGTGTCTCTCATTGCATGGAAGTGGAACAAAGATACCTTTGATTCCGATGGAAATGCACTGACAGTAAAGGGTAACAGGCGATTCAACCAGACCTTTATTCTGATATCACGGAAAGGCGGTAAGACCACTCTAGCAGCAGGTATTATGCTTTACCTGATGTATAAGTCTGGTTATCAGCCGAGAGCATATGCTGTAGCAACCAAGCGTGACCAGGCGAAACTACTCTGGAAAACAGCAGCGCTGATGATTAAGTTATCACCGAGGTTGAGGTCGATATTTGACGTCAGAGCAAATGAGATACTCATGCCTAATGTGTCTGGTGAGTTCAAAGCCTTAGCCAGTGATTCACACAAAATGGACGGCCTCAACCCTATAGCTGTAAGTCTTGACGAGCTACATAGTTACAAAGACCGAAACCTGTATGGTGTAATGATTTCAGCGTTTGGTGCTCAACCTGAATACCTTCTGATTGGTATCACTACGGCTGGATTTGTGCTGGATGGCCTGGCGGTAGAATTATATAAAAACGGTGAGCGAGTTCTTAACCCCGACGACCCAACCACTCAGGATAACTATTTCTATGTTATTTATGAAATAGACAGAGATGATGACTGGTCTGACAGTAAAGTCTGGTACAAATCCAACCCTGGTTTAATATACGGTCTACCTAATATGAAGTATCTCACTGACCGGTATCAGGAAGCTGTTATGAGTGTCGCAGAGAAAGCGAACTTTTTAACAAAACATTTAAATATGTTCGTTAACAGCTCAGATGTTTGGCTCGACATCACAGAGGTTAAGGAGAACCGCAAACCAGGGCTTGACATCGAGAAATTCCGTGGTCGGAAGGCTTGGGTCGGTATAGACCGAGCTATGGTTCACGACCTCACATCATTCTCTGTGTTGATTCCTGACGACGTTGGTGGAGTGGATGTATTCTGGGTCAACCTGCTACCTAAGAAGACTGTAGACGCTGCTGGTGATTACCTGAAGAGTATATATCACAAGGCCGTTGAGTCCGGTGACCTTCGTCTCGTCATGACTCCGACAGTCAGGGACGATGACATCAAAAAAGTCATGACCGAGTTGAGTTTGATGTTTGAGATCGAAGCCTTCTGCTATGACCCATACCATATGGCCGACATAGCAAGTGACATGGAAGCAGCAGGTTTCACTATGTTGTCTGTATCACAAGGCACAGGAAACATGAGTCTACCGGCCAAGAAATTGGAAGGCTTGATAAAAGAGAAACAAATTAGGTATGACTCAGACTTATTTATTTTCGCGTGCTCTTGCGCACTCATAACAATGACAAGACAAAACAACTTGATGGTATATCGTGAAAACAGTAAGACCGATAAGATCGACCCATTGATTGCAACAATCATCGCGCTTTCTGCCGCTACTCTCGGCAAAGTGGAGAAAAGCGTCTACGACGATAGAGATATTTTGATATTTTGACCCAGTTGGTTTAGACTTACCAGTGCGGCTAGACCGGCCAGTCGAACCGGTGGAACGTAGACCACCTTGCCGCACTTCATCTACGAAACCTACTACGAGGTTGTCTATGCGTAAACTCACCACTCAAGAATTCATTGACCGTGCCAAAGTCATCCACAGTGACAAGTATGGATACGCCTTTTCTGTCTATCAGTCAGCCCATGAGAAAGTCATGATCCACTGCCCTGAACATGGGATGTTTGAACAGAGCCCTGCCAATCATCTTTTTGGACTCGGTTGTAATTCATGTGCAATAGACTCTCGTGCAAAAAAACAGAGAACTGGGTTTGAAAAGTTCATATCTGCCGCTAAGTCGTTACATGGTGATACTTACTGTTATGAAGATGTTGAATACAAAAACAAAGACGAAAAAGTAAAAATAAAATGCAAAATACACGGTATATTTGAACAATCACCTAGTGCCCATTTACGTCAAAAACAAGGTTGTCCAAAGTGTGGAGTTAGCAGAAGGTCTGATTTGTTAAGACACAATGTAGATACTTTTATTAAGCAGGCAATTAAAGTACATGGTTTAATTTACGACTACTCTATCTCTAATTATACTGGTGCAAATAAAAAAGTAACGATTCTGTGCCAAAATCACGGTGACTTTGAACAAACACCAGCTTCACATCTTCGGGGTGCAGGTTGCCCTGGTTGCGCTGAATACGGATTCGACAGAACAAAGTCTGCATCACTCTATGTCCTCCGCTCCTGCTGCGGTAGATACATGAAGATAGGTATCACCCATAATCCGAAGCAGCGTCACAACAAACTCAAACGTGACACACCATTCAAATTCGACTGTGTTGAACTCATTGAAGGTCCGGGTGAACAGATTGCTAACCTTGAGAAGGAATTACTTGCTGAGTACCAACCAGCAGAGTTCACAGAGACCTTTGACGGATACAGTGAATGGCGCTTGTGGAGTGAATCGATCCGTCATAAACTGATTTCATTTATGAACAAGGAATTGACAAATGGGCCTATTTAGTTGGCTGAGACGAAATCAGAAATCTGAGGGTCAGCGAGACTCTCAGAAAGCTAGTGACGGGTCAATTGTGATTGACGTTGCAGGGATGCGAAATCTTGGGGTTTACGGGTCTGACTTTTCTTCAAAGATTGAGGCTGTGTACGCTTGCCTTCGAGACAAGAGTGAAACCATTGGTCAGTTGCCGATCAAGCTCTATGAGACACCGTTGAAGAAGAGTCGTGTCCAAGTCAAGACAGGTCGTTTGCACCAGATTTTCACACAAAAACCATGTGATTATTTAACTTTTCAGTCATTCATGGAAATGCTCGTGGTAAGTCTTGAGCGGTTCGGTGCATTCTACGCTTATGTTGAGCGGAATGACCGAGGAAACGTGATGAGCATTATCCCGTTCCGGTTTCAGGGTAACATCAGACCGAATATGGATGTCAACGGTGTCGTCTACTATCAATATCTCCGTAACGACGGTAAACCAGGTGACCCTTATCGAGCAGAAGACTTATTCATTATCAAGAACTTCACATTCGACGGATACACACCAGTCAGCCCTCTGGTTCAAAACGCTCGCCTGATGGGTATTGCTGATGCTCAGGAAGAAACGGCATTTGAAAGTAATACTGATGGCATCACTGCTCGTATGTACGGGAGTACACCGAACGGTTTTAAAGACGATAACAAAATAGCCAGATTACAAGAGCAAATAAAAACACTTCGTGGACCGAATGGTACTTCTTCAATACCTATTTTTGAAGAAGACTTAAAATTTCATAGCTTCAAACTGACACCTGCTGAAACTGAATTACTCAAGAACAGAGAGTTCACAGTAAACCGGATCTGCCGTATCTTCCGTGTTCCTGTTCATCGTGTCGGCGTTGCGAGCACTAACACTGGCACAGGTGACGTGTTCGACCTCGACGAGGCGTATATGCGTGATTCACTAAACCCTATTCTGGTGAAAGTGGAGAAAGCACTGAACCCGTTGCTTCCTGCTGGGTATGAAATTGAGTTTGACCGTAATGCTTTTTATGCCGGGTCACCGTGGCGATTGGTTGAACATGTTGAGAAAGCAGTTAAAGGTGGTCTCTACAGTATCAACGAAGGTCGCAATGCTCTTGGTGAAGAACCAGTCGAAGGTGGTGACGTATATTGTGTCGATAACAACAACGTTGTCTACGGAACATGGGATGAGTTAGACTCGATGCAAGAACGCCTCTATGGCGCTAATAATCAACAGAAACCCACTGAGGACAAACCCGATGGGCAATAAAACTCTCGACCTGAGCGTTCTTGAATTTAAGGCTCTCAGTGGTGACCGTACTTTTTCATGCTATGGAAACGTCAAAGGTAATATCGACCACGCCCTTGACCGAGTTGTCGATGGTGCGTACCGCGACAGTGTTGCAGCACACAAAGCGGCTGGCACCATGCCTAAATTCTTCTGGATGCACAACCCATGGGAACCTCCTGTCGGTATGTGGGAGAAGATGGAAGAGGACAGCAAGGGTCTCTACCTGGAAGGTAAATTCGCTAATACCCCTCGTGGTAATGAACTCTATGAGTTGTACCGTGAAAAGGCGCTCGACAGTTTCTCTATTGGTTATCGCGTCAACGATGAAAAATGGAATAGTCAGCTCGGGTGTAATGACCTGATTAAGATTGATATTCGTGAAGTCAGTGCTGTGACTTTTGCCTGTAATGAAGAATCCCGCCTGGTTGATATCAAGACCCGTATTGCGGAAGGTCAGATTGTCACCAAGGCCGAACTTCGTTTGCTACTCGAAAGTGTACCTGTTGGTCTGAGCAAACGTCAGATCGAACGTATCACTGCTGACTACAAACCCTCGACTGACGAAATTGATTTGAATGATTTGAAAAGTGTTCTTGAAAAGAGTCCGCTGTTCAAATAAGATTTACACATAGTGTGGAGACACTCAACCGCTTGGATAAGCGCAAAGGTAATTCAACAACCATTTTATTAGCAAGGAGTCAGATATGACTTTGGAAGAACTGAAAGCGCTTATCGAAAAGGCTACTGCCAATTTCGAAGCACAAAAGAAAGAGAATGAGACTCTGACTGTAGCCATGAAGGCACAAGAAGAGAAGTTCATTCAGTTGAAGGGTGACTTCGACAAACTGAAAGAAGGTGGTGACCAGGATGAAGCCAAGAAAATGGCTAAAGATCTGGAAGACCTCGCCAACGAAATCAGTGACCTCCGCTCCAAGTATAAAGCTCCTGCTGCTGCCATTACTGATGAACATCAGAAGAAAGCAATTCAACAGGTCGTCATGAAGTCCTTCGGTTCTTTCATGAAAAAGAACAAAGGCAACCAAGGCGATGTAGTCAAAGGTTTGCAGGATGAGATCGAGCTGCAAATCAAGACCCTGAACCTGTCTACTCCGGCACAAGGCGGTTATGCAGTCATGGAAGTTCTTTCCATGGATGTACTCGACCATGCTCGTGAGTTCAGTCCTGTCGTTCAGCAAATTATGCTGAAATCAGACATGACTCGTGACTACCGTCAGCTCATCAAGATCACCTATCCGTCTATCGCGGAAGGTATCGAAAACGTGGCCGGTACTGTACCCGCTGAAACCAGCACCCAGACTTATGCTGAAGTTAAGTCCAAGGTGTTCAAACTGTATGCTCAACCGCGCATCACCAATGAAGCCCTGATGGGTGCTGACATCAACGTCTATCAAGACCTGATCACCAGCCTGGGTGAGGAAATTGGCATCTATCTGGCTGCCCAAATCCTGTACGGTGACGGTACTGATCTGAACGCTCGCGGCATTCTGTCCAGCTCGCGTGTCGACATCACTGACGGTACTGGTAAATCCTGGTTGCCGACCCTGACTCCGACCGGAGTAGGTGCTCGTCCGTCCGATTATTTCCCTGCTCTGGGCACAGGTGTTTCGGCTGACTTCGGTGCTGATGACGTTGCTCGGGTTAACTTCCTGATTGACGCAGAAGCAGCATTGCCGACCCGCTTCCTGGTTAATGCCAAATGGCACATGAACCGTAAAACACTGGCTCGCTGGAAGAAGGTTCGTTTTGATGATGGCAAACCAGCTTTGATTTGGGACTTCATCGAAGGCACTCGTGGTCGTGTTCCGTTGCTGAATGGCTACCCTGTCGTCATCGACGATACTTTGCCTGATGTGGCTGCAAACTCTACCCCGATGATTTTCGGTGACCTCAGTCGTGCATTCGCCTACGCTCCTGGTGACATCGACCAGATGCTGCTCGACCCTTACACCAAGAAGGGCAACCTGATTGTGTATGTCGAGAAGAACTTCTTCGAGATGGTTCAGCGATCTGATGCAATACTCGTGGTGGCTTGTACCACGAATGATGGTACTGTCGGTCCGTAATAACTCCCTCTGCTCGCTGTGATTTTAGCCACTCTTCGGAGTGGCTTTTTTTATGGCCTCGGTTTATTATCGTTTCATCAGACTCGGGGGAATTATGTATAAGAAGATTGTTTCACAAACCACACTTGATGGGCTGATTACGCTAGACGAGCTGAAGAGACACTGTAGAGTGTTTACTGACTTTGAAAATTCTTATCTGACGAGTCTCATTCCTATTAGTCTTGATTTGTGTCAGAGTTACACTGGACGGATGCTTACCACAGGTTCTGCTGTCGCTGTAGTTCATAGCTGGCAGAGTCAGGTGTTACTCCCCTTTGGTGAGGTCACGGAAGTAACCAAGCTCATTCTGGATGGCACTGAGAGCACCGCATTCACGTTTGATGATGTCAGCCAGATTATCTCCATCAATGCTCCGTATGCCACAGCACGGATTGAGTTCAACGCTGGTTATACAACTCTCCCAGTCGTCGTTAAACAAGCTGCTTTAATAATCGCGGGTACTCAATATAACAACCGCGATGATGTGGTTGTCGGTCAGACTGTCAATGAGATGCCTCGGACGAGTCGTGACCTTCTCGATAGGGTGCGCTTACCATGGCAATGAACATAACAGCCGGTCGGCTTCGCCATGTCGTCCAGTTTTTGGAGCAATCGTCTGATACGAATGAGTGGGGTGAACCAGTACCACCGGTGCCACTGTTTGACCCCATCATGGCAGAGGTGGTAGTCAGGTCAGGGTCTGAAAGTAGTAATTTCGGAATTGAGCTGACCGATGAGGTAGTCACCGTTCTCACCTGGTACGACCCGAGAGTTAGGAATAAACATCTCATGAACTGGATTGACACTGACCAGATTTATGAAGTGTCTCATGTAAAACCAGATGAACTCCGGCGCGGGATGATAGTCACATGTAAGGTGCAACGAGATGGCTGAGACCACGACATGAACACAGCACTTATAGCACTACTCAAGACAACCCTTGGTTCAGGTATCACCGTCTACACCGGCGCGATACCTGAAGGGGTGGATAAGCCTTGTGTCCAGGTCAGCATGGTGAGCAATTCAGACAACCGAGTCATTGCCGGTCAGAAATACGGTAATACTCAGGTTTATCGAATGACTGTGTTCGCTCCAATACAGTCACAAATACAGGGAATCCTTGATACCTTGGAGACTTTGGATAATACTGTAAACGCCGATTTTCAACGGATTTTTGGTCAGTGGATACTGACTGAAGCGAAACAACCAGGTCAGGTGCTTGCAAGGGCATTCTATGACCTCACTGTTTATATTTAGAGGATAATGATATGTCTAACGTGATCCTGATTGCAGGTACTATCGTTGAGATGCAGGTCACCACGGGGATGACTACATCTTGGCAAGAAGTACCTCGTCTAACTGAAATTGGTGCGGTTGGCGAAACCAGCGAGGCGAAAGAAAAGACTACTCTCTCTGACCGGATCAAGAAATATGATTCTGGTATGCGTGATGCACCGGACAAGAACCTGAAGGGTCAGTACGTCCCGCTGCAACAGTCGGGTGACCAGTATTTCAACGAGTACACCCTCCAACAGGCTTTCATCAAGCGTTGCCGTGACGAGGAAGAATTCAATATCCGTGTCAAATGGCCGGACGGTGAAGTCAATGGTTTCTTGTTCAAATCTCTTGGTTTCGAGTGGGATGCTGGTAACCAGGAAGAGTGGAAGATGTTTACCGTTAACGGCAAACAGAACTCCCGTGTGGTCTATGACCTGACCGTAACAGGCACAGCCACTGTAGCTACTGCTGCAACTACTCAACTGAGTGTGACCACCACACCTACTGGTGTAGTCACTAACGACGGTTCTGACAGTGGTTCTGTAGTCTGGACATCATCTAACCCGTTGAAAGCTACTGTTGACCAGAATGGTCGGGTGACTGGTGTAGCTGCCGGTGTCGCTATCATCACTGCTGAGTTCCGTGGCGTGGTTGGTGAGCTGAAGGTAACCGTATCATGAGTTTGAAGTTTGATAACGCTGAGCGCCGGTATATTGACGTACCGGCCCCTTATTTTGGTGACTCAGTGATCATCCGGGTAAACAAGCGGGCGGTGAAACACTATATCAAGGCGTCAAAGCTCGCTATCGCGGTCGCTGAGAGAAAAGATATTCGTGAGGATGATCGCATCGCCTATACCGTGGCTGCCGGTCTGATGTCCGTTTGCACCATCCCCGAGACTGGTGAGTTTGCTTTTGCGGACGAGCAGATCGACGACCTGGTTCACCTGCTTCCTCGTGACCTATATGAGACTCTTGCATCAGCAGCGTTCGAACTCGACCCTGTCACTGAGCCGAAGACCCTCGTCGCAAAAAAAAAGAAGTCTTAGCGGACGGTAATATGTTACTGGTGAAACGCATTTGCCAGTACCTCAAAAGACCAGTGTTTGAAGTGATGGGGTGGCCTGCCTCTGAGCTAGAGCACTGGTCTATCTTTTTCTCCATTGACGACAATAAAGACAAGCCGATCACTATCACCAAGACACCACAGACCGTGAGCTTGGTTGAGTCTAAATCACGTTTCAGGGAGTTGATGAGCTAATGGCGAAAGGTCTCTTCTCCGTAACAAGCACAGGTCTCAAGGAATTCATCAAAGAGATGGAAGCCTTGGTTGACGCTATTCCTGAAATAAGCCTGAAAGCTCTGGCAGAACAGGAAAAGGTTGTTCAGGAGAGGATAAAAACCAACTGGGTGTCAATGGTAGGAGGGACACCGGGAGGTTACGTTTTCTCTTCAGTCGGTCAGTCTGTTGCTATGAGTAAAAGTGACCCTTACACTGTTGTGGGGACAGTAGGAGTCTATAAAATAGATAGTGTCAGTGTCCAATTCGGAAAGACAGAAAAAGACCTCAATGCTGCACAGATCGCATATTGGGTTGAGTTCGGGACATCACGACTTCGCAATGGTGGTCGTAAAAAGAAAGGTGTCAATTACGATGACTCTCAGCTCATCAATGTGGCCGGAGTACCTTTCATCAGTAACGCTTTTTACTCAAGCCTAAATGAGCAGCAAGACGCTTTTAAGGTTGAGTTCAACAGGTTAGCGGACCAGTACCGCTACACAGGGTGACCACATGAGTGACGTATTACGCTCGACAACGTTTCAATTAGAGTTCAAAGGTCAGGATGGCATCACCGGCATCAAGCAGTTCACTCGTGCCGTCAGTGATGCTGACAAGACTGTCGAAGAACTCAGCGCAACTCTTGGTGATAATGTCGAGGTCACCTATAAGAACGTGCAGAGCAAGCAAGAGCTGACTGCTGAAGCTCGGGCTCTTGTCAGCCAGATTGAACGAACCAACGCAAGAGTGAAGGATTTGACTTCACTCTACGAACACCAAGCGTCGATGATAGGTAAAACAGCACAGGAACAAGAAGTTCTCAACGCTGTCTACCGACTTGGTGCAAACGCGACTGAAGCACAGAAACAGCAAGTCACCCATCTGGTTCAGAGTTATCAGACTCTTCGTGATGGGTCTAACCAGACTGAAGGAAGTTTCCGTAATCTCCGTGGTGTATCCCAACAACTCGGTTGGCAGCTCCAGGACGTTGCTGTTCAGGCACAACTCGGAACCAGTGCCTTCGTCATATTCTCTCAGCAGGGCTCTCAGCTCGCTGCTGCATTCGGTCCTACCGGTGCACTGGTCGGTGCCGTTATCGCCGTTGCTGGCGCTATAGGTGGTGCTCTCGTTAACTCCATGGGTGTTGCTGGGGAAGAGATTGACAAGCTTATCCAGAAAGTTGACAAGCTCGGTAAGGCTACCAAAGAACTTGCTGCAATCGAGTTGCGCAAAAAAATCCAAGATGACCAGAAACGACTGGTTGAACTCGATACACTTAGTCGACTCGGTTTCTTGCAGGATAAGCAGCGGTCCGGTGTTGAACTGAGTGAGCGAGAGTTAAAACAGTTATTAGAGTTAACGTCGCAACGCGAACAACTCACTGACTCTATCACTACTCAAGAAGGTTACCTCGATACCTTGACTCGTTCTGAGACGGAGAACATCGAGAAGTCTAAGAAGGCAATAGAGGCGCAGAAAGACTTACTAAAACAGTACGGTCTGAAAATAAAATTCCTCAGTCAGTCTGACCGAGAACAAGCCAAAGTCACTGCATCAATTCAACTAGGTGAGGGTGCAACAAGAGACATGACTGACGCCGTAATGGCGTCTATCGACGCTTATTACGATGAAAAGGCTGCGATAAAAGCAAAGGAAAAAGCACAAAAAGAAGCCGCTAAAGCAAGCAAAAAGGCAGCAACGGAAGCACAGAATATAGCGAAGGCGCGTGAACGAGCTTTCCAAGCCGAGACCCTTTCACTGATTAAGCAGACTGAAACTACAGAGGAAGAGTATAACCGTCGTAAAGCAATAATTGACGATTACGTTAAGTATGAAGGCACAGATAAGAGAACTGACCAAGCTTATTCTGCGCTTGAACAGTGGAGAACCGACCAACTCACGAAAGAGACTGATAAACAGATCCGTGAATTCGAGCGTCGAGAAAAAGCTCGTCGTCAAATTGAGAAAGGTCAGAAGAAACTCATACCTGGTGTAGATGACGAAACATCTCGTTATGAAGCAAATGTTCGTGTTCTAACCCAGCAGAATTCTCAGATTGAAGCTGAAACTCAGCGTCACATCACCTCGTTACGTCAAGCTCGTGACAACGGTAAGATGTCTGAAACACAGTACAATCTAGAGGTACAGCAAGCTCAGGCGAATGAGTTGTCTGAACAGCAGCGGATAAACGCACTTAAGGAGAGTGAGGAAGAACGACACACCAGAGCGATGGAGGATCTTCAGACAGCACTGTATCAGGCTCAATTACAGTCTGTAGCGTCTGCCGCGATGGTAATGTCTTCAACAGTTGACCTCATGAGCACAGGCATAGAGGATGTAAAAGCCAAGACTGCTGAGATGAACGCTTTCCAGAAAGGTATGTTCATCATCATGCAATCCATTGCAGCAGCAGAAGCGTTTATTAATGGCATCACCCTTGGTTCCAAGCTCGCCGCGATGTTCCCGTTAGCAGCTCCTGCTATGATCGCAACTGGTACGGCCCTTGGTGCAGCACAAGCAGGTGCCATCATGGGAACCACGTTCGCCGGCACTTTCGATAACGGTGGCACAATACCAGCAGGTCAGAGCGGAATCGTGTCAGAGTACGGCGATGAGCTGGTTAATGGTGTCATGGTAAAAGGTCCTGCCAGGGTGACATCTCGTGAAGAGACTGCCGCGATGATGAATAACGGCGGCGGTAGTGTTAGTATCCTGATAGAGAACAGGATCGATGGTGCTAGTTACCGAGAAGAACGAATCGACGAAAATACTGTTAAAATCATTGCTGAAAAAGTGTTTAATCAAAACATTGACAGCGGTGTTTCGAGTGTACTGGGTAACAGGAACAGTAAATCAACTAAACAACTCAAGAGTAACTTTTCTGTGAAAGGTAAATACTGATGGCGACAAAAGGAGATATTAGCGACCTTGAGGCACTGGTTTATGGTGGTAAACCAGTTGTTCCGCTTGTCGAGGGTTTCACCAGGACTCGTCAGGGCGGTGTCGTTCGATCTGATGTATCCGGTGGTGCCAGCCGTCAACGGAAGAAGTATTACGGCACCACCCACCTTGCACAGGTTACGTTTTATCTCAGGTCCCCTGCTATGCAGGACTACATACAGATGTTCATTAATGCGAACGAAGGTAAGCGGTGGATTTGCCATCTGTCCGCCGACAGACCCCTGGTTGAACCGTATGTGGTGCAAGCATTAACAGACTGGAATCACGTTGAGGTAAATGCACTGAGAGGTACGGTCACCGTCCAGCTTGAGATATTCAGTGCTCGGGATGAATGCCTTGATGGAATTATTTACCCCCTCTACCAGTGTGTTGGTGATGACCTGTGTGAGTATCTCGACATGTTCGGAACCATGACCCAAGGATGGCCGACCAATGACTGACGAAGAAATCAGACAAATTTACGCGAGTGCTCCTGTCAGCAAGGAAGTCATTGAGGTCTTTGAGCTGTCGGCCAGTTGGTTTACTAAGACTTATTATCTTCAGCGACAGATTACTGATGAAATAGAAGTCCCACTTGAAACAGGTGAAGTAGTTATTGCTACCTATGCACCGATGAGTGCCGACCAGTCAAGCAGTAACGCTGACCTTAACTATGAGCGTAATATCGTAATACAGCAGGTCAACGATATCATTGCGTCAGAGCAGTCGAGGTATGACCCCGATATCCATGGTGACGAGTTACCGATGTTCACATCTCGTGGGTATGTTCTCTATCGTAACGGTGACATCAGTCAAATCAAGCAACCGCCTATCAGACTTCCTATCCGAAAGATGCGTCGTGATGATAGAGGTACTTTGTTCAACGTGACCACCAAACCGGCGAATCAGAGTGCCACTGGTGAAATGTGTACCGTCACCAGGGTGCCGATGGTGAAAGGCTTCTTATGATTGGAAAACACTACGATTTGAAGCACTACAATTGTGCTCACTTTGTAGCTGAGTGGTATCAACGACTCGGGATAGAAATACCAAAAGAGGGAGTTTTCGAACTCTCTTTTTTGGTCTGGATGAGGAAGCATTTCACCAGAGTCAAGACCCCAGTCGATAACTGCCTGGTTCTCATGACTATAGGCGGTGACCGTCATATCGGTGTCTATGCTGATTACGGTGTCTATCACAACTACAAGATAGGGAAAAAACACGGGTCAGTGGTACACTGGGACATAGGTGTGATTAACAGAAACTATGATGAGGTTACATACTGGGTATGGTCACCATCCGATACTACAAAGACCCCCTGACTGGGGAGTTCACTGAACACACACATGAGCGGGTGATTGACTTCATTCGCTCTAACTTTTTCACTAGAGACGATATCCTCGACCTTCGATTCTTCAGTATGGAAGTGCTCGGTGAAGAGTTAACTGAAGAGTACCTTGACGTAGATGAAGGTGTAGTCGCGATCACTCATGACAGCAAATTACCCCGTACTCCTGACATGTGGATATATGCAGCAATCGCGATAGTTACTGCCGTCGCTACAGTGCTACTAGCTCCATCGGTGTCTGTTCCTAATCAAGGCAATCAGTCCCAACAGTCCGCCACTAACTCTCTCGGGTCCACACAGAACGAGGCAAGGGTCGGTCAGCGCATCGACGACATCTTTGGTTATGTGGCAAAACACATGCCGCCACTTTGGCAAGTTCCGTATCGCGTCGGTGTGAATAACGAAGAGACAGAGGTTCTATTATTGTGTCTCGGTCGTGGTCGGTATCAAACCTGGGAAGACCGGTGGTATGACGGTAATACCAGGCTCATCGACATTCCAAACGCACAACTGAGTAAGTACGAACCGGGTACATGGCCGGGTAATGGCACACCGTCATTCCAGATTGGTTCAGATATCAATGAGAAGATTGGCATTTACCGCCAGTCCAATGACCTGAACCCTGCTGAACTACTTCCACCAAATGACCTCGATAATTCTCTTGGTGCAAAATGGTACATCACAGGAACCACGTTGACACTGACGGAATCACCAGAAGGCTTCTCGATGACCGAGAGTTTTACTGTAGGTTCGTTGGTGGAACTGACCGACTTCTATTATCTCGGTCCAGCAACCAGTAAAATGTTATATAGTGCAACAGTACCTCCTGGTCACACGTTTAATGGTGGACAAGATGTTGTTGACCTTGGTCAAGTTCAGTACACCGTGACTGACGTTACTAGCACCACACTCACAATATCAGTACCACCGGATGCACCAGATGAAGTCGTTACTGCATGGGCTGCTATGAGTGGGTACGTTGTTCCTGAAAAATATGCACATGTTTATGGTCAAGTAGGGGTTGATTTTTATACAACAGACAGCTTGATTTATACCAGTACCTGGTATTCTGATGTATTTATGACAATGATGGTGAACACAACTGTGTCAACAGCGATACCTCTTGCTGCAAAACCATTTGACGGTTACATAGGACCGTTCAATGTGCCTGCTGATGCTGATGAGATAATTCTTAATTTCGTTAGCGCGAATGGTTTTTATAAACTGGTAGAAAACCGTGAGACCCGAATATCAGCGAACATAGAAGTTTTTGTTGAAGAGTTGGATAACACTGGTGTACCTACTGGGAATAGTACAATTTATCCGGTGGTCTATTCTAGCAACAATAGTGTTCGTAAGTCGGTATTCCAGACAAAACGGATTGTGCTTAGTTACGAAAAAAGCAGAGTGTCCGCTCGCAGAACCACTGACCGCGATAAGGGTGATAAAGTCAGTAACGTCGATATCGTTGAATGGCGTGACTTCTACTCCTTCGAAAACGTCAGTGGTCTTGACCTCGGTGATGTCACCCTTGCTCACGTTGTGGTCCCGAGTAACTCCCAGTCTCGATTGATTAAAGAGCGCAAGCAGAACGTCGATGTGGTCCGGTTGATCACGGAATACCAGGGTAACGGAGTATTCGGACCAACCGAGTCATTCGCAACTGACAACTTTGCTCAGGTGCTTATCCACATGTCACTGGACCCGTTCATCGGACGCCAGTCGCTGGAGAACATCAACGCTGATGGCTGGTTACTGCTTTCCCAGCAGATCGAGAACTACTTCGGTTCAGCTAACGCTGTTCGTTTCGGCTATGACTTTGATGACACACAGGTCACGTATCAGGACAGTTTTGTCCAAGTCGCACAGGTGGTCATGTCAAAACCGTATGTCCAGAACGGCGTCTACGACCTGTCGTTTGAGCGCACACAGAATACCTCGTCAATGCAGATCACCTGTCGCAATAAGATGCCAGGTACTGAGGTCAGAGAGGATGTATTCGAGCGTGAGTATGATGGTGTAGAGGTCACCTGGCGCGATGAGGTGAGTGGTGTCAGCGAGACATTCTATGTACCGGAGGACCGGTCGGCAACGAACCCAGACCGTATCGACCTCAACGGCTGTATCACCCGTGAGCAGGCTTACAAGTTTGCATATCGAGTCTACAACCGACAGATTTACAACCGCTACAACGTGAGTTTTGATGTCGATGAGTTCGGTCGCAATATCATCCCCGGTAAGCGGATCGACTCACCAGATGGTACTCGTTTCGTCGTCAGACCCGATAGCACTGACGGTTACCGTGTTTTCGATGGCGAGGTAGTCGAAGTGAACGGCCTACTGGTTGAATTATCTGAACCAGTCGTGTTTGTGGATGGTGAAGACCACTATGTCACTTTCACTAAGAGCAATGGTGATAACAGCGACCCTATCCTATGCACCCAGGTAGATGACTTCACTATTGCTCTCAGTGAACTTCCTGCTGAGGCTATCTATGACGGCTACAGTCAGGACAGGACTAAGTTTGTGTTGGTGTCAGAGCAACTGAGGGAGTCTATTGCAATACTACCGGAAACCATCGAGTTCAAGATAGACGACAATGGCGCTGAGACGAATACGGTGAGTGCGATAAACTACGACAGCAGATATTACAAGAACGACTTTGATGTGGTGGGGTGAGGATATGAAGAAGGGGCTCAATGCCCCTTTAGTTTATTTACGTTCCACCCATATACCACTCATCACTCTTCTCCTTCATCTGAGTTATCAACTTCCATCAAAAGCGGATCGACCAGTTTACGGGCTCGCTCCACATAATAACCGATATCAACGTTACTCATATCTAGACCGGCGAGTCTGTTGCACACAGTGACACGGTGACCAGCCTCGACCCCGGTACGGCGGATAGGGGGTTCAGGTGTCGGCGGCTCGCACTTCTCCCAACGACTACTCGGTTGCTTACTCGCCATCTTATGAGCACCAGTTGTTACGTGCCGCCAGTGGTTACCCATCTTCCACTTCTTCACCTGGTCGACTGTAGGATCCATGAGCTTAATGAGGTAGCCGCCGTCCTTGCTCACGTAATACCTGGTGACTCGCTGCTGCTCCTGCTGTCGGGTGGTGACCACGGTGTCACCCCACATCACGGGAGTTTCCAGAATCAGCTTGTCTTTCCGGTTTATCTTCGTCCGCAGCATGAAGTCGAGCGGGCAGACTATCAGGTGTCGCCGGATGAACGACTCGATGTTCTCTCCGCGCACCAGAGCAGCCTCGGCAGCCTTAGCCACTACGACGGCACCGTGGTCTTTGTGCCAAGGTAACTCCCTGGTTCCTGAATCTTCCTCGGCGCGGATATAGGCGTAGGCACCAATACGCTTGACCTTCGGTGGCACTAGTTTCCCATCCTTACCCTGGTATGGCTGAGTTACCGCTAAATATGAGTTTACGTCCCTCACTGCCATACGGCTGTAGTTGACGTGCTCTAGCTCAAGCATTGTCAGTGACTCCCACCAAGCGTGGATAGACGAAACGTGCTCGTCATACTGCTCTGGATAGAGATATGTGAGACCGTCCGTGTTGATCTGAACCATCTTCAACTCAGGAATCTTCATGAGTTGTTCGGCGAGCATACAGAGCAGGAGCTGACCGTTGATGGTGATGCTCATGGTGTACTGCGGGTCATAGAACGGTGAGTGTTTGTCATTGGATTTACCGTAGACACCATTCAGGGCCAGCTTCAGCATGTTGTTTTCGGCTGTCTTCTTCGGGTACTGCTTACGCTGCTCATAGACATCAAGGTAAGCGTCACAGAACGCTTCACCCAGGTGCAGAGGGTAGAACCTGTTCTTGATCGCGAGGTTCGGGTAATAGGAGCTGACATCAGAGTCCTTGAGTATCCAGCCTTTCGTCGTCCCCATTACTTCTTTACTGATAGACCCGTGGATACCACCTGCACCAAAATCAAATCTGAATCCGTCAACCAGGCAGTGAACAAAAACAGGCATGAGTGATTTCACCTGTTTATTCTTGTCTAGTTTACTCAACAAACTGTTCGTTCCATCGGTGTAATTCACCTTGACGTACTGAGGTTCCATCACAGAAGCCATTTCTTCCGATATTGGTTGAGTACACTTCGATTTACTTGGATCTTTACTACCAAAAAACCCTTTGATCTGCTCGGGGTTGATTATTGACTCACGGAAGAACTTCAGGATTTCATTGAACTCTGGTCGCTCGAACTGGACGTAAGGAAGGATGATGTCCGCGACCTGTATGCTGGAGCGGAAAGTCTGGTTCCACTTACCCGCCTTGATACCTTTCTTTGCCAACTCCATCACAAAGAACTCTTGCCCGATTCTGGTGTCATTGTGATTCATGAAGTCCTTGCCGTACTTCTCCGACAGTTGCTCACGGAAAGCTATCTCTTTAACGCTGAAGCCGTAGAACAGGTTGGTGGCGTTAACATCGTGGTCGTTGTAGTCCAGCACGACCGGCGTGTCACTGGGTTTGACCGGTTTGTTGAAGTCCAGTTCGAGTTCTTCGATAGAGTCCATTCTCATATTGAACTCCAACATCTTCAGGCTCGTTCGCTTTGCCTGGTTATCGAAGTGATGAACCTTGAGAAGGTCAATCTGAGGAATGAGCCTGTCGGCATCCCATATCTGGTGAGACCAGTCGTTAAAATCAGCATTGATGATTGACTGAGATTTGCTGTAAAGCATCTCATTGGTGACCATGCCGGAATAGCTCATGATCATGTGAACCATCGGGTAGTCGTAAGCGAGGTTATTAAAACCGACCATTCGACCATTTGAGTTGCGTATGTGAGTCAGGAACATGTTCAGCTCCTTACCCTGGTTGCACCACGGAGTGATAATAAATCGCCAGCTCGAACGGTCGGTGATGCGAGTGATTATGATAGAGAAGAAGTTACTGAGACATTCTATGTCGTAACCGTAATCAGTATATTTACTGGTCATGTCCAGTCCTCATCCCATTCGTCATTTGTCATTTCACCTAAATAGCAACAACAAACAACGACCATAGGTGCGGTCAGTACCGATGACGCATTTTTTACCGCAGCTAATCGTTTCGCTGTCATATTCTTGTTCGTAGATGATGTGTATCGTTCCTCTGTCATCCCCTTACGGTCTTGTAGAGTCACTAACCAGTAATGTTGTTTATCTATCATCACTTACCTCCCCACACCACCAATCCAGCCAGAAATAAAACGGTCAGCACAGGAAAAGCCAATATCATGACCAGTAATTTAATTAACATATAGTCACCGATGAGGTCAGAATTATCAGCCCGACAATAACCCAGAAACGAACGGAGTCACCGTGCCGATTCCAGAATACTTTCAGTGCTGACGGTTTTTTGGTGTTTACATAGTCACGGTTGGTCATACTTTTACCCTCAGTAATGTCGGTGAATCTGAATACAACTCTATACCCAGATTCACCGTGTGTAAAGGTTTTTTACAATAAGTCTTACGAGCCAAAACGGAGGACGTTATCAGCAACCATCATCGGTTTCAGAGTCATCCCCTTGTACCCAGTCTTGTCACAGGTGATGTCGAGGGCACTGTTACGCATGAGCTGGTTGAACGTCACCTTATTCATCGGTGATTTGATGCCTTCGGATGATGCCCAGATTCGGTAGGCACGGTAAGCATCCTCGATCACCACATACCCATTACCATCCATGTTCACGCAGTCTTCGATGTACCCTGACAACGGGAACATGTCTTTCTTCAGTTCTTCCTTCAATTCGATACTGTCAGACGATTCGGTGAAGCGACCCTTAGCGCGAAGACGGCGGAGACCTTCAATAGCCCACATAGTGATTCCAGGTAACTCAGCAGCCAGCTTGTCATCAAGGTGGATATCCTCTTTACCGAAGAACGACTTCGTGAATTTAAACACCAGCGCCCGGTTCATCAGTGCGCCTGACGGGTCAGTGAACCTAGGCATACCGTTGGTGCTGACGACAATCTTGCAACTGAACGTACTGGACTGACCACCCTTATACATGACATGGTAGTTTATCGGGTCACCGCCCGTGATAGCCTTGAAGTTCGTCAGTACACTGTCGCGAATGCTCGGGTGCAGGTCTTGTGCTTCCGGCACCAGTGCCAGTGACGACCGGCTCATCTCATGCAGTGCAGAGTCCTTGATGAAGTTGCTCAGTGGTGGTGCAGTCATGTTCTCTTCACCGACCATGTTCGTCAGCACCCGAGTGATCGTGCCCTTACCACCACGAGATTTACCGTTGAAGATAGCGAACCGCTGAAGACTGGTGTCACTGGTCAGACAGTAGCCCATGAATTCCTGAAGCTGGTTCTTTATCTCCTGGTTGTTACCCCAAATACTGTCGAGGAATGTCATCCACTCATCACACCGAGCACCAGGTGAGAAGTCATATGTCAGCTCGTTCATACAGAAGAACTCATGTGTGTGCGGTATCAACGTAGGGTTAGGGTTACTCAGGTCAACAATGCCGTTCTTGAACACAGCAAGGTTTTTCGTGTCGCGCTCGGTGTCAGTCAACCAGGTGCCGTTATCGACGGCTCTGGTATTCACGAGGTCACAGAGAACACGGAAAATACCGCTGGTGAATGAGTCAGCCGGTTCGAACTGGTGAAACGCTCGCTGTATTTCAGCCTTGATAACTGCATCACTGACCATCTTCCATGAGCGACCGTTGAACTCGTAGAACAGTCCTTCGCTGCGGATCAGGTTTATCCCGTCATAACGCATCCCATCGAACACCCGAGCGAAATTGTAGTGACTGGCCTTCGCCGTCAGTGTGACACCGAGAGAGACAGCCTGAGTGCTGGACACACGAAGACCACGGTCGATGTCTTCAGGTAACGTCGGAACTATCGGCTGAACGTGTTTATTTTCTGCATCAAACAGGTACGGGTCATGGAACGTTTCACGCATTTTCTCCCAGCCACATGACGGTTCTTGCAGGGGTGGCAGTGAGGTGAATTGAGCCTTGGTTGACTTGCAGCCAGCAGCCGACGACGGATATTTGTAAGCTCGACTGACCACGCTTTCGAAGTGGTCTTTTTCCTCTTCTGTCCAGGGTGGCTCACAACGGGGGTTGTAATTTTTCCAGAGGATATCGACCGCATGTGACAGGTCAATCCCGTGGTCATGCCCGTAGCAAGCAACTCGGAAGAGTTCATGACTTCCGCTTCCCAGCACGGCAGGGTGAGCAGCATTACTGACGAACGAAGTGAACCGCCTGATGTCAATAGGATCATTGTCATAACCAGTTCCTTCCTGTGAACCTTCTCTGGCTTTTATCCATTGGTGGAGTGCTGAGTCTTTATCAGCGTCCAGCATGTGGGCATCACGGACTTCATCGAAGGTATAACGATGACCGGACGCACTGTAATCACTGGTGATCTGATAACACTGCGGTGAGTTCGGGTTTTTCCAGTGCTGGAGACCAGGGAGACGGATAACCCGAGCAGGGTCGATAACCTGTGAGTCAGACCCATAGAACATAGACAATTGCTTTTGCATAATTGTCCACTGCTCGTGAGTCAGCTCAGAGTCAACCTCAATCAACCAGAATGCGTGACCATGAGTGTCATCCCGCTTCTGGATAATGTGAGGTGCAAGCGACCACACTGGTTCAGCCATACCATCGAAATCGACGAACAGTGCTCTCAGCTCGGTGATGTTCTCGACTTCACGACCATTCCCGTCTGTCCCGTTAACACATACGTAGATACCGCATTTCTGTGATTGCTTGTAGTTAATGAACTCGGCAGAGTCATCCAGTGATGCTGTCCACCACTCAGGGAACACATCAGATGGCTTCGGTCCGAACTCTTTCTTCGGGTCATAGAATGCCTGGAAAGTAACAGGTGAAAGAGACGACCCGGTTAGCGCGGATATGAGTCTCCGCGCTTGCGTGAAATCGAGCATACCGGATTCCTCAGATTTGGCTCAGGATCGTCTCTGCTTTGATCAGCGTTTTCCACGCCACAGGATGAGTGTTAGTTCTTGTTGTGTACTGAACGACACTGGAGACACTGAGACCAGATGCAGCAACGACTTCTTCGATACCGTGTTTCTCAACCAAGGCTTTCAGTCGTGCGTTTGTGTCGGCATCTTCGTACTCTGCTTCACGTTTCTTGATTTCTTCAATCCTGCTCATGTCTTAACCCTCTGGTAAAACTCGGTGATAAGTGTCGTGACATCTTCTGCGTTAGTGGCGAACCCGGCGATACCGCCTGCTGCAATGACACGACGCGCGAACTTGTCCTGACCATATTCTCTAGTACCGACAGGGTAACAGGCTTTACGCTTGAACCCTAGCTTCTTGGCATCAATGGCAGTGAAAACGGCAAGTTTTTTGCCAACCATATCGGGGGTGATTGTGACTTGGTGCCACCCGACCCAATCATGGGTTCTGATTGACTCGTCGTTCTTGACGCCATCGTTACCTAGACCGAAGAAAATGGGACGGTTACTTTTCTCGTCATAAGCCACACCACTGTTGTTCCGATAGAGTCTGCAACCATTGGCGTTCGCCGCGAGTAGGACGTTATCGGAGGCGAGTGACTCGGGGGTCTTGTATTTAGTCACGGATATCTCCGGTTAATAAAAAGGCCGCCCGAAGACGGCCACTGGTTAAAGAATCACTGAGGATTCGTGAAGTTCGGTTTGGCGTAACCGGCAGTGATCATGTCGTTGTCAGTCCAACCCTGACCCTTCAGTACGTCATAGGCATACGGACTGTCGGCATTCATGATGACCTTGCCGGTCGTCGGGACGCTCGGTGCAGGCGGTGCAGGCGGTGCAGGCGGTGCAGGCGGTGCAGGCGGTGCAGGCGGTGCGACCTGGGTCATAGTGGCGTAACCGGCACCAACGATCTGTTCATCAGTCCAGCCCTGACCTTTCAGCACGTCATAGGTGTACGGACTGTTCGCGTTCATGACCAGTTTACTGGCAGCAGCGGGTGCAGGTGGTGCGATAGGTGCTGCCGGAGTCATCGGCTGGAAGTTGCCTTGACCGACACCAGCGGACAGGTTGCTGTTCTGCACAGCCATACCAGCAAACGCACTGGTTGCGTCTTGCTTCGGACCGGCACCACCGAACGATTCGTCGTCATAGGCCATCATCACGTTCAGGAGTTTGATTGCGATGATGCGGGCATTTTCCTTGTTGGTGAATGCACTGACCTCGACCTGACAGCGTACCCAGCAACCAGAGTAAATGGCGCTCGGGTCAATTGGCTGGATACTGACACCATGTACGCAACCGGGTTGTTCAGCAGGGTCGGCGGTGAAATTGATAGACCAGTTACCTGCTGCGATAGGGTCGACCTGACCGGGGATCGGGAAGCCTTTTTCGTCCTTGGCGAACACCTTGTCACCGTCCTTGAAGTTAGGCGGGAACTGGATACCGCACTGCTTTGCGAATTCGTGGTTATCTACGTCGAGTTCGAAACCAAACTCTTCGCGCACGACTTGCTTGATAGCATTGACCAGGTTGTCACGGCTGGACGGGAATTGCAGCCCGAGCTTCTGGATAACACCTTGACCAGCTTTCGGGAACATCGCGGTCAGGCGGTATTTCAGTGCGTCCTTCTCATTGAACTTTTTCGGTTCTTTGAGGTGGACATACGACGCACGGCAAATGTCCGTGATGATAGTTACTGATGCCATATAAATTAACCCTCTATCTTAAAGGCTGCAAACGCCTCTGTTGCAGGTTGGATTCGGATTGCCGGTGAGTTGTCGTGCATCGGCACGAGTTTCTTACCTGGTTCCGGTGATACGAAGTGCTTGTTCACAACGTTGTGCGGCAAGACACGCTTCAGATCGGTTTTACTCTTGAGCTTGGTATTATAAAGCTGGTCATAGGTTTTACCCAGTGCAACAGCCTCATCAACCAGTGCTGATTCATCCTTACACTCTGCTCGACCATAAGACTGAACGACTTTGTACCCATCGAATCGTCGGCCACGCATCGCGAGGTTGAATACTCGTTCCTCTACCTTCTCAAGGAAGGCTTTGGTGCTGCCAATTTCACGGTAAATCAGTTCCAGCTCAGGTATCGACAATTCCTCGAAAGGAACTGTGACAAAAGCGTGGTCGAGAACCCATTCAATCCTAGCGCGACAGTTAGCCTGTGCAGGACAGTAGTAACAGTGCTCACCAGCTTTCGGTTTCTGTGATTTATCCTCAGCCAGAGCGACCGACCGGCGAAATTTCTCACGCCAATCATGCAGCACTCGAACTGGATAAACAGCAGTCCTTACCGGCCCGTCGACATGGTTACCGTTCGGCTGCACGATGGTGTTTCTCACCGTGTGAACCCTGTCCCACATCTGGAACGTGTCCAGTGCCGCAATCGCATAACCGATAGTCTGAGGATTGTTGTCGACCTCGACAATACCGTAACCATTCTTGTAATCAGTTACTTCAATGATACCCTGTTCAGGAACCAGGAAGTTGCAATCTGACGTACCGTACACATCCTCTCGACCGAGTGATGACATCACCACCCGTTGTTCGAGCAGCGGCTTGGTTCCGTATTTCGTTGTCATCTGATTGACGTAGCTGGTGTAGACAAACACGTCGTCGATCATCTTGTAATCGACAGCAATGTTGTTGAACTCCATGCCAAGCATTTGACGAATATCAAAACCAAGCCGCAAGACGAATTCACCGAGACCGTGTGCAGCAGTACCACGTTCAGCAGACGGATTGGACTGCGCAGGGTAACCCTGACTCATCCTCACGCTGGCTGGACAAGCGTCCTCAATCCAACGATGACTCCCGCTAAACGAGAATTTACTGTGTGCGCTCGGTGCCATGGTCGTTAACCTTTCAGTGCAGCCAGTACCGGTTCCCACTCGTTCGACCACTTCGCCACTTCGACGTAAGCGTCGTAGAGCTTGGCGAACGGGATGGTTGCGGGGTCATCACCTTCACCGTCGTTATTGCTGACGTAGTAGGCAAGACCTTCTTCAACAGCCTGTGCATGTTCAGTGCCTTCAGCCATGCCACGGAGGTCGGCGAATTCCTTGACCAGGTTCTTCAGGTTTTCTTCCCACTTCTCCAGGTCTTTCAGTACGTCGGCTGCTTCTTCGATGGTCACAGACCCGAACTGGTCATAACCGCGAGGTGCGAGAACACCGGCGATAACCAGGTCATAGTCGACACCCATGTCGTTGATCAGGACGTTACTCAGACGAGCGGCCTTGACGGTCGGACCAGCATCTTCAGCTTTCGGCGGTGCAGGGGGAACCGGAGCAGACGGCTTGCTCGGTGCAGCAGGAGCAGCAGGAGCAGCAGGAGCAGCAGGAGCAGCAGGAGCAGCAGGAGCAGCAGGAGCAGCAGGAGCAGCAGACTGGTACTCAGTGATAATCTGAGCAGCCAGTTCTTTATCGACGCCTTTTTTCAGTGACCAGGTTCCGTCAGCATTCTTGCGCTTGGTGCCAGCGTGGATACGCTCATCCCACGGGATACCGTTTTTGTCGAGTTCGACGGTGGTCACCGTAGCTCCGGTTTCGGTCTGTTCGGTGACCAGTGTGGTGTCAGTGTTATTCTTGATAGTAACACCGACCGGCTGGATAAACTGACCGTTTTCCAGCACATCCAGTCGAGTGTTCAGTGCATCCAGTCGTGCCAGCAGTTGTTCGAGAAGTCCCATGATTTTCTTTCCTCAGTTAGTCGTTGTTGACGTGACTAACTCTATCATCCGAAAATCGAAAGTAAAGCCCTTTCGCAAAAAATTTTACGATGCTATGATTGTGTCAGTTAATCAGGAGGTACTTATGCCTCAGTCATACCGTGATAAACTCGTCCGATACGTCTGCTGCCACCGAAGGTGTAGTGTCATTGAAGCCGAGCGATATCTGAACCGGAGTTGCCCGGACTGGGTGAAGTCAGACCCTCCAGTGGCAACGTTGATAACAGTAGAGAAGGAGATAGATGATGAAGATATTTAGTCCACTAGGAACATGGTGCATAGGCACCCGCTTACGTAAAAAATCAGGTTCGTCCTGGCAAGGTAAGGTTGTTGGTTACTACTCTACCGAACTCACTGATGTCGGTTACTGCATCGAGAGTGAACGTGAGCCAGGTAGTGTCCAGATTTACCCGGCGAGCGCGTTGGAACCTGTGGTTGAAGAGGAACCCACTGAATGATAACTCTCCGACCTCACCAAGTCGGTGCTATCGCTGCTGTAGACACAGCACTGTCTCAGGTATACCGAGCGGTGCTGTGTGTGCTCCCCACGGGCGCAGGCAAGAGCCTGTGTCTGGCTGAGTATGCTCGACGCTGCTACCAACAGCGTGAACCGTGTGTCATCTTTGCTCACCGTGATGTGCTGATTTCTCAACTCTCCGAGGCGCTGTGCAAAATGCACGTTCCTCATACCTTCGTCTGCTCGGACAAGGCCCGTCGAGACATCACAAACAACAACCTGGAGCTGTTCGGTGACAGCTATTGGGAGCCGACCAGTCCGGTAATTGTGTCATCGACACCCACCTTCAACGCTCGCCTCCGTGACGGTAAGCTGAACCCTCAGTTTTTAGAGTCAGTGCTGTGGTGGCTACAAGACGAAGCTCATCATTGTACGGAAGGGAACCAGTGGCACACTTGCCTGTCGTCGATGCCGAATGCTCGTGGTATCGGGTTCACAGCGACTCCAATCCGTGGCGATAAGAAGGGTCTTGGTTCACATGCTGACGGGATATTCGATTTCCTGTCCTGCACAGTGAACATGTGGGACCTCATCAAAGCAGGGATGTTATGCCCCTATAAAATCTATGCTCACGGTCGCATCGACATCACTGGTATCAAGAAAGACAAGAACGGTGACCTGAACACCAAGCAGTTACGAATTAAGACTAAAGAAGCGGACATCACCGGTAATGCTGTTCGTGAGTACAAACACCACCTGAGCGGAAAACCTGTTATCACGTTCTGCATCAACATCGAACACGCCAAGGAAGTCGCTGACGAGTTCAATGCTGCCGGGATACCTTCAATAGCAGTCAGCTCGAAACAACCTCTGGCTGAACGTCAGCAGGCCATGGAGATGATGAAAACTGGTAGGATCCTGAACCTGGTGAACGTTGACCTGCTCGGTGAGGGTTACGACTGCCCTGCTGTTGCAGGTGTAATCATGATGCGCCGTACTGTCAGTTACTCCCTGTTCAAGCAACAGTTTGGTCGGATGCTCCGTATCAATGAAGGTAAGCGGTATGGTGTGCTCATTGATATGGTCGGCAACACCCGCTATATGATGCAGACCTTCAACCTGAAATATCCCCACGACGACCCGACCTGGACACTCGACCGACTCACCGACCGAGCACAGAAGACCTGTCCTGAATGTGATTCTGATAAATTCTTCGATGGTATCTGCCGCGACTGTGGTTACGAAGACCCTGATAAAATCGAGACTATAGAGTGTCCTGAGTGTGGTGCTATCGGCACTGTCGGCACCACACCAGACCCTGACGGTAAAATGCTCGTATTCATCAACAGTGTCTGCCCTGAGTGTGGTCATGTTGAAACTGAGGATGAGCGAGTCACCCGTATCAGGGAAATCAAGGTAAAAGATGGCGTCCTTGAGGAACAGGCTTTCGACCTGGTTGAGGAATTACTGGCTAAACGCGACACATTTTACGCACCCGTTCAGAGTATAGCCAATAAATTCCGTAATGATGGGTCTATCGCTATGCGGTCTGCTGTGAATAACCACGCAACCAGGCAATCTAATCTGGACACTCTTCGGCACTGGATACAACGATGGTGTGAACATGCGTGGCGAGTAACTGGAATGACGCATAAACTCATACAGGACGAGTTCGAGATCCGATTCGGTGTTAACATACTCCGGTGCCAGGGTGACTACACTGCTGGTCAAATGGATGAGTTAACTCGACGGGTTCAGGGTGATATGAATGCAAGAAAAACCTCATGAATGGTGTGCAAGAATGAGAGATACATCTGCTGATGGTGAGACTGCATACCACTACCATCAGCTTTATGAAATGTGGAAAGAACGAGAGGTAAAAGATGATTAAAAGATTGCAGACGGACATGAAGCGGATTGGTTTTTATACAGGTGAAATTGATGGGAAGTGGGGGCCACAGTCTGAAAAGGCGTATCGAGCACTGGTTGGTCTACTTGATGAAGCGTCTATTTCATGGGGGTCGAAAGTTTCACCTGCGTTCCGCTCAAAAGTCATTGATATCTCAGCACGACTTGGGGTTGACCCGGACGACCTGATGAGCTGCATGGCTTTCGAGAGTGCCGAAACGTTCAGAGCAGACATTAAAAATGCCGCTGGCTCAGGTGCAGTCGGTCTCATCCAGTTCATGCCATCAACAGCAAAAGGTCTGGGCACATCAACCGAGTCACTAGCCGCAATGACACCAGAGTCACAGCTTGACTATGTTGAGAAATACTTCAAACCATACTCAGGTAAGATGAAAAACCTGGGTGACATCTATATGGCTATCTTGTGGCCTGCTGGCATTGGAAAATCCGATGACTGGGTATTATGGAACCAAGCTGACAGACCGACTACGTACAGACAGAATAGTGGTCTCGATATTAACAAGGACTCTGTGATCACTCGTGGTGAAGCAATCAAGAAAATCAGGGAGAAAGCAGTGCGAGGGGAGCAATACAGATGGTAACACCAGACACACTGGAACGACTATCACCAACCCGGCGACAAGTTGTTATCACACTGCTCAGTATCACCACACCGAGCGATGACCCGTGGGTAGTCGAGGTTTACAATGCGATCAACGATGCCTTCTTCGAAAAGGCTGCTCGGTTGCTCTTACCTCATTCGAGTAGACTGTCAAGAAAGATGTTAATGGGAGAGTAAACATGTGTCTGACTCGACTAAACGATGCACTCAAACTGGTGCTAAAAGCAGTACCAGAACTAAAGAAAGATAAGTATAAATTTTATGGTAGTGAAGTTATGGGACAAAACCGGAGAGTGACATGGACTGGAAAGGTGTTGGTAATGCTGTAATAAAAGCAGGGGCTCCACTCTTGGGTGGGGCTCTTTTTGGTCCTGCTGGTGCAGCGGTTGGTTCCATTATCGCCGGTAAATTCGGGGTGTCTCCTGAATCAACACCAGACCAGGTAATGGCGGCCATCACAGGTGATCCTGAAGCTGCACTGAAACTCATGGAAATCGAGACAACTCACGTCGAGCGACTTCAAGAACTGGAGAACGAGCGACTGAGGATTGAGACTGCTGATGTGCAGAGTGCCAGGAGTGTTCATCAGCATCACTGGATGCCGTCAGCAATCACTATGGTGATGTGTGCGATGTTCGGTGCTATCGTTGGTGCTCTATTCATCTGGGCGATTCCTGGTGAGAATAAAGACATTGTTGTCTACATGGCAGGGCAGGTGTCAGGGATACTGACCTCGTGCGTCACGTACTGGGTTGGTTCAACCAGGGCGAGTGCAAATAAGGACTCGTTGATACGAAGTAGATAAAGGATGGCCCCTGGATGCAGGGGCCAAGCAATCACCACGTCATGGTGAATGTTATTGTTGAGGATGTGGTGGTTAGGCCATCTACGTTTACAATCCCGCCATCGTATGCAACCCGGCATGCCTTGAATACACCTCCAGTATCTGAATAGATCCCAGAGATTGTCAGGAATCTGTCCGGCCTACACCATCTTGGAAGGTTTAGGATGGTGTTCCCATTAACAAACCCAGTCACAGCCACAGATGCGATGATGCTATTGCTGGTAACTTTTGATGATGTGATCCCTGTCACAATCGATTGGTTTGCCCAGTACAAGGGGACATTTCTACCCGCAACATCTACGGAAGAGAGGTAATCCACTATATGTGAGCCAATCAGTTCAGCATACAGCCGATACCCGAGTTCCGACTGATGAATATCATCTCGCAGTAATGGGTCAATGCCGGAGTTGAAATACTGCGGTAGCGGAGCAGGCAGTTCATGGGTGGTGCTGACGTAAATTGCGCCGTTGCTCAGCGCGACCCGCTTCCCCGCCTCTCTCAACTCGGACACGTTATCGTAGTTCGAGCTGTTCTGGCCTGCGCCGCCGATGAACGACTCGTCATACCACATCCATGGCTCAACCAGCATCGCCTTACGTCCCTGACCAGCGCAGTAGTCACAGAATTGTTGCACCTGAGCTGCGAACGCATCGGCAGTTACCCCGCCTTGACCCTCATTGGTTCCAGCCACCATACAAACGATTGAGTTGTTACCTGGACCACTTGCAACTAGTCGTGCGTATTGCTGCGCGAAGGTCTCACCTGCTTTTGCATTATTTTCAATTACCAGGGACCGGCTACCTAATGCACCATCCATCACTTGTGGGAGATATTGATCGAAAGTAGACAGCCATTTCTCGGCGGTGCTGTCACCCCAAATCCCAAGATAAGTTGGTGCTGCGCCATAAGTCCGGTTGTCGTCGGTTCTGTAACTGCAAAGCCCGGTCACTCGGCCAGAGGATGGGTTTGACGCACCTTCGGCAACAAACCCAACTTCATAGATGTCTCCAGCAGGCGTTGTGATTGGATAGTAACCAGCAACTCCGTTCACGATAATCCTGATTGTGTTCCTGCCCACAAGGGCTACGCCGATGGAAGCCTTGCCAATGGCGTAGGATGCTAGCGAGTTGCTTGGCATCGGGATGGGGCTGTTTGGTCCGGTTTGCACCGACTGCCCAGTAAGCTTGTACGTGTAAGCCAAGCCGCCAGCTACTCCTGGTGCGCCCGAGAACTTCACCCATCCATTTGCACAACGTAGCATTATCGCCAGAGCCGTTGCCGTTCCGCTCTGCATTTTTAAGTGCCCAGTGATGGTCTCTCCTATATCAATCGGGACAAAAAGTCCAGATACATTTCCAGGAGATAGATTGAATAGCACTGCTGATGTAGACGATGCCCCCAGCGTACCGGTGGTGAATGTGTCGCTGATGACGGTCTGGAATGAGCACTCGTTGAAAGGGATCGGCTTTGCCTTAAGCGGGAATCGGTCTAGATTCGCCGACTTTCTGATGTAGTCCACTTCTCCGCCGGTGGCGCTAAAGCTCTTTGGTGCGATGGTGACTTTGCACTGCCCCCTAAATTTAAGGCTACCAATAAGTGGGTATCTGTCATCGTCAAACACCAGATTCACTCCGTCATCAACTATGACAACAGAGCCATAAATAGCGGCATCATCTCCAACAACGTTATAACTAGAAGCCGCGTTATTACCTGGGAAGTATGCATATCCATATGCAGCCACGCTGTCTTTCCATGCCTGCAACACATTTGCAGCACTATAGGATGGAATCTTGGTGATTGATTGCAGCACTAAATCAGACTGCCTGAATGAACCACCAACAAAATCGACACCATTTGGACCAGCAAGCTCTTCCCTCAACAACTGGTCAGTTACGGGTTTCCAGTCGGCGTCACCAACCGGGCTGGTTCCTGGGGCTACTGAATGGCCTGCTGCCGGGATGGCATCAAGGTAGGAATACCAATTCTTGCTGACTGGGTCATACCAAGCAATATTACGTTCGCCAGGCATTACAGTGAAACCAGTGGTGAAATCACCAGAACCAGGTTTGAACCCCAGGTTTTTCATTACTTTGTTATAGGTCGGTCGAACCTGACCTGTGACTTCATTAGTGCTGTCACCTTCACCTGTACCCATCAGGCGACAGAAGTCGTCGATGTGTTTCTTTGTGTTCTGGATGTCCAGCAAACTAGGAATATCTTCGCAACTCATGTTATTTCCTTCTGAAGTAAATTGCGGAACGAACGACGAGCCACCAGACAAAAGTAACCAGCAGAAAATCTACCAGTACCCAGCCGGAGGCATAGTCAATCGGTGTGTTTTGACCTGGTTCAGACACAGCCCATGTGAACTGCATGATTCCGAAAGCCAGTAAAACAAAAACTGCGGCAGCAGCAGGACGAGGGTCCCGACGCAATCTCCGCAGTAGGCACATAAGACTTAATGAATAGCCGCTTGCCATAAATGTCAGAGCGACCAATATCAAATTAAGGACCATTTTTTCCTCGCTTGAGTAGGTCAAGTGGGTTAGCCATGATTCCTTTCATCCAGAGAAAGATTTCCTGACTAAAAGCACTGGCGATACCGACGTAAGCAGCTCTCTTAGTATGAGATAAGAGCTGCCCGTTGTCACCTAGGTAGTCGAGAAGATACAGGTTGGTAATGGAGCCGACAAGCAACCCGAGAAGAATTGCCTGAACGACTCCACTAAAAGAGGCGTACTTTTGATCAACGACACACCGAACACCTACAGCCAGGATTGTCAGTGCCATCGGTAAACCCCACGATTCGATGGTCATTATTGTCTCCATTATCGGACATCGTGAGGATAACACTAAATGAGACCCGGACTAACCCTCTGTATTAAGAGTCTCAAGAACAGCCTGAATTTTCTCCCACTCTTCACCAGTGAACCTGGCTACCATATGGTCACCCTCACGGCGGACGTTCACGCTTTTCAACAGGACACACACGTTACGACCGTTGACCGGACGCCACGCACTCGCTGTGGTTCGAGTGGCTTTCTTCTGGCCAGCGTTCTCAACCACGTTAATGACAGCCTGTTCACCGCCTTTACGGTTAAGCTCGACGGCGTAGTCGGCAGCGATACGACCTTCACTGATATAAGCCTTAACGCGGTCAGTGAGTTCGAAAATAGCCATGTGGTGGGTCACAGTGGACATGTTGGTAGCAAATTCGTCCACGATTTCCTGACGGGTCCAGCCGAACTGTTCAACCAGACGACCCCAGGCGTTGGCACGTTGAACAGGAGTGAACTGTCGCCCCTCGTTCTCCTTCATCATGGCCAATACTTTCTCAGCAGCAGTACCCTTGAATCCTTCTACGGTGACACGACGGAAGTCCATACCTTCCTCGATTAACTCCTTGTAGGCATGGTAACGGTGCTGACCGGCGATGAGTTCGAAACGTGTCCCGCACGGCTGAGGTTCTACGATCATCTTCGGGAGATACCCGCCTTTACGCAGGGTGTTCTTCATACCTTCTACGACATCACGGTAGATGACATCCTTAGCGTTAAATCCGGGTATGATATAAATGGCGTCGAATGGTACTGCAAACTCTTTCTTGACGGTGATGCCACCATCCTTTCCTTGCTGCTTGTAGAGTTGGCCGATGGTGGTCGCTGTGGTGTTGGTCATGACTTAATCCTCTGCTCGTTGATTGACCAGACGAGTATAAGTCTTAGTATAGAGACTTACAAGTAGTCTTTTAGTAATTCACAGACAACACAGGTTTTGTTTGACGTTGACCTGATATTGTTGAGGGGGTGTTGCTTGCAGGGTGACCCGACATAGTAGCGAGTACCGTGACACTGAGCTGATACTCTGGTGATAGGTACAAACTCGTCAGGGACGACATAGAACCCAGCTTCGATTACGGGTCTACTTGAAAAACTACTGGTTCCACCAGATCGAAAATATCTCATCCTGGCAGAGTGTACCGATGGTGCATCACAGGACCACACAGTATCCGGTGACTCACCGATTACCCATATACCTGTTGTTAAACGTGAAACTCTCATAAAAGAAAACCCCGACGTAAGCTGTTACCAGCCAAGAGGTCAGGGTCATGTCAAGGACGGTTCCGACGCCATCTTAGACTGTTGTTAACTGGCCTTTATCGTCGCCAGTGCGGACGTACAAATTTAAACTTCAGTAACCTGACTGACACGACCGACCAGCTCGACGCCATTTACGTCTTTCACGGTGTACCAGACACCTTGACCACGGCCAGCGCCTCGGTCTTGTTCTTTGACAAAGGTGGCATCGACCACTTCACCAGTACGTTTACGAAACTTCACTTTTTGACCAGGTTTCATTGGGTTATCCTTGGTTGAGTTAGTTTCGAGGAATTAACAGTAATTCACTCTCACCGATGAATCAACACTTATTTACCGGTACTACCGAAACCGCCGTCACCACGCTCGCTATCGTCGAGTGAATCAACCTGGGCCAGCTCAGGAGTCACTACAGGCTCGATGATGATCTGGGCGATACGGTCACCCGCTTTAATCTCATAGACACCATTCAGTGTCGCCAGCGCTACCTTTATTTCACCACGATAGTCGCTGTCGATGACACCGGCACCAACCATGACACCGTGTTTTACAGCGAGCCCTGACCGTGGTGCGATTCGACCATAGTGACCAGCCGGTATAGCCATCGAGACACCAGTGCTCACCGGGATGAAATGGAAGCAGTTGATGGTCACATCCTCGATAGCGTAGAGGTCATAACCAGCCGCTCCATCAGTACCTCGGGTGGGCATGATGGCACCAGTTGCCAGGGTGATGTTAATTTTTTCCATTCTTAAATTTCTCCCAGTCTATCAGTTTTATCTTTTCAACCGTGGTCGCTATGTCATTGATTTTAATTAAATCTCTTTCTAAATTACTTTTGTTAGTGACTCCGTTGAGCGCCATTGCAGCATCGAGTGGAACACCCTTGACCAGGTGGTCACGCAGAGCACCAATCTGACTCTGGCTCCTGAGTCCAGTGAGGCTCACCAATAACTCAAACCGCTCGGGGCTTTCGCTCCCCTGGTAGACATATGATACTTTACGCGCCATAACTCACCACACCATGAACAGAATTATCAGTGACACCACAGCAATCAGTGATTCCTCATGCATAATACGGACGCCACCTGACTATTCGACTGTTTTCCTGAGTCCAGTTTATTTTACTGGCGTAGGTCTCCTCTGTGGTTCCATCACAATATTCCACCTGTATTTTACCCTTACGGATAACAGTCTCGCCGGTATTATCGCGCCACCGACCTACCATCGGTTTTTCCTGCCTCACCAGCGCATACTTACGGATAATTGACCGGTGACACCAGAGCTGTTCGGCAGCTTTTGTTTGGTTTCCGTAGTGCATAACCAGAGCCTTGTCTACGGCGGCAATATTGACCTGCCTGATGATATCAGCGAGTGGTACACCGGTTGCGACCAGTGACTCCACGACCTCTTTAATCGTGTTCATCAGTATTCTCCAAACACATTTTATAAATTACCTCACCGAACTCAGGAGCAGTCATCACCAGCTCGGCAAAGTCTCGCGGTTCTTCACAGAATACCGTGAGCTGGGAGGCGAGGATGAGGCTGGTTATCATGACTTATTCCCTCGCTCACGGGCTGCACACTCACCACGCAGGGCAGCATAAGCAACTAAGTCTTCATAGGAATCTGCGCGGTAGTCACCTTGCTGGCTGCGGACTTGCTTCAGTATTTCCATGAAAAGCCAACCAGCTTCCTCAGTCAGTGTGTGGCCTGTGATGACATTAAACGCTGCCACGGTTTTACCCATGCTACGCTCACCACCTGGTGCATCGTAGGTCTTTGCGCGGTCTTCCATGTGACCAAGGGCGGCAGTGAGTATAGAAGCGGCTGTGACCTGCGTTGGTTGAGCAGATACCTGTTGAGCCTCGACCATTTTATTTCTGTACTTAAACCAGTCGTCGCGCACCAACCCGATAGTCCCATTGCTGAGAACCCAGTCATTACCTGCCCATTGCCACATCCATCCTTCAGGTAAGTCCTTGGTTCCGAGACACTGACGATCTTGTTGTGGCCAGTAGTTGATAACATCGAAAATATGTGGCGCAGAGTCCTCGACATAATTACTCACCACGAACTCAGTCTGTGCCCGAGGCCACCCGTCATACGCGAATCGCAGAGTACCTGCTTTGACATCGACGATGGCTTGCATACCATTGGTGGCGTCGGCGGGCCAGTTGATGGGGTTATCCTCAGTAAATGCAACCTTAGTACCATTACAGTTACCAATTGCTAAAAATGGACCCTCCACACTACGTTCAATGGAGTCGATACTGATGTGCTGACTAACCTCGTTACCTTTAGTGATTACTGTATACATTTTATATCTCCCGTCTCTGTTATCTGAGGGTAACTCTACACCTCAGTTCTCACCGTGTAAAGGCTTTTTGCAAAACATTTTACGTATCGACTCTATCGCGTCACGACCAGCCTGTGACTCTCGCTTACACGGTGGAGGGTCGGGGTCATTGACATCCCACTGTCGCCCACACTCAGAGCAGTGATACTGGTCACTGTACTGTCTCACGTTCTTATGTCCGTTCATCACAATGGTTCCTTGCTCCAGATCATACCGAGGTACTTACCTCCGACTTGCGCAGCCTTATGTGCCTGTCGATACCCGTACCCACCACGCTGCTCGATGTCTTTCTTACCCACGAACTCAAACCGCTCACCAGAGTCACTGGTTGCTACCAGTTTGAACCTCTTCTGGTTCGGGATAGGGATGCCGCGCTCACGGAGGCGAATAACGTATGTCCTCACCCTGTTCTCGTCGATACCGAGTTCACTAGCGACCTCAGCGAACGTCGACCCGGACATCATCATCTCAGCTATCTGAGCGTTGCGGGGTGACATCTTTAAGCCGAGGTATGTGGTGAGTTTACTCATTTCAGTTTACTCATTCGGTGGTGGATCATCATCGCGTATTCTGGGTTGATTTCGATCATTACCGAGTCACGACCATTTCGGGCAGACACTTCCGCAGTGGTTCCAGAACCAGCGAACGGGTCGAGGACTACCCCGCCGACATGGCAACCGGCTAGAATGCACGGCTCGATCAACACAGGTGGGAAGGTGGCGAAGTGGGCTCCCTTGTAGGGGCTGGGGCTAACACTCCACACGGAGCGTTTTCGGCGAGTGTCACGCACTGTGACATCCCGACCGGCATATTTAGTGTCGCTGCCCGCTACTGGCCCTTGTGCGCCTCTGACGTTCTTTTTTATGGCCCCCGCGTATTTTGAGGGTTCTTCTATAGCCAGATAGTCGTAGTAGTAACGCGGACCTTTTGCAAACATGTAGATTATTTCGTGTGCAGCACATGTTCGATCTTTTACAGGGGCTGGCGTAGTTCTAGGTTTGTGCCACACGATTTCGTCGCGAAGCAACCAGCCGTCAGCCTGCAATGCGAGGGCGCACCGGGCGGGCACAAGTAGCCTATTTTTATCCTTCGCATAGCTGTCGCCCAGATTCAGCCACAGCGTGCCGTCATCACGCAGCACGCGGCGCACCTCGCGGAAGACCTCGACCATCTTGGCAACGTATTCCTCCGGCGTCTGCTCAAGGCCGATCTGCCCATCAACACCATAGTCACGCAGACCAAAATAAGGAGGACTGGTGACACAACAGTTCACAGACTGGTCAGGTAGTCCTCGCATTGACTCAATACAATCACCAACAATAACCCGATACTTACTCATGGTCTTAAATCCTCTCTCGGTACAGTCACATAACCACCATCAGGGAGGGGTTGAACCAGGTTGAAGTCTCGCCAAGCGCCCATCTTACTGAATACCTTTACTGCAACTGAGTCACTGGGTTCAGGCCCTGTTGTTGCTATCCATGCCAGTGTCAGCAGATGGTTCATGTTCACTTCTGCTTTCATCCAGTCATAGTGGAATGTACTCAGTGCCTTATTTATTGCGCTTTGTTTCACTGGTTCAGTAAGTGTGATACAGGTGTCTTTTAGATAATCATTACCGGTCGAATCACGACAAACCGCATAGCACACTATCTTCCATTTAAGAGGTGTGTCACAGACAGCCTCGACCTCTCTGATGTTAAGTGCAGCCTTTTGACCTGTATGGTTATGTGGTTGAACCGAACCAACTCCATAGACTGATGCAAACAGATACCTCTGAGCTGTGGTTACTGCTGTGAATTGTTTGCGCTTAAATGCACGTCTTTTCTGGTCTGGTGTCATACTCATGGTCTGAGGTCCTTATATCGTAATCCCAGCGGCTCCAATAACCGGTCACACACATCACGGTGCTCGCGGCGTAAATAGAATGTTTTGTTTGTATCAAACACAGCTACAGTTTCATCCCGGATCCGAAGCACCACCTGACCATCCTGCTTACGGAGAGCAGCAACCAACCTGGTTACGACCCCTCCTGTCAGGCGGACATCCAGCCGTGACCGGTGAATGCAGGTGCGGGTGTAAGCCTCGTCATAGACCAGTGACTCAGGGATAGGTGTCGGTAATCCGTGAGGTAGTGAACCAAGCCAGTCTATAAATTTACGCTGGAATGCTCGCTCCGGCCTCACCCGTGGTTCGTTGCTGGTTTTTAACAGGTATATCTTACCGCCACGGATTTTAATCTCGACGGTGATACCGAGCTTGCGGGCCAGTGTGTAGAGGTAAACCCTGTGTGACTCTGGATTATGGTGCTCGATCACCATTGGTTCTGGGTAAATATCTTTACCTGTGGTAGGGTCAATCTTCATATCTTCCACAGGTAACCCGAGCAACATCTGTTCCAGCTCACTGCTTTTTTTCTTATACAGCGTGAGCACACCATCAGCAATCTTGAGTTTCAAGTCTGTGTAACTCAATTCTCGCATCTTTTTATACATTACTGTGGTCAAACTGCTGTGGTTCATACCATCAGGTATTGTCATACTGAATTGACTGCTGTTGTCACCATAGTCACGGACGTAACGAAACATTCGTTTATTTCCGACAATAATGTTTTCAACGAAATCAACAATCTTTGGTTTCACTGGAATTTTCACCAGCCAATTACCATCGATATTTTTCTCTGTTGTCACGACACTATCTATCTGTAGTGCTTCAAAGTAGATGTCAGCAACTCTGACTTTTCCATCAATGACAACAATGTCACCTGGTTGCATTGCATAAATGCAACCTGCTGTTGGGTAGATCACTTCTTAACTCCTTTCCTGACTGAAACAACAACTCCGTCATAGGCAAGTACCAAACCTTTTTGTTTGAGGTGAGGGTACAGGTCAGACTGGTCATCAATCATTTCTTGGATGATGTTGTTCTCATGCAGTATGGATGGACACTGCATCTCAACGGGATATTTGAACTTAGAAGCTATTACTACAGTGTTTACCACATCTTCACAGAAAGTTCTTTCAGGTATCTCAACAGTGTTCCATGTAACTCTTACAGGAGTTCTCAGTTGAACAAAAAGGTGACACACCTCTTCCTCGTCATAGTGTTTTGTCATGGTCACACTAGACCCTCTCTGGAGTCTCGTTAGCAGCAATAAATTTTCAGGGTCAATCTTGGTTCTAATGTTCATGATATTTCCTTTGCCTCGACCTGGCTGGGTTGGGTGGTCGTAATTCACCTTACACCCAGTGGAAACGGGTGTCAAGAAAAGTTCAAAAGTAGGTTTCCTAACCCCCCATAAACAACGATTTTGCGAAACTTTCGCATTTTCAACCTTAACAGTGGTTAGGAAACCTACTTTTGAACTACCTCAATGTGACTCGAACCAGTGTCGCTACTGACTTACAGCGTTTTTTTCTATTCTAATTTTTACTACCCTAAGAAGGTAACAAAAGTAGTTAAAAAGAATATAATGAATATATTCATATAAGAAAAATATCAATTATATAATTTTATAACTACTTTAGGAGCTTCTGTCAGTGCAAAAAATTGCTTTTACGAAAAGCACTGAGTTTGACTTAACTAACCCATCTGGTTTAAGATCACCCGTGACGTCAACCAATGGAGAAAATAGTCATGGCAAAAGCACCATCAGTACCGAAAGCACCGAAGCCACCGGTCGAAACCGTTGAGATGCCGAACACCCTGCTGGTTCAGCATAACGTGACCAAGAAGCAATTCCGGGTCAGCAAACGGTACTTCGAGACCTACAGCTCGGTACTCACCCGTGTCGACTAAAATCTGTTCCTTCGGCGGCTGCAAGTCGGTCGCCGTATCTGGCACCTCTCGCTGTGAAAAGCACGCTCTCACCTACACACCTAAGAAGCGATACGACCATCAGCTCCACGACGGCAAATACATCTACGGTACGGCTCGCTGGCGTCGTCTCCGTGATTCCTTCATACGGATGAACCCCCTCTGTGCCGAATGCGACAGACACGCTCTGGTGACGCCTGGTGAGGTTGTTGACCACGTGAAGGAGCTGAAGGACGGTGGTGACCCGTGGGATGTGGACAACCTGGAGGTTTTATGCAGGAGTTGTCATGCTAAGAAGACCGGTGAAGAGGTGAAGAAGAGAAGGAAAAGCAAAGGATTCAAGTCGATTTCTGATTTCTAACCCACCTCGTGTGGGTTTTATTTCATCCTTGATTTTCAAACGTACACATACTACAGTTAGTCATCACACAGGAGGATGTATGATTGAACGTTTGAAAGAAATACTCGACTACAACCCAGAAACAGGACTTTTTACATGGAAAGAAAAACGCAAGTGGTCAAAAGAAATTGGTAGTGTTGCTGGGTATACGTATACCCATCCGATATCAGGTAACAAATACATCCACATACATACCAATGGTAAGCAATGGAGAGCCCACAGACTGGCTTACTTTATGATGACTGGTGAAGAGTGTGGATCTGATATAGACCATATCAACGGAGATGGTACAGATAACAGGTGGTGTAATTTGAGAGAAGTCGACCACAGGTGCAATATGAAAAATTTACGCAGAAGAAAAGAAGGCATTGGTTCAGGTGTCATGGGTGTTCGTTGGCACAAGAAAGCAAATAAGTGGGCAGTCAGTATACGTAACAACGGGAAGAATGTTCACTTGGGTTTGTTTGTTGATTTTGATGAAGCAGTAAAAGTAAGAAAAGAAGCTGAAATAAAATATGGGTACTCGGATAATCACGGAGAAAAACAAGAGTTCTAATTTTAAACCGGACGATCCAGGTGGGTGTCCGGTTTTTCATTTCTACTATGCTACCCACCCTCTCCATTTTTGATGCCACTATGCTACCCAGGGTCATCGTTTCAGGTGAAACTACATTGTTTCAGGTGAAACTACAGGTCAGTCAATAACATCTAACCATTTGATTTCATTAGGTGACCTCCACCTGGTGTGGTGACCTCTACCTGGTGTGGTGACCTCTACCTGGTGTGGTGACCTCTACCTGGTGTGGCCTGGCGTGACCTGGTGTGGTGACCTCTACCTGGTGTGGCCTGGCGTGACCTGGTGTGGCCTGGCGTGACCTGGTGTGGTGACCTCTACCTGGTGTGGTGACCTCTACCTGGTGTGGTGACCTCTACCTGGTGTGGTCAGTATGGTCTGAGGCTAAGTGATTGAAAATCTAAGATTTTTTCAGTTGACTCGATTTTTTTTCATTTATTTAATGAAATCACTTGCGACTTAATGAATCCTTCGGTATATTTATCTCATCGAAATGCGGAACAATTCAGAAGGAAACGAATTCATGGATTTATTGGATTATATTATATTGGGTTTCGCTGCAACCATATTCATTGGCATATCTGCCTTGGCTCTTATTGCTGCCGTTACAGTTGTTATTAGCTAATCATAAGGAAACGAAATCATGAAAAACCAAATCAATAAACTCACACTTTCCTGGTCTATCTCTAAAGGTCGTGACACGTATGGGTACAATATTTGTCGCCTTGATGATCATAACAATGGTAAACGTTTCCGCTGTATGGGCGGTGGGTATGACATGATCGGCACTGTTTTTGGTGATTGGCTGGAGACCTATTATCAGAAAGAACTGATGGCGATTAAAGACCAGTCTGACCGGTTTTATAATGACCGTCATTATCTGAATGATAACAGTGAGAAAAATACTTTTTATGGTATGACCTATAATCAGGTAAAGGATTATGTTCACCTCGATGGCGCTTGCGGGGTTGAATCAATGATCCGAATCGCTGAAGCTATCGGCCTGGAAGTTGAGCGCGATTATATCGCAAAGGGTCGCCGTCGTGGCGAAACTGTCGGTTGGTTTGTTCAGATGAAGGAACCCAAATAATGACCCGCTCGCAATCACTGGCACAACTCGCGATCACGTTAAAAGCTCAAGGCAAACCGGTTGCGGCCGGTTATGCTTGGGAACTGGCAAAAATGAATCTGAGGAAATAAACCATGAAAATCATCTGTATAAGTGAAGAAATCGGGATTGTTTGGTATACGGCTTTAGATTATAAGCGCCAAGAAATCCATGTTGTGGTTTATGGCTTGCAAGTCAAACAATTCAACAATCGGGCGGACGCTCAAAAAGAGCACCAAAGCTGTTTAAACCATTATTGGGAGTGCATGGCATGAAAAACAAAATGATCATCGAGCAAGTAAAGGACATCATTCGCGCACCTTACGCCTTCCCAGGTGGATACCCTAAATTTTTGGTAATGAATGACTCGGAATGCTTGTGCCATAATTGCGCAAAAGAAAATTATAGTTTGATTGTTCGCTCTACTGGCTTTGATTATTTCGATAGCTGGCAAGCGTACGGCGTCGAGATTAATTGGGAATCGGAGATTGATTGCGCTCATTGTGGTAATTTGATTGAGTCGGCTTATGGGGTGGAAGAATGACCAATCACCACTTCGCAATCTGGCTCGCCACCTGGAAGTACACTCAACGGCAAGTAGCTGATGAATTCGGCATCACTGAGCAGACCCTGAGCACGTACAAGCGCAACGAAAATTTCCCCCGTTGGTTCGTGCTGGCGTTACGTGGTCTGGAAACTAAGGGAGTTTGATATGACAAACTTTGATTATATGTGGCTACGTGATCACATGGAAAGCCTGATCAAGTCCCTTGGCTTTAAGTCGGGATACTTGCCTGACGGATGGCAACCACGGAACGCGTTGGAAAGTGATATCAATGATAAAATTACTGCACTCAGTTATCGGTTAGGCGAAGAATACGATCGTCGCCATTCTGATACTGACAGCAATCAACGAGGGATCTGATTATGATTAGCAGAGAACAATTGATCGACGATTACCTTGATTTTGTTAATAACTACCTCACCGTTGCATTGTTTGCCGAACACCGTGGATTAACAGAAGGGCAAGCTAGATTGTTGTTAGACCTTGCCAAGATGGTTTTTAATAGCCCGCATCCTGACGCTTAACGGAAGGTAGATTGATATGGCTACAGTTTGGATTGTGACGGATGAATCTAAATCAGGTTATGATGCAGGTGGGATATTTGTTGGTGTGTTTTCTACTTATGAAAAAGCCGCTGAATATGTCAAAAAGTTTGACGGCGTGATAGGTCGTGATTATGACATCACTGAAGAAACAATAGACTAACCAATAACATCGAACAAAACAGAATGGCCCGCCTTGCGCGGGCTTTCCTTTATCTCCATGCCACTGCCTGCCACTGCCTGCCACTCCTGCCACTCCTGGTCACTGCCTGCC
>CXWK01000941.1_pt1 | contig 43316 bp, 42 predicted proteins | sample 590851 | NCBI WGS metagenome assembly CXWK01 (sample SAMEA3498364, study PRJEB10139) | wastewater metagenome | biome: wastewater treatment plant; material: activated sludge | place: Denmark | collected 2014-08-01 | reverse complement strand
GTTCCCAGGAGTTCGCATTCCCGGTCACCGGTGGCGCGCACACCTTCGACGTGTCGAAGGACTACCGCACCTGCACGGTCTCGGAGATCCCCAACCTGGGCGCGCCGGCTGCCACCCCGGGAACCAACTACCAGGCCACGATCCTGCCCGCTGACGGCACGCTCAACCGTGTCGGCCCGGCCGACGCGGTCGTGACCTTTGCCACGGGCAGCGACCACACGGCCAATGTCACCGTCACCAACCGGTACGCCGACCCGACCCCGAACAACATCATCAGGGTCACCAAGGTGATCGAAGGGTCCGCGCTTCCGGGGGAGCTCTTCCTGGTCAGGGTGACCTGCTCCAACACCGGGGCCACGGTCTACCCGCTGCTCTTCGGGGGCGGGCAGTCGCCGTTCCAGGAGATCCAGGTCCCGAAGGACCCGGTCGGCGGCAACACCTGCACACTCGTGGAGTCGAGCAGTGGCAGCGCATCGGCGGTGATCTACGCCGGTTCGGCCGACACGCCGAACACCACCTCGGTCAACGCCACCCAGAACCCCGGCGGCCGGATCGTGGTGACGTGGCCGCTCGCGGCGAACGCCAATCCGAACGGTGACGAGATCGCAGCCACGATCACCAACCGGTTCAACTCGGCCGCCCTGCCGGACAACACGCTGGTGGTCAAGAAGCGCATTCGGGGCGACGCCCCGAACCCGCCGAGCTTCACCATCCGGGTCCGCTGCTCCGGCGGTGGCGTGACCGACGAGCGGGTCCTGACCTTCGACAGCCAGGTTCCGCAGACCCTCACGGTTCCGGCGAACCGGAATTCCTGTTTGGTCCAGGAGTTGACCGACGGTGGTGCAGACACCGTCGAGTACTACGCCAAGACCAAGAACTCGCCGGATGCCGATGCGACCTGGGGCCTCACCTCCGCACGCATCGAATTCGGCACCACCACCGGTGATGAGTTCGGCAGGGTGACGGTCACCAACCGGTTCTCGGGGACCTGCCCCTCAGGGGTCAAGTACTGCTAGCTGCTCGCCGCGGTACCCCCCCCGATAGGTGAAAGCAGCCGAAGGGCCCCCACGAGGATTGCTCGTGGGGGCCCTTCGACGTTGCCGGGGAGTGCCGTTCCAGGCGACGCCATCGGCCGGTGACCTGACCTGCCAGAGGAACCGACGGATCGGGTTGCACCAACCCCCTCATCACGCTCGATCCTGATCCGTCCTGGCCGGCGAAGGCCGCCGGATGAGAGGGCGTAGCAGGCCACGCCGTCGCCCAGACTGGTGACACCGTCCGCGACACCGAGGAGCCTGCTGTGACCACCCGAGACACCGCTCTGATGGGCGCACCCTGCTGGGCCGATCTGGCCACCACGGATGCGGCGGCCAGCCGCGTGTTCTACGGCGACCTGTTCGGCTGGACGTCCGAAAGCGCCGGCGAGGAGTTCGGCGGCTACCTCAACTTCTTCCGCGACGGCGAGATGACCGTCGGCGCCATGGAGACCGACGGTTCGATGGGCCCCACCAACGCCTGGGCCATCTATCTGGCCTCCGCCGATGTCGAGGCAACCTGCGCTACCGCGGTGGCCAACGGCGGCTCGGTGCGACTGCCGCCGCACCCGGTGGGCGATCTCGGCGTCATGGCCTACGTGGCCGGTCCCGATGGCGCCTCGGTGGGCATCTGGCAGCCCGGGCTTCACCCGGGCTTCACCCGGGCTTCCTCACCATCGACGAGCCCAACGCCCCGGCGTGGTTCGATCTGCACACCCGGGACTACGAGCGTGCGGTGGCCTTCTACGAGTCCGTCTTCGGGTGGGACACCCACGTGATGAGCGACACCGACGACTTCCGCTACACCACCCTGGGTGAGGGCGACGGCGCACTCGCGGGGATCATGAACTCGACGGGGCACCTGTCCGAGGGCGAGCCCTCGTTCTGGAACCTGTACTTCGGGGTGCCCGACACTGACGCAGCCCTCGTGAAGGTCGAGGAGCTGGGCGGCTCGATCCTGATGGGCGCCGAGGACACGCCATATGGCCGCCTGGCCTCGGTTGCCGACTCGACCGGCGCGGAATTCATGGTGGTCGGCCGGGGCTGAGCGCCGACCGCCCGGCGCTACCCCTCGGCCCCTGCGACGCGCAACCGGATGCTGCGCAGGCCGTGGGGACCCACGGTGATGTGGACCACGCCGCCGTCCAGGGCGACCGCACCACCGTCGGGCTGCTCGTCCAGGCGCACCGACTCGACCGAGCCGACGGGCAGGCCGAAGGTCACGGTGGTGTCCACCGGCGAGCCGGCGGGGTTCGAGAGGCGGACCACGAAGCCGTCGCCGTCCTCGGCGGGTTTCAGGGCCGACAGCACCACCGAGGCCGGCGCCACCGCGACCAGGGGCACACCTGGCTCGAGGATGGGGTCGTCCCCGGCCGGGACGGCCCGGAACGCCACCTCGTCCCGGTCGGCGACCGCGGCGACCTCGGCGGGGTCGCCTACATCCTCGAGCGCGCCCAGGCCGGCGAAGCCCGACCCGCCTCGGGCCACGGTGAGGGTGCCGTCGTCAGCGGCCTCCACTGCCAGGTCCCCGACCGAGACCCGCCGCCCGTCGTCCACCGTCTCGGGGTGGGCGACCGACGGCGTCAGGTGCACCCGACGCCACCCGAAGGCGGGGACGTCTGCCACCACGAACTCCAGGTCGACGCCCAGGCCGGCCAGGCGCTCGAGCACCCGGCCGGCGGTCTGGTCGGCCAACTCGGTGGCGGTCGCGTAACGGCCCTGCATCTGGCGGTGCACCTCGTCCTGTGAGCACCCGCAGATCGAGTCGTGGGCCTGGTTGGGCAGCAGGTTGGCCACCTTGCCGCCCACCAGCTCACCGGCGAACGACCCCCGGTCCGATTCGTCGATCTCGCCCTGCAGGTCGTCGAGCAGGCCGCGGGTGACCGACCGACCGGTCCGCTCTGCGAGCGCCTCGGCCACCGCGGCGGTGTGGGCGTCGGGGAGCATGTGGTCGATGCCGTTCATCAGCACCACGGGCGCCCGGGACACGTCGGCCAGCCGCATGCGTCCTGTCATGGCGCAACGGCGTGGCGGCGCCGACGACAGTTGCCCGGCTACCGTCCTCGAGCGTGCTCGCGGGGACTGTTTCGACATCCTCGGCCCGCAGGACCTGCCGTCGGGCACGAGGGCCCTCTGTGGCCTCACCCCTCGCTGAGTCGACCACGTGACCCAGCGCAGCGACGCGGCGCGGGCCAGCGGTCGCAACAGCGATGGCCCCGCCGGGTCGGATGACGACCGCATCGTGGGTGGCCGGCCGCCGCTCTGGCGGCGGATGGCACGGCGGCTGAACCTGGTCGAGATCGCTCGCCACAACGGCCTCGTCCTCCTGGCCCTCTGGGGCCTGGCTGTCGCCCAACCCGTGCTCGACCTGTTCGGCAGGTTCCCCGAGTTCTTCGTCGCCAACCATCTCAGCAAGTACGAGGTGGCTCTGTTCGCGGTGGTGGTCGCCCTGGGCGTCCCCCTGGCACTGATCGCCGTCGAGATCCTGGCCTACGCGATCAACCGCCGGCTCGGCACCGCGGTGCACCTGGCCCTGGTCTTCGCCCTGGGGGCCTTCCTGGGCCTGTACGTCTGGCGCCAGATGGACCTGTCGTCCGACAACCTCGTCGGCGTGATGGTGGCCGTGGCCGCCGGTGCAGGGATCCTCTACGGCGAGCGCATGGTGGCGGGTATCCGGCTGGGCCTCCACTGTCTCGCGGCCGCGCCGCTCGTGTTCCTGGCTGCCTTCCTGTTGTTCTCGTCGAGTGCGACGCTGCTCACCGAGCAGGAGGCGGCCGCCGCCACCGGCGTCACCGTGGGTCGTCCGGCCCCCCTCGTCCTGATCCAGATGGACGAGTTCCCCGTCTCGTCGATCATGACGACCGACGGCGAGATCAACGCGGAGCGGTACCCCAATTTCGCCCGGCTGGCCGACCGGGGCACGTGGTACCGAAACGCCACGTCGGTGTCACCGAAGACGACCGACAGCGTGCCGGCGATGCTCACCGGCCGCTACCCGCGGCTCGGCCTCCTGCCGACCTCGGCCGATCATCCCCGAAGCCTGTTCACGCTGCTGGGCGACCGCTACGAGCAGCACGTGACCGAGGCGGTCACCAGCGTGTGTCCGGCCACCATCTGCGTGAACCGCGAAGCCCAGGAGAGGTTCAGCTACCACCGCAGCCGTCAGGCGGTGCTGGACGCGTCGGTGGTGTACCTCCAAGCGGCCCTGCCGCCCTTCCTGCGTGAACGGCTGCCGGCGGTCGACCGGTCGTGGGGGGGCTTCATCGCCGATGCCGCGCCGCCGAGCACGAACCCGTCGTATCGGTGGGACGCGCTCGGTCCGGCGGGGAAGACCCCCGCGTACCAGGCCGATCTCATGAACGACATGATCGACACCATCGGCCCGACGACGCGACCGGGCTTGTTCTTCGTGCATGCGACCTTCCCCCACATCCCGTGGTTGCTCAGCCCGGAGGGCTACCAGTACGTGGTGTCCGACGCCCCCGACGTGCCGGGCCTCGAGAACGGCGGCGTCTGGGACGAGGCGCACCCCTTCCTCGTCAGGCAGGGGTTCGAGCGCCACGAGTTGCAGGTGGGATACATGGACCGCCTGCTCGGCGAGATGATCGACACACTCCGGGCGCAGGGAATGTGGGATGACGCCATGGTCGTGGTGCTCTCCGATCATGGTGTGGCCTTCACGAGCGGCCAGTCGTTCCGTTCCCCGCACGCGGCGACGGTGCACGAGATCTACAACATCCCGCTGTTCATCAAGTACCCGGGTCAGGCCCACGGCCGGACCAGCGACGTCAACGCGCTCAACGTCGACGTGCTGCCCACCATCATCGATGCGCTCGACATCTCCACCGACTGGCGGTTCGACGGCCGTTCGCTGATGGGCGGCGGCCCACCGCGTGGTGCCAAGCCCGTGTTCTGGGAGACGGGACCCGATCACGTGCCGACCGAATTCGACGGCGTGATGGAACTGGTGCGGCGCAACCACCGCTACCTGCCCAACGGGGACGACTGGCTCGGGGTGTTCGCGGTGGGTCCCTACGGCGACCTGGTGGGCGAGACGGTCGAGGACCTGCAGGTCCGCGCCGACAGCGGTCGGACCTGGACCGTGGACCAGCAGGATCGTCTCGCCGATTGGCAACCCGAGCAGGACGGCCTGGCGCCGATGCTGCTGGTCGGCTCACTGGAGGACGACGGGGGTCTGCTGCCGGAGGGCGCCGTCGTCGTGGTCAACGGGCGCGTCGCCGGGGTGGCCGGTGAGTTCGAGCATGCTGACGGCGGTCGGATCTCGTTCGACTCGCTGATCTCCGAGGAGATGCTCCAGAACGGCGCCAACGAGGTCGTGCTGCTGCTGCCCACCCGGTCCGGGGCCCGGCAGTTCGAGGCCGCTTCCCTGGAGTGACGACGGGCCTGTCCTGCGGGCCGGGACGACGACGTCGCCTGCAAGATCCTGCGGGCCGAGGCCGTCTGGGTGGGGAAGGTCGACCGGTTGTGGCTCACGGCGAGCTCATCAGGCCAGCGGGTTGTGCCAGGGGACCTCGGTGAAGCGGGCGAAGTCGGATTCGGCCGAGTTCATCTCGAGACCATGCTCGCTGCACAGCGCTGCCAGTGCCTCGTCGGGGATCAGGTTGGCCTGAAGGTCGGGCGCGCGGCGGAGTGGCTCCATGACCTTGGTGGTGTCGGCGTCGAACTCGACGGTCGTGCGCACCGCGCCAGGCTTCACGAGCGTGCTCGGGATGGCACACGCCCGTGCATCCCGCTCCAAGGTGCGCGCGATTCCCTGAGCGGAGCAATGCGACGAGAACCGGCGGTGGCCCCGTTGCCGTGGCGTTGGCTTGTCGAGTGACTACCTATGCTGCGCGGGTGACTCGAGCCGAACAGCGTGAGCAGACACGCGAGCGCATCATCGCTGCCGCCGTCGAGGCCTTCGCCGACCACGGCTACGAAGGGGCGGGGACGCGCGACATCGCCGCACGGGCCGGCGTGACCCAGGGCCTGATCGCCTACCACTTCGAGTCGAAGGAGGCCCTCTGGCGGGCGGCTACAGGCCTGATCTTCGGGGAGCTTGCCGATCACCTGCCGCCGATGGCCGACCCCACGCCCGAGTCCGCCCGCGAGGCGTTGCGCGCGTTCGTCCGCTTCAGTGCTTCCCAGCCCGCCGTGCTCCACTTCATGCTCGATGCCGGCCGAGGCCCCGGGGACCGCTTGCGATGGCTCGTGAGCACCCACCTCGCCGACCGCTACGGACCCTTCGTCACGATGCTGGGCCCCGAACTTGCCCCCCACCTGTACTACATCGCGATCGGTGCGGCTTCGCTGGTATTCCAGTTGGCGCCCGAGTGCGCCCAGCTCACCGGTAGGGACCCGATGGAGGACACCTTCATCGAGCGCCACGCCGATCTCGTGGCCGACCTGCTCCTGCCGGAGTAGATGCTGTTCGTTTGACAAGTGGCCCAGTGGGCCAGCATGATACTTGTCAGATGACCAGTGAATGGATCTGCCGTGGCGACTCAGCCTGCCCGGTGTAGGGACGCGGGCGCCCTGCGATGAGTGTGACGGGTTCCGCCCGCCGTGTCTCGGTGGCCCTGGTCTCGGTGGCCGTGGTCTCGGTGGCATGGGTGCCCACCGGTGTGAGCGCCGCCCAGCCCCGACCCACGACCACCGCAGCCCCGACCGAGGCCACATCGACGGGGAGGGCCGCGGCGACGGCCGATCGGACGGCGACGATCGCGCCCGCCCCGGTCGATGAGCGGTCCGCTCCGGCCACCACCGTGGTCTCGACCCCGCCGACCGTTGGAGCGCCCACCACGGTGGCGTCGGGGGACGCCCCGATCGGCGCGGTGATCCCGGCCCACGACCCGGTGGCGGGGCAGTACATCGTGACGTTGCGGCCTCTGCCAGCGCCAGCGGTGCGTTCGGTCGCGACCGACCTGGCCGAGGGCGAGGACGGCGATCTGTTGTACACGTACCGGCACACCATTGAGGGGTTCGCCGTCGGCGGGATCACCGACGCCGAGGCGAGCGCGATCGCGGCTGATCCTCGCGTGGCCTCGGTCGAGGAGGACGGCCGGGTTCAGGCCGACGACTCCGGCCGTGCGGGCACCGAGGCGGTGCAGGCCTCCCCGACGTGGGGCCTCGACCGAATCGACCAGCGCGCCCTACCTCTCGACCATCGCTACACCTACCTGCCCACCGGCGAGGGCGTGACCGCGTACATCATCGACACCGGGATCCGGTTCACGCACCAGGACTTCGGGGGGCGGGCGTCGCTCGGGGCGGACTTCGTCGGCGACGGGCGAGACGGCAACGACTGCAACGGCCACGGGACCCATGTGGCGGGTACCGTCGGCGGCACCACCTGGGGCGTGGCCAAGGAGGTGTCGCTGGTCGCAGTGCGGGTGTTGGACTGCACCGGTTCGGGCGCGACATCGGGGGTGATCGCGGGCATCGATTGGGTGACCGCGCAGGCGGTGCACCCGGCGGTGGCGAACATGAGCCTGGGTGGGTCCAAATCGACGACGATGAACAACGCGGTGGCGCGTTCGGTGACCTCGGGCGTGGTGTATGCAGTGGCCGCGGGCAACGACAACGCGGACGCCTGCAACTCCTCACCCGGATCGACCCCTACGGCACTGACGGTCGGCTCGACCACGAGCACCGACAGCCGGTCGTCATTTTCCAACTTCGGGACGTGCGTGGACGTGTTCGCTCCGGGCTCGTCGATCACGTCGGACTGGGCAAACAGCGATACCGCCACGAACACGATCAACGGGACGTCGATGGCGTCGCCGCACGTGGCGGGCGTCGCGGCCCTGTACCTGGATGCCCACCCCACCGACACGCCGGCCACCGTGGCCACCATGCTCGCCGCGGGAGCGACATCCGACAAGGTCATCGGACCGGGCACGGGATCGCCCAACCGCCTGTTGTACAACGGGTTCACCACCGCAGCGCCGGCGCTGGCCGTTCGCCTGGACGCACAACCGAACGCGCCGCAGGACTTCTCGTTCACGTGGTGTCGCGATGCGGACAACACGTGCTCGTCGTTCCGCCTCGATGACGATGCCGACCAGACGCTGCGCCGCCAGGCGCTCTTCGACACGCTCGCACCGGGCACGTACACGGTCGCCGCCGACCCGGTGGCGGGCTGGGACCTCACCGACCTCCGGTGCGAAGGCGCGAGCACCGTCGACCTCGGTGGACATCAGGTGTCGGTCACGGTGCCCGGCGGGGCGAAGGTCACCTGCACCTTCACCGAGGCATCGGCGGCCATCACCATCGTGGCTCGCGCTGCGCCCGCAGACGGCCAGGACTTCGCCTTCACCTCGTGCCGGACGGGCGGCGAGTGCGCCGCCTTCACCCTGGACGACGACACGAATGCCGCCTTGGCCGATCGGGTGCAGTTCGCGGGGATCGAGCTGGGTGACTACACGGTCACCCAGACCCTGGTGGCGGGTTGGTTGATCACGGGCCTCGTCTGTGACGGCGCCCACACGGCGGACCCGGCGACCGGTGCGGTGCGCTTCGCCCTGGACGCGCACGAGCAGATCACGTGCACGTTCACCGACGCGCAGACGGCGATCACCATCCAGGCGGCGGCTCGGCCGTCCGACGGACAGGACTTCGCGTTCACCGGCTGCGCCGGGGCAGGGTGCGGGACCTTCGAGCTCGACGACGACTCCGACCCCACCCTGTCGAGGTCGATGACCGCCGCCGGGCTCGCGCCGGGCACCTACACCGTGACCGAGGCCGACCAGGCGGGGTGGGGGTTGACGGCGCTCAGCTGCACCACCGGCGAAGCCGCCGATCGTGCCAATCGAAGCGTCACCATCACCCTGACCCCCGGCGAGCGCACGGTGTGCACCTTCACGAACAGCCGCACCACCATCACCGTCGTCGAGAAGGCCGATCCCGCCGAGGGCCACGACTTCGCGTTCACGGGCTGCGGCGGCTCGGGATGCGGCAACTTCGCCCTGGATGTCGACACCGACCCTGCGCTGGCCGATCGGGCGAGTGGCGCCGGCCTCGCGCCGGGCACCTACACCATCACCCAGCGTCTGGACCCCGCGTGGGCCCTCACCGATGTCACCTGCAGCACCGGCGGGGTGACCGAGGTGGCTGCCGGGCGGGCGACGATCACCCTCGGCGCGGGCGACCAGGTCACCTGCACGTTCACGAACCGGTCCACGTCCATCACCATCGTGCAGTACACGCCGCCCGGCAACGCCCAGGACTTCGGCTTCTCCGGTTGCGGCCCGGGGGGGTGCGGGTCGTTCACGCTCGATGACGACACCAACGCCGCCCTGCCCGACACGACCACCTTCGTCGGGCTCGACCCAGGTGCCTACTCGATCACCCAACAGGCGGTGTCGGGGTGGCGCCTCCACCGCCTCACCTGCGACGACGGCCAGACCGTCTCCCGCGCTGATCGACGGGCCGACGTCACCCTCGGAGCGCTCGAGCACGTCACCTGCACGTTCACCGACGTCGACATCACCAAGCCCGCCGTCATCGCCCACCCCATCGGTGCGTTGGCGCCGCTGTCACTGACCGACGACGCCGGCGGCGACATCTGGTTCACCGTCCCGCAGCAGGATCGGATCGCCAGGTTCGTCCCGGACAGCGGCGCCCTCGCCAGCTTCCCGACGCCGGGCGTCGACTACCCGGCGTACATCGCCATCGGTCCCGACCAGAAGGTCTGGACCGTCGGCCCCTTCGGCTCCGCCGTGGGGCGACTCGACCCGGCCACCGGGACGGTGACCACGTTCTCAGCAGGAGCCGTCACCGTTCCGTCGGGCGTGACCGCCGGGCCCGACGGCAACATCTGGATCACGGGCGACGGGTGCGACTGCGTAGGACGGATGAGCCCCACCACCGGCGCGGTCACGGCATTCCCGACCGGCATCGGCAACCCTGGTGACCCGACGGTCGGCCCCGACGGCAACCTCTGGGTGGTCGGCTCCAGCGACGACAAGATCGCCCGGGTCGACCCCGCCACCGGGCAGAGCACGGCTTTCCCCAGGAACGGATCGTTGTACAACCTCAAGGCTCTCACTGTGTCGCCCGACGGCACATTGTGGGTCGCGGGCCACGACAGCGACGCGATCGGCCGGATCAACACCGGCACCGGCGTCATCACGGCTTTCAGCACCGGCGTGAACGCCGACGGGCCGAGCGGGCTCGTCGGCGCCGCGAACGGTGACGTGTGGGTGGTCGGGAACGTCAACTCCCGCCTCGCGCGCAAACGACCGGCCACGAACCAGACCTGGTCCTGGCCGACGACCGGCGTCGTCGGCCCGTGGGACGCCACCTCTGACGGCGACGGCACCATGTGGACCGCCGGCGCCGGGTCGCCCTACACGCTGGGCGAGATCGTCCTGCCGGACTGACATCCTCTCGTTCCTGACACCTGCGGCAACCGCACCAGGTCGGCGATGAGCACCGCCAGGTTCTCGTTGCTCACCCGAGCTCCTCCCTCTACCTGCACTGCCACACCTCGACGGTCGGCGCGGTACCTGCCCTGTGCCAGACTGCGATCGGCCCGTGGGGAGGCGATCCGCGAGCCGTGACGAAGACGGGGGAGCCGGCCATGGGAATGATAGAGGACGATCCGCGGATCGACCCGCGGATCAAGGCGCTGATGGGGGCGATGCCCTCGCGAGCGCTGCCCGATGTCGCCAGCCGGGAGCAACTGCTCGAGGAGGTGAGCACGCCCGAGGCGATCGCCGAGGCCGACGCGGTGACTGCGCTGCTCGACACGGTCGACGACGAGGCCATCGCCCCGTCGGGCGGCCTCGACATCTCCACCGTCGAGTTCTCGTCCGAGCCCGACGGGAACACGATCAAGGTCCAACTCATCCGACCGGCGTCGGACAGTGCGTTGCCGTGCGTCTACTACATCCACGGTGGGGGGATGCAGGACATGTCCTGTTTCCTCGGCATGTACCGGTCGTGGGGCCGGATGATCGCCAACCAAGGCGTGGCGGTGGCGATGGTCGACTTCCGCAACTGCGTCAAGCCCTCGTCGGCTCCCGAGGTCGAGCCCTTCCCGGCGGGTCTGAACGACTGTGTCAGCGGGGTGAGGTGGCTGCACGGGCACGCCGCGGAGCTCGGTATCGATCCGGGTCACCTCGTGGTGGCGGGCGAGAGCGGCGGTGGCAACCTCACCCTGGCGACGGGCATGAAGCTGCGCAAGGACGGCGACCTCGGCCTGATCCGGGGGCTCTACGCGCTGTGCCCGTTCATCGCCGGCGAGTGGCCGCAGGACCGGTTCCCGTCATCGATCGAGAACAACGGGGTCTTCCTCGACCTGCACAACAACCGGGCTGCCATGGCCTACGGCATCGAGGCCTTCGAGGCGAAGAACCCGCTGGCATGGCCCTCCTTCGCGTCGGAGGACGACGTGGCCGGCCTGGTGCCGACCGTGATCAGCGTCAACGAGTGCGACCCGTTGCGCGACGAGGGCATCGAGTTCTACCGCCTCCTGCTCCGCGCCGGCGTGCCCGCCCGTTGCCGTCAGGTGATGGGCACCATCCACGGCGCCGAGATCGTGTCGGTCCTCTGCCCCGAGATCAGCCGGGACACGGCCTCGAGCATCGCCCAGTTCTGCCGGCAGGCGTGACTAGGGCCTGGACCCAGATGTCCAGATCCTTGGTGTAGCGAACGTGCCCGTGGAAGCCCACGGCGTAGCCGCCCACGATGAGGTAACGGACATCATGACGGTCGCAGCACTCGACAGACTCTCTGAAGTCGCGGCCTGGATTCATCCTTCCACCCGTGTGCTTCTGCCCGGATCGCTTCGATCGCCTCGAAGTCTTCGACCGGACGGCGTCGGTGGCTGACGCCCGAGCGGCCTTGTTCCCTATGTATGCTGATCTGCATGCATAGCACCAGTGTGAGGATCGACTCGTCCACCCACGAGGACCTGAAGCGTCTGGCCGCCGAGTTCCACACCACCGTCGGCAACACCGTCGCCCTCGCGGTTCGAGCGCTGCGCCAAGACCGCATCGGCACCGACCTGCACACGCCGCTCGACGAGGACGAGCGCGCCTGGCTCGATGCTGACCTCGGGTGATGTCGTCGCGCTCGACCTGGGCGTGCCCCAGGGGCGCGAGGCCGGGTTCGTGCATCCCGCCGTCCTGGTGACGGCACAGCGGATCCTCGATGCGGGCCCGTCAGTCGTTCACGTCGTCCCGCTGACCTCCACCATCCGGCCGTTTCACTCCGAGGTGGTCGTCGAGCCCGACGCGACCAACGGGCTCGGCGCCGTGTCGGCGGCGCAGTGTCAGCACCTCCGAGCGGTCTCGCCCGGTCGGATCGCAACCGAACGAGGCAATGTCGGTCCCACGGCCCTGGCGCAGATCCGCGAAACCATTGCCGTGCTCCTCGACCTCATCGGTTGAGGATCAGAAGTCCGAGTAGCTCATCGGCCCGGCATCGCGGGGCGGCGGCTCGCGACGCAGGCGCTTCCACAGGGTGCCGACACCCTTGGCGATCGTCTCCGACACCCAGTAGAAGCCGAAGCCGACGGCTCCGAGCAGCGTGGGCGGCAGCACCCAGGGCGCGGTGTAGGACGCCAGCAGCCCTGCCGCGTACTGCCGCGACCACAGCAGCGCGAAGAGGAAGGGGGCCAGCGCTGCTGCCGCGAGCAGGAGCCAGTTCGCCTGGAGGAGGGCGACGATCGCCGCCGCCTGGCCGGCGAGCGACGACACGAACCAGACGAACACCGTGGCTTTGCGGAGCGGTCCGCTCTTCCATCGTGTGCGCAGGGCGACCGCGGCCCACATCATCCATCGACGGAGCCACGGCACGCCGAGTGCCTGAAGCATGAAGCGGAAGAAGCGATCGGCCTGCGGCTCGGTGACCCCGTCGAGGCCGGGAGCGCCCGTGAGGCGATCGTGGAGGAGGGCGGCCGGCGTGTGGATGCCGTAACGCGACAAGAACCATTGCAGCGCCGTGGGAACCGAGGCGAGATCGGTCTCGCATCCCGGCCCGAGATCCTCGGGTCGCAGGGTCAGCGCGGCGGCGGGGATTCCCTCTATTCCCGGGTTGCCGGTGTAACGGAGCGACGAACCGAGCACGAACGTCTTCTTGTCGACCTGCCGCAACACGATCTGGGCGGGCTTCTGCGAATCGGGGTCGACGAAGCAGTGCCCCCACGGAACCTGATCAGTCGTGGTCATGACACCCCCTCCTGTCGGCCGGGAGCACACTACGCCAGCCCGGTGGCGCCTCGCGGCGGGACCGGACCTGTCTCGCCGAGGAGGCGGCCGGACGGACGCGGACGCGGGATGGTCCAGGCGGTCATCGCCACCTTGGATCGGCGCCACTTCACCGTCGTGCAGACGCGAACAGGTGCATTCGAACTGCTGCCCTGACTCGGTTGATGCCGGAGGCCCGGACCCGGTACGGCACACCTGCCTGCGCCCGTGGCGTCGGACCCGGCGGGTATGGGGGTGGGACGGCGGCCTCTCACGCAGGTGCAGACCCGGTTCACCTCGACGCCTCGATGTCGGCAACGGTGATCGTGAGATCGAATGGCTTCACGAGGGATGCGGCTCGACCAACTGGTGCTCGAAGGCGAAGGCGGTGGCGGCCGACCTCGAGTTGACCCCGATCTTGGTGAAGATGTTCGAGAGGTGGCGCGAGACGGTCTTCACGCTGAGGTGGAGCTCGGCGGCGACCTCGTTGTTGGTCATCCCCGTCGCGATGAGGCGGAGCACCTCCACCTCGCGTGCGGTGAGCCCCGCCGGCAGTGACGGTCGGCTGTCGTGGAGCACCAGGCGGGCATCGAGGTGGGCGCCGATCTGTTCGAACAGCTCGACGGCGGTGGAGAACGATGCGGTGGCGCCGGCATCGTCGCCGCGGTCGCGCAGGGCCTGACCCAGGAGGGTGCAGGTGGTGGCCACCTCATAGGGCACGTCGAGGGCCTCCCATCCCTCCACCGCCTGCTGCAAGGTCGCGGTCGCAACGGGGGCGTTCTGAGCGAGCTCGAGGCGGCCCCGGGTGGCCGTGGCGGTAGCCCGCAACACCGGGGTGGGGAAGGCGTCCGCGATCTCGTCCAACTCGGCCAGCCCGGTCGCGGCGGTAGGGAGGTCGCCGACGGCCACGGCCACGTGCACCTGGATGGGCAGCAGCCGGGCCCTGCCCAGGCGGCTGGTCGACGTGTCGCGGAGGCACTCGGTGATGATCGATCGGGCGCTGTCGTTGCGACCCTGCGCGAGGCGTAGCAGCGCAAGCTCGGCGCAGGGCCGCCCGCACAGTGCCCGGGCCCGCTCGAAGGCGTCCTCGGCCGGGTCGAGCTCGCCGAGCCGGCGGCGGATGTCGCCCAGCTCGGCGTAGGCGGCGGCGCTGTTGGCCACGTGGCTGCCGATCAGCTCCTCACCGGCCCGAACCGCCTCCTGCTCGGCCTCGGCGAGTGAGCCCCGGCGCTTCAACACGATCGCCCGGTGCACCCGGCAGATGCCGGGGAAGATGGCGAAGGGGTGCTGCTGAGCCCAGCGCATGGTGGCATCGGTCCATTCAGCGGCCCGGTCGTAGTCACCCACGTCCTCACAGGCACTGATGAGGCTGCAGTAGACCTTGCCGGTCGAGTACGGCCCGAGGCGGCCTTCGACCGCGAACAACATGGCCTCGTCGAGGTGGCCCATCCCGTCGACGAGCTCGCCGCGGTCGATCAGGATGCGACCGACGGTCTGGAGCGCCTCGGCCTCGAGGTCGGGAGACCGCAGCCGCCGTCCCAGTTCGGCCACCCGACTGGCGGCGGCCGTGGCCACGTCGAGCTCGCCGGCGCCGTGGGCCGACTCGGCCTCGCGGAGGAGCAGGGAGCCGTGGGCGACGCACTCGGGGTCGTCCTCCAGCGCCCGGCGGGCCCGACGCAGCCAGGCCCCGGCGACGGCCGGCCGGGCGCTCATGGCGTGGTGCTCAAAGAGCCACACCGCGCACTGCCCGGCCCGCCGATCGTCGCCCAGGTCGTCGTAGGCCCGGTACGCCTGTTCGCGGGCGGCGATGCAGTCGTCGAGGCGTCCGAGCCACCATGCCGCGTCCGCAACCAGGTCGAGACGCTCGGCCTCCTCGCCAGGGGTGACCCCCGACGCCGTCGCTGCCGCGTCGAACGCTGCCTGCCAGTCATGGCGGGTCAGCGCCCCCCGGACCGCGGCCAACCCGTCGGCATTGGTCACGGTCCGGTCCGGGCCCTCGCACGCGTCGCCAGCATCCGGTGGGACGCTAGCTGTCTCGGTCCCGGATAGAGACTCAGACCGAGGCGACGGGCGCGAGCTGGGCGGCGACGTGGTCGAGCACCGGCCGCAGCTCGCGGGCCGGGCTGAACTCGATGAAGGTCACGCCCTCGTCGGTCCACCCGGTGTGGCCACCCGGCCAGTAGTAGAGATCCCCGGCACGGCTGGTCTCCTCGGTGCCGTCGGCAAAGCGGAGGTTGATCGATCCCTCGACCACGTAGCCCCAGTGCGGGCACTGGCACCGGTCGTCGGGCAGTCCCTTGAACAGGGGGGTGAAGTCGGCCCCGGGCGGCAGGCTGAGGTGGCGGACGAGCTGGCCGCCCCACTCCTCGCCGCGGGTGACGATGTCGCCGACCTCCAGCTCGATGTCGATCTCGTTCTCGGATGCACGCATTGCGTCCTCCTCACTTACTGTCCCGGGGCGATCCCGGCGACGAGGTCGATCGTCCCCCGGGTCGACGCCTTTCGGCATCGGCCACCCGCACCAATCAACCGTGGCGCCCCGCCGCCTCCGATGGGGTGTTCGCCCCACGGATGTCGGTCTCGGCGCCCCGCAAATGGGGTGCGCGGCCGATGCCGGACGGGGCCCGGTGCGAGATGATGATGACGTGGACGACACCCATCGACCGCTCAGTGTGAGCGAGTTGATCTCGAGCGGCCGCGACCGCGAAGCCGCTGAACGGGGCCTCCTCGAGAGCGCCGACCACACCGCCACGACCCCACCCGACCATCTTGGAGGAACCATGGACCCCTTGACCCAGTTCGACCAGCTCGGCCCACTGCTCGCCGGGGTGGTGGGAAACATCACGCCCGACCAGCTCGATCGGCCCACACCCTGCGCGCAGTTCACCGTCCGCGGGGTGCTCGAGCACATGATCGGCGGGGCGACGATGTTCGCCGCCGCGTACCGGGGCCAGGACGCGGCGGCGCCGGATGTGAGCGACCCGCTCGCGGGCTTCGGGCCGGCGCTCGGCGACCTGGCGGCCGCGGTCAGCGCCCCCGGCGCCCTCGCCGGCACGGTCGCGGCACCCTTCGGCGACCTGCCGGGCGAGACCTTCGCTCGGTTCGTCGTGCTCGACGGCCTCGTCCACGGCTGGGACATGGCCACCGCCACCGACCAGGCCTACGACCCGCCCGAGGCGCTGGTGGCCGCGGTCGACGACTTCGCTCGGCAGGCCCTCGACCCGCTCCGCGACGGCGATACCTTCGCCGCCGCCGTCCAGCCCGCCGAAGGTGCCACGCCCATCGAGCGCCTGGTCGCCTACACGGGCCGCCGGCCGTTGAGCGGCGTGGGCTGATCTGGGGGCGTAGCGCAAGCCTGGCTGGGTGTCGCGCCCGCCGGGCGGCCTCGTCGGGATCACCGAACCCGTGACTACGGCAGCAGCGAGAGCCGAGTGTCGGGCTCGAACCGACGACCTGTTCTTTGCAAGTGCAATCCATCCGAACAGGACCGGACGGATCCGGACCGTCTCGGACGGCCTGTCGGCGCCGGCGGACGGATTCGAACAGCACCGGACCGATACGGACGCGGGATGAACGCGGGATGAACGCGGGATGAGCATCGACTCCTCGCAGGAGTCAGTCGCTGTCCGGCTCGGCTTCGAGCGTGGCCAGCGCCTGTCGCAGTAGTTCGACGAACGCAGGCAGGAGCTCCGTTGCGGTGGTGTGGATGATCTCGAGGTCGATGGACCAGTAGCCGTGGATCACGCGGTTGCGGAGCCGTGACGGCTGCTGCCACGCGATGTCGGGGAAGCGGTCCTTGACCGTGGGGTCGATCTGGCCGGCGGCCTCGCCGAGAACGGTGAAGTTCCACAGCAACGCCTCGCGGCGCTGGCGATCCGCCGCGAGCGTCTCGAGGTCGACGCCCTCGACGAGCGAACCCGCCTGTTCGGCGGCATCGATCATCTCAGCGATCAGGAGCAGTTCACGCCGCATAGAGGAGGCGGGCCTCAGCGAGAACCTGGTCACGCAGCCGCTGATGCAGTGTGTTCCGCGAGACGAGGTCAACGGGGCGACCGAGAACTTCGGACAACTGGTCAGCGAGGTGCTCGATGTTCCATCCGAGATGTGCACCGGGCTCCAGCACGTAGAGCACATCGATGTCGCTGTCGGGGCCGGCGTCGCCCCTGGCGACCGATCCGAAGACCTCGAGCCGAGCAATGCCGTAGTGCTCACAGATGCGAGCGAGCGCCTCAGCATCGACGTCGAGCGCGGATAGCAGCATGGTCGAAGCGTACGGCAGAGTGGGGTGGAGAGGTCCGGACTTCCGAATCTGCGAGAGCCGAGTGTCGGGCTCGAACCGACGACCTCTTCTTTACAAGTGCAATCCATGCGAACAACACCGGACGCCTACGAACGGATTCGAACGACCCGCCGGGGACGGCGGACGGATTCGAACGGCACCGGCCGGATGCGGACGCGGGATGAACGCGGGATGACGGCTCCTCGGGCAGGACTCGTTCACATCGACGCCTCGATGTCGGCGACCGTGATCATCAGGTCGAGTGGGTTGGTCGGCGATGGCGTGAGTCCGTACCGCTCGTAGAACTCGGCGGCGGTCGGGTGCAGCGCTGTCACGACGAGCATTCGAACGCCGACGGTGTCGCCTGCGGCCACGGTCAGCTCCATGGCGTGGCGGAGTAGTGCGGCCCCGATGCCTTGGCCCTGTGCCTCCCGGTCGACGGCGAGCCGCCCGAGCAGGATCGCTGGGATCCGCTGCGGTGCCTGCCGGCGCGCACGGCCCGTGGCATCGGAGCGCAGCACGGCGAACGCGGAAACGGCGTGGTATCCGACGACGCGATCGGCATCGATCGTGACGTAGGTGCGTGAGAACCCCGCGAGCTGGTTGCGCCAGCTCCGACGAGTCAGCCACTCATCGAGCTCTGGCTCACCTGAGTCGAACCGAGCGATCAGGTGATCTTCCCGGAGTGGCTCGATCGACGGAAAGCCGCCGATCACGAATCGTCGGGTGACGTCCGCCGGAACAGCTCGGCCGTCTTCGGATTCCGACGTCCTTTGCGGGACACCCGGCGCTCGAGTGTGTCCCAGGTCTTCGCGTCCAGGACGACGTGGTCGCGGTCGGCGAGGGTATCGGCGGCTGACGCCCGGGCAGCTTGGACCACGAACTCGGTGATCGACAGGTGTGCTGCCTCGGCGGCGGCGCGGATCAGCCCGTCGTCGGTCGGCGAGAGGCGGAGGTGGAGCCGCTCGTCACGTGTTTCTGGCTTCATGGCCATGCAGGTCAAGTGTACGCATATCCGCCACACGCTGCACGATGCACCCCGGACGGATGCGGACGCGAGATGAACGCGGGATGGCAGCGGGCTCGCCGAGGACGGTGAAGCTCCCTAGCAGCGCCTTTCGGCGCTGGCGATCCGCAGCGAGCATCTCGAGGACGACGCCCCGGACGAGCGAACAAGCCTGGCGAGCCACGGGGAGGCGCCGGCGGCGCACCGTTCGCCCTGCCAGGGGGCGGCTGATCGACGTGAACCGAGTCTCCGGGCGGTGTCCCGCTAAACGCCCCCGAATAGGGGAAACCCTGATGCGCCGAGCAGGCGGGCGAGGCGACGATCGCTGCGATGTCGAGCTGCCGTCTTGAGGAACTGCGATGATCTCGCCTGATGCGGCGCGCCATTCTGTGCCGGGGGCGGCACCACTGCGATGGGGGACCGACGGCGTGAGCTCGCCCGAGCAAGCGTTCGTGCTGCCGGTCGGGACGGTGACCTTCCTGCTCACTGATGTCGCCGGATCGACCCAGCTCTGGGAGCGCGAGTCGGACGAGTCGATGCGTGCCGCGATCGTGCGGCACTACGAGATCCTGTCTGCCGCGGTCGACGCCCACGGTGGGGTTCGTCCGCAGGAGCAGGGCGAGGGCGACTCGATCGTGGCCGCCTTCGCCCGCCCGTCGGACGCCCTCGCCGCCGCCTCCGTGGCGCAGACGGCCCTTGCCGCCGAGCCGTGGACCACGAGCGATCCGCTCCGTGTCCGGATGGCGATCCACACCGGGGAGGCGCATCTCCGCGACGACGCCAACTACGCAGGCCAGGCCATCATCCGCACGGCCCGCCTCCGCAACATCGGCCACGGCGGCCAGGTGCTGGTGTCGGGGGCCACCCGCGACCTGGCGGTGGACCAGACCGGCATCCGGTTCGACCTGCGTCCCCTCGGCGAGCACCGCCTCCGGGACCTGGGACGGCCCGAGCACGTCTGGCAGCTGGTGGTTCCCGGAGCCCCCGATGAGTTCGACGACCTCGTCACGCTCGACTCGGTGCCGAACACGCTGCCGGTGTCGTTGTCGCCGTTCATCGGACGCGAGCCGGAGATCGCCGAGTTGGCGGGCCTGGTGTCGACGGAACGGCTCGTGACTGCCACCGGCACGGGTGGGGCGGGCAAGACCCGACTGGCCCAGCAGGTCGGCGCCGAGCTGATCGACCAATTCCCCGTCGGGGTGTGGTGGGTGGACCTGGCGCCCCTCGATCGCGACGGCGTCGAGTCTGCTGTCCGTGTCGCCTTCGGCATCAGTGAAGGCGCACAGACCGCGTTCGAGGAAGCCGTGCGCCGCCAGCTCGGCGACGAGCGATGCCTGCTGATCGTGGACAACTGCGAACACGTCACTGACACGGTCGCACCGCTACTCGATCGGCTCCTGCGCCACGCGCCGATGCTTCACGTGCTGGCCACCAGTCGGGTCATGCTGGACCTGCCGGGCGAGCACGCGTGGCGGGTACCGGCGCTCGCGCTACCCGACCGCTCGGCCGTGTCGACAGTCGAGGCGTTGTCGCAGTTCGACGCCGTGCGCCTGTTCTGCGATCGCGCCCGCCGCGCCCGCCCGAACTTCGACCTCACCACCGCCAACGGACCGATCGTGGCGGAGATCTGCCACCGCCTCGACGGCATCCCGCTGGCCATCGAGTTGGCCGCCGCCCGCACCCGCATGCTCGACCCGCAGCGGATCCTCGATGGCCTGGACGACGCGTTCCGGATCCTCGCCGGCGGCTCGAAGGCGCTGATGCCCCGTCAGCAGACGCTGGAGGCGTCGATCGCGTGGAGCCACGATCTGCTGTCGCCCAGCGAGCGGACGCTGTTGCGGCGACTGTCGGTCTTCGTCGACGGCTGGACCCTCGATACCGCCGAGGCGGTCTGCCCCGATCCCGAGGAGGGTGAAGACGCGCTCGACGCATTTGCGGTCTTCGACGCGCTCGATCGCCTCGTCGACCACTCGCTCGTCCACACCGTCGACACGCCGATGGGGCTCCGTTTCGGGATGCTCGAAACGATCCGCCAGTTCGCGTTGCGACAGCTCGCCGCCGATCCGGAAGAGCACGAGGCGGCGATACGCCGCCACAGCGCCCACTTCCTCGACTGGACGATCTCGCTCGGCGACGACCTGCTGCTCGGCTGCGACGTGGCGACGCTGGACGGCATCCCGCCGGAGCGCGCCAACATCCTCACCGCGACGGATACTGCGATCGCCCGTGGTGATTTCACGGGACCGTGTCACGCGCTGGCCGCGCTCGCGCCGGTACTCGAGATACCCGACTGGGCGCCCATGAGCCCGAAGGTGTTCGCTCAGCTAGATCGCCTCCAACCTCGGGTGGAACCCGAAGACCAGTGGCTGGTCCACTTCGTGCGCCAGAAGATGTACGCCCTCCGCGGCAATCCGATGAGCGAGCTGGAGACGCTCGAGGGGATGCGCCAGAGCGCGGAAGCTGCCGGTCAGGCCGTCGGCGTCGGGATCAGTCGTTACATGACCCTCTCGATCTTCGCGACTGCAGGCTTGCCGGTGCTCGACGAGATGAAGGAGGTGGTTGACGATCTGGAGCGGCACAGCCCGGGTTGGGCGGCCAACGGGCGGAAACTCCTGGCCGTGATCGCGGCGTACCAGGGCCGGTTGGTGCTGGTCGACGAGGCGCTGGCGAAGACGGATTCCGAGCTCCGTGGCCCGATCCACCGCGGGGCGGTCGACCTTGCCACCGGCATGCTGGCGTTCTCCCGCGGCGAGCCCCTGGTGGCTCGGGCCGCGGTGACGGCTGCCCTGGAGGGGCGCTACCTCTACCTGAGCGCAACCAACGTGGCCGGCGCCTTTCTCGCCTTCGCCGGCGCCGACCTTGGTGTGGATCTCACCGCGGTGACCGAGGCCCGCCTCCGTCGGAGCTACGAGGTCGACGGCAACGTCCTCGGCAGCGTCACGGCCGACGGCCTGCGAGCGCTGCACCACCTGCTGAATGACGACGTGGCGACGGCCGACATGTTCCTCCGGCGGTCGACGGACACGTCGGCCTCGATCGGGATGAATGGGGGCTGGCCCAACGAGCGTTACGCCCTGGTGGCCGCCGGCGTCGGTGACTATGAGGACCAGCTCGCCCAAGAGGGCGGGCCGACCCTGACGTCGTCGAACCATCGCGCCCGTGCGGAGCAGCATCTGCAGCGCGGCGACTTCGCCGCCGCTCTCGACGACGCAGACGTGGCAATCGCCATCGGGCTGGCCGAGCGCGGCTATCGGAACCTGGTGACGACGCTGGACTGCGTCTCCCGGGTCTTCACCGCAGCCGGCCGCCACACAGAGGCGGCTCGGCTCCTCGGGGCCTGCGATGCCTTCCGGGCAGAGCGCTCGTCGGTCCGGTACCCATGCCTTCAGCGACTGGCTGACGCGGCTGCGGAGGCGAGTCGGGCGGCGTTGGGTGACGAGGCGTTCGACACCGCGCTCACCGAGGGGTCCACGTTGTCGCTGGAGGCGGCGGCCGACTACGCCCGCCGCCTGCGCTCCGTCCAGGCATCGACGACGGTGGGCTGGGACGCGCTGACCCCGGCCGAGGCCCGGGTCGCCGAGCTCGTCGCCGAGGGACTGACCAACCCACAAGTGGCAAAGGAGCTGTTGATGGGGGCCGAGACGGTCAAGACGCATCTGTCCCGGGTCTTCGACAAGGTGGGCGTGGCCAACCGCAAGGAGCTCATCGTCGCCGCGAGTCGGCGAGCGGCGGACCGCCACCGATGACCATCGCGGCCAGTGGCGGCGGGCCCAGGTCGGGGATCGCCCCCGTGTAGTAGGCGGCGATGACCTGGGTCCGGGACCGGAACCCCAGCTTGCGGTAGATCCGGGTCAGGTGCGTCTCGATCGTCTTCACCGACACGTAGAGCTGTGCGGCCACCTCCCGGTTGGTCGAGCCGGACAGCAGGGCCAGGACGACCTGACCCTCCTGCGGCGTGAGCTGGTCGGCGCGATGGTTCATGGCTCCACCATCCGGCCGCTGCGCAGAGTGGTCATCCCCCGACTGGGGGACCTTGTCGGGGGACTTCGACGCGATCCTCGCCCCCCGACCGTCAGTTGACGGTGCGGATGGGGATGGCGGCGCCTTGGCCGCCGCCACCGCACCTTGCCGAAGTACGAACACTCGAGAGCCGAGTGTCGGGCTCGAACCGACGACCTCTTCTTTACAAGAGAAGTGCTCTACCAACTGAGCTAACCCGGCCTGGGCCCCCAGCGTACCGAGGGCGAGGGTCCGCGATCTGGCGTTCACCACGTGACACGCTCGGGGTGATGGGTCTCAGCTCCCGCGACCGGTCTATCCTCGACTTCGAACGATCCTGGTGGACCCAGGACGGACCGAAGGAGAACGCGATCCGCTCGCAGTTCGAATTGTCACCCACTCGTTACTACCAGCTGTTGAATCAGCTCCTCGATCTTCGCGAGGCGCATGACTACGACCCGCTGGTGGTGCGCCGTCTCCGACGGCTGCGAACCGAGCGCCGGCGCGCACGGTTCGTGGGCTCGTCGGTCAGCCAACACCCGGGACGTTGAGCCATGGCCAACCAAGCTGAAGCCGCACCGGTACGGGGACTCCTCCTCATCGGCGTGGCCGTCCTCATCGGCATGCTCTTCCTGAGCAAGGGGTTCGACGCCAACCCGATCGGGGCAGTGAGCTCCGACGACGTCGCCGGTACGACGGCCACCACCGTCCCCGAGGCGATCGGCACGGGAACCGACACCACCGGCGATCCGGTCATCGCCGGGCCGACCCGCGACATCGCGACGATCCCCGTCTACGTCGCCAACGGCTCGGGGGTGAGCGGGGCGGCGGGTGCCGTCAACGCGAACCTCACGGCGGCGGGTTACCTCGCCGCGATCCCCCCCGAGGGCTCCGCGCCGAACACCCCCACCACCCTGGTCTATTACTTCAAGGACGCCACCAACGACTACCAGGCCGACGCCGAAGCCGTGGCGACCCTCATCGGGGCGCAGCCCACCGCGGTGCAGCCACTCCCGGCAGACCCCGGCTTCGACATCAAGAACGCCACCGTGGTCGTGTACCTCGGCCCCGACCTGGCGCCCGCCGCCTGACGCCCGGGCGAGAGGAGCGGGCGGGCGTGAGTGAGAAGGCGCTCTCGGACGGCGCGCTCGCTCGGTTCACGAGCCGCCCCGGCGAGGCCGCCGTCATCATCGACTACGACGGCACGCTCGCGCCCATCGTCGACGACCCGGCCAAGGCCGTGCCGCTCGACGGCATCCCGGCGCTGCTGGACGCACTGGCGGGCCGCTACAAGCGGGTGGCGGTTGTCTCGGGCCGCCCCGTCGCCTTCTTGGAGCAGCTGCTGCCCCAGTCGGTCATCCTCACCGGCCTCTACGGGCTCGAGGCGGTCAGCGGTGGCCGGCGCTTCGACCACCCGCTCGGTGGCTCCTGGCGCGAGGTCATCGACGATGTGGCTGCCTTGGGCGAGGTGCGTGGGCCCGCCGGCATGCTCGTCGAGCGCAAGGGCCTGTCGCTCACCCTGCACTACCGAACCCACCCCGAGATCGAACCCCTCGTCCATGAATGGGCGACGGCTCAGTCCGCCCGATCGGGGCTCTTGTGCCGCCCCGCCCGGATGTCCTACGAGCTGCACCCACCCATCGACGTCGACAAGGGCACCGCGGTGCGCAACATAGCGGCCGGCGTCGATGCGGCCTGTTACGTGGGTGACGACGTGGGCGACCTCACGGCGTTCGCCGCCCTCGACGAGCTGGAGGCCCTCGGAACCCACGTGCTCCGGGTCGCCGTGCGAAGCGACGAGTCCGCCCCCGAGCTCCTCGTCCGGGCCGACGTGGTCGTGGACGGACCGGCCGGCGTCGGCGACCTCCTGCATCGCCTGCTCGAAGGCTGACCCTCCCGTTCAGCCGGCCGCGGCGACCAGGTCGGCGAGCCAGTCCCGGGGTGGGCGGTCGCGAACGATCGTCAGGCGGCGGGCATGGAGCGCTCGCCGCTCGTCCTCTGGCATAGACAGCGCCTGGTGCATCACGTCGGCGGTGCCGGCGACGTCGAAGGGGTGCACCCGCAGCGCGGTCTGGCCGACCTCTTCCCACACCCCCGCCTCCGGGCTGAGCGCGAGCACCGAATGGCGGCGGCTGACCAGGGTGCCCTCCTTGGCGACCAGGTTGAGGCCGTCGCGTACGGGATTGACCAGGAGCACGTCGGCCCGGGCTAGGGCGGCGACGGATCGGGGGAAGTCGTCGGAAGCGTCGAAGAGGATCGGTGTCCAGCCGGGGGTGGCCCAGCGGCGGTTGATGTCGGCCACCAGGCCTTCGACCTCCTGGCGGTAGGCCAGGTACTCGGGGAGCCCCTCGCGCGACGGGTACACGAAGGCGCCGAACACCACCCGCTCACACCATTCGGGGTAGGTGGAGAGCAGATCGTCGAAGGCCAGGAAGCCGCGGAGCAGGTTCTTCGACAGCTCGATGCGGTCGACGCGGACGAGGAGCTGCCGCTCGCCCACCGCACGCTCGAGCTCGGCGAGGCCCGCCCTGCCGGCGTCCGAGGACGCGACCGAGACGAGGTCGTCGGGATCAGCGGCCAGGGGAGCCACGAACGTGGCCGGGACGCGGCCGAGAACGGCCTGGGCACTGGCCGCGAACTCGGCCGCCCAGCGGGTCGAGTGGAACCCGCAGGCCTGGTGCGCGGCCATGCCTTCGAGCAGTTCGGACGCGTTGTCGTCCGGTAGCACCCGCAGGAGCTCGGGGGGAGCGAACGGCGTGTGGCTGAAGTGCACGAGCGCGAGGTCGGGGCGCCGCTCGGCCACGCTCCTCGCCACCAGGCAGAGGTGGTAGTCCTGGATCAGCACGGCGGCGTCGCGGGGGGCCTCGGCGACGACCGCGTCGGCGAAGGCGTGATTGACCCGGCGGTAGGCGTCCCAGGCGTCCCGCCAGCGCCGGTCGAAGCGGGGGCGTCGAGCGGCCTCGAAGAGCCCGTGGTGCACGAACCACAGCACGGCGTTGCCCACCACGTCGTATGCGAGCCGGAAGTCGTCTGCGTCGAGGACGAGCGAGCGCACCCGGAAGCCCTCGGCCTCGACCACGCCGTCGCCGGCGGCCTCGCGGTCCTCGTCGGAGATGGCGGCCGCGATCCAGGTGGCGTCGGTTCCTGCCACGAGCGGTCCGATGCCCGACACCAGGCCGCCGGCGCCTCGACGGGCCACGAGCGCGCCATCGGCGTCGCGCCGGAACGACAGCGGCCCCCGGTTGGAGACGATGACGATCGGTCGCTCGGCCATGGCCTGAATCTAGGACACCGGCTCGTTGCCTCGACCGAACGCGCCGTGACCATCGCCGCCGTCGAGGCCGACGCCGGGCCGGGCGGCGGGCCGGGCGGCGGGAGCGGCCCGTCCGATGCGCCAGAGTGGTTGCTGTGCGAGTCGTCGCCGCTCCCGACAAGTTCCGTGGCACCGCCACGGCGGCCGAGGTCGCCGACGCCATCGGGCGCGCCGCGTGGGAACAGGGCTGGACGTGCGACGAGGTGCCGATGGCCGACGGCGGCGAGGGCCTGCTCGACGTGCTGGGTGGCGCCAACCGCATCTCGACGGTCACGGGTCCGTTGGGCGACCCCGTGGACGCGCCGTGGCGCCTGCACCGGTCGACCGCGGTGATCGAGACGGCCCTGGCCTCGGGCCTGGCGCTCGTCGGTGGCGCCGAGGGCAACGAGCCGGTGACCGCGTCCACCTACGGCACGGGCGAGTTGATCAACGACGCCCTCGAGGCCGGGGCCCGTCGGGTGATCGTCGGTGTGGGTGGGTCGGCCACCACCGATGGCGGCCTCGGGGCCCTGCGCGCGCTGTACCCGCTCCAGCGCCTGAAGGGCGTGGAGCTCGTGGTCGCCTGCGACGTACATACGCTCTTCGTGGACGCCGCGACGCGCTTCGCCCCGCAGAAGGGCGCCACCGCGGCCCAGGTGGAGCTGCTACGGCGCCGGCTCGAGCGGCTGGCGCAGGTCTACGAGGACGAGCACGCCGTCGACGTGCGGACGTTGCGCGGCAGCGGTGCCGCCGGCGGGCTGGCCGGGGGCCTCGCGGCGGCGGGGGCGACGCTCGTCGCCGGGTTCGACGTGGTGGCCGACGAGGTGGCGCTCGACGAGCGACTGATCGGCGCCGACCTGGTGGTCACGGGCGAGGGCTTCCTCGACGAGGCGTCCTTCGACGGCAAGGTGGTCGGGGGCGTGGCCGCGCTGGCGGCCGAGGTCGGTGTGCCCGTGCTGGCCGTGGTCGGGCGGGTCTTCGACGACGTCGGCGATCGGCTACCGCTGGTCGCGCTGGTCGAGCGGTTCGGCGAGGACCGGGCCATGCACGACACGACGGCCTGCGTCTTCACCGTGGTGGCCGAGCACCTGGCGTCGATTCAGTCGGGCGGGCCCGAGTAGGCCTTCACCGCGACGAAGGCGATGGCGCCGACGACGGCCACGATGGCGGCCAGCTTGGCGATCGCGAACACGGTGCCGACAACGAAGTGGACGAGCGACAGGGCGCCGAACAGGGCAAGGCCGCCGATCACGAGGATCGGCAACAGGTGCATCGAGGGCGGGCGTTCCAGGTCGTCGCTGCGGTCGGCCATCACGGTCCACAATACGCTCGCCGTCATGACTTCCACCGACCCGTTCCTCGATGCGACCGCCCAGGCCGAGCTCGTCCGCTCGGGGGCGGCCAGCCCGCTCGAGTTGGTGGACGACGCCATCGAACGCATCGAGCGGCTCAACCCCCAGCTGAACGCGGTGATCCACCCGCGCTTCGAGCGGGCGCGCGCCGAGGCGGCCGCCGACCTGCCCGACGGCCCGTTCCGGGGGGTGCCGTTCGTGCTGAAGGACCTCGACGGCTACAGCGCGGGCGACCCGTACCACGCCGGCACCCGCTTCCTGCGCGACCACGAGTACCGGGCAACCCGCGACAGCTACCTCACCGAGAAGTTCCGGGCCGCGGGGCTGATCTGCGTGGGTCGCACCAACACCCCCGAGCTGGGCCTGAACCCCACCACCGAGCCCGAGGCCTACGGCCCCACCCGCAACCCCTGGGACCCCGCCCGGTCCACGGGCGGGTCGAGCGGCGGGTCGGCCGCCGCGGTCGCCTCCGGCATGGTCGCGGTGGGCCATGGCGGCGACGGTGGCGGCTCGATCCGACTGCCGGCGAGCGAGTGCGGCCTGGTGGGCCTCAAGCCGTCGCGCGGCCGGCACTCCCTCGGTCCCGAGGCCGGCGAGTCGTGGGGTGGCCTGGTCGCCCGGCTGGCGGTCACCCGCACCGTCCGCGACACCGCCGCCCTCCTCGACGCGGTCCACGGCGCCATGCCGGGTGACCCCTACACCGCGCCACCCCCGGCCCGGCCCTACGTCGACGAGCTCGGCGCCCACCCCGGCCCGTTGCGCATCGGTTGGCGGGCCACCACGCCGGGGGGAGCGTCGCCCGCCCACCCCGACATCGCCGCCGCGGTCGCGGGTGCGGCCGGCCTGCTCGAGTCGCTCGGACATCGCGTCGACGAGTCCGCGCCCGACGCCCTCGACGACCCCGGGCTGGCCGACGCCTTCCTCAACACCTACAACGCGTGGGTGGCCCGCGACCTCGATCGGCTCGCCGAGGCCGTGGGAACCCCCGTCACCGCCGACGGGGTCGAGCCGGGCACGTGGGCCATCGCCGAGGCGGGACGTGCCGTCACCGCCGCCGAGTACCTGAAGGCCCTCGAGTACCTGCACGCCTTCACCCGGCGCATGGCGGGTTGGTGGGCGGGCGGCCACGACCTGCTGCTCACGCCCACCCTCCCCGAGCCGCCGCCGCTGCTCGGCCAGTTCACGGGCACGCCCGACAACCCGCTGGTGGGCCTGTTCCGGGCGGCCGAGATCGTGCCCTTCACCGCCCCTTTCAACACGACCGGTCAGCCGGGCATCTCGCTGCCGCTGCATTGGAGCGACGACGGCCTGCCCATCGGCATCCAGTTGGTGGCCGCCTACGGCCGCGAAGACCTGCTCCTGCAGGTTGCCTCGCAGTTGGAGGAGGCGGCGCCCTGGGCCGACCGCCGCCCCGGCATCCACGCGTGACAGTGACTTCTTGCCTGTAGGCCGTCCCGGGCATCCCGAGCGGCACCGTGGGTACGGGACCGGTCAGCCCAGGTGGCGAAGCCGGTCGCCGGCAGGACGGGCCGACGTCGGGCGGTGGCGGTAGTCGGGCGACTCGACCGGGGGTGGCCGTTCGTCCACGTCGACACGCACGGGCGGCGACCCAGGGCGGGTGAGCACGGCCGACGGACCGACGGTGTCGAGCCCGGCCCGCCGCAGGGCCGTCTGCATGACCGCCATCGCCTGCGGTGACAGCTCGCCCAGCGTCCGATTCCGGTGATACCGGACGCCGAGGTCGACCTGGGCGATCGCGTCGTGGCCGGCCAGGCGGGCGATGTCGATGAGCAACGCCAGGTCGACGCCGTACCCCTGCACGAAGGGCAGCCGCTCGAGCAACGAGCGTCGTCCGGCGTACTCGCCCGACAGCGGCTGGACGATCCCGCCCAGTTCGGGGAAGAGCAGAGCGATCAGCGGTCGGGCCACCAGTTCGGTGACGCGGCCACCGCCGTGGCCGCCGGCGTCGAGGGGGCGCTCGTAGAAGCCCTTCACGAATCCGACGTCCGGCCGGGTGAGCAGCGGCCCGAGGAGCCCGACCACGAAGGCGACGTCGAAGTCGCGCACGTCGGCGTCGCACCACACGACCAGGTCGCCGTCCGACGCGAGCATCGAGGTCCACAGGGCCTCGCCCTTGCCCTGGCCGTCGGTGGTCCGCACGACGCGTGCGCCGGCCGCGGTGGCGACCTGGGCGGTGCGATCCGAGGAATGGTCGTCGACCACGAGGAGCTCGTCGACCAACGGCGCACCGTCGACGAGCCGGCTGCGGATCGACTCGATGATGGGCCCGACGGTGGCCGCTTCATCGCGCGCAGGGAGGCACACCGAGACGCTGGTGGAACCTTTGGCCTCGACGAGCTCACCGATGGCGAAGTCGCGATGGTGAAAGGTCGGTGGCAGGGCCGACGGCACGAGGCCATCGTAGAGAGCGGGGCTCGCCGGTCCTCCCTCCCATGGCGTGCTGCTCCTCGTCGCCGGGACCCGAACCGTTCGGCCACGCCGTGTCGGTGCCGACGAGGGCGACCGGTAGCATCGGTGCCACCATCTCGGCCTTGACCGCGGCACGCCGCGGCGGGCGCCCGGCCCACCAGAGGATCCCAACAGATGAGCGTTACCGTCCGTGTTCCCACCACGCTCCGCCCCCTCACCGGAGGCGAGCCCGAAGTCGCAGTCGAGCCCGGCACTGTCGGTGACGTGCTCGGCGCCCTCGACCGCGCCCACCCCGGCTTCCGCGACAAGATCTTCGACCCCGAGGGCCAGCTCCGCCGCTTCGTCAACGTGTTCGTGGCCGACGACGATGTCCGCTTCATGGACGGTCTCGACACCCCCGTCCCCGACGGCGAGACGCTTTCGATCATCCCTGCCGTCGCCGGCGGGTAGGCCGTTCGGCCCATTCGGGGGCGGAGCCTGGGTCATTCGGTCCATTGGCCTTGATCGGCGGGCCGTGCCCGACGATGGTCCCTCATGCCCGAAGTCCTGATCGTCGACGACAGCGAGGGCACACGGCTGCTGCTGTCCATGGCGTTTGCGGACGTGGGCTACGAGGTGCGTGAGGCGGCCGACGGCATAGAGGCGCTGTCCGAGTTGGTCCAGCGTGCGCCCGACGCGCTCGTCCTCGACCTCGTGATGCCGCGCCTCGGTGGTTTCGCCGTTCTCACCGCCATGCGTGAGCAGGGTCTGGCGCCGGCTGCCCGGGTGCTCGTGCACAGCTCGGAAGACACCGCCGCCCACCGCGCGTGCGCCGACGCCCTCGGTGCCGACGACTTCATTCCCAAGCCGACCGACCCCTTCTCCGTCGTCGACCGGGTCGAGGCCGTGCTTGCCCTGGCGGGAGCCCCTCGGCCGGCCCTCGGAGCGATCCCGACGGGGACGCGCCGGCCGGCCGAGGTCATCGGCGTCTCGCACCCGGGTGCGTCGAGCGGCGAAGAGCGCCTGGCCGACGTCATCGAGTTGCGCCCCTACGCGGGCGGCACCGCCGGTGCCGCTGGTGCCGCCGGCTGAGCCGACCGCGGCGTTCGGTACCCGCAGACTGTGGGTTCGGTGGGTGACCCGGCGCCCGGGGTAGTGGATTAGCAGTCTCGGTCCTAGAGTGCTAATGGTAGAGAACACCACAGCACCCCGGCCCGTAACCGCCAGTCCGGGTCGCCCAACGGAGGGAACCACCGATGTCGAAGACCATTGCGTTCGATGAAGAGGCTCGTCGAGGCCTCGAGTCGGGCATGAACCAGCTCGCCGACGCCGTGCGCGTCACCCTCGGCCCGAAGGGCCGAAACGTCGTGTTGGAGAAGAAGTGGGGGGCTCCCACCATCACCAACGACGGTGTCTCGATCGCGAAGGAGATCGAGCTCGAGGATCCCTACGAGCGCATCGGCGCCGAGCTCGTCAAGGAAGTCGCCAAGAAGACCGACGACGTCGCCGGCGACGGCACCACCACCGCCACCGTGCTGGCCTGGTCGATGGTGCACGAGGGGCTTCGCAACGTGGCTGCGGGCGCCAACCCCATGTCGCTGAAGAAGGGCATCGAGGCCGCGGTCGAGTCTGCCGTCCAGGCCATCGCGGATGTCTCCGTCGACGTGGAGGACAAGGCCCAGATCGCCCAGGTCGCCTCGATCTCGGCCGCCGACGAGGAGATCGGCACCATGATCTCCGAGGCCATCGACAAGGTCGGCAAGGACGGTGTCATCACCGTCGAAGAAAGCCAGACCTTCGGCATGGACATGGACCTCGTCGAGGGCATGCGCTTCGACAAGGGCTACATCTCGCCCTACTTCGTCACCGACCCCGACCGCATGGAAGCCGTGCTCGAGGATCCCTACATCCTCCTCGTGGGCTCCAAGATCTCGGCCGTGCGCGACATGCTGGCCGTGCTCGAGAAGGTCATGCAGTCCGGCAAGGCGCTGGTGATCGTGGCCGAGGACATCGAGGGAGAGGCCCTCGCCACCCTCGTGGTCAACAAGATCCGGGGCACGTTCAAGTCGGCCGCCGTCAAGGCGCCCGGTTTCGGCGATCGCCGCAAGGCCATGTTGCAGGACATCGCGATCCTCACCGGAGCGCAGGTCATCACCGAAGAGGTGGGTCTCAAGCTCGAGAACACCACCCTCGACCTGCTCGGCACCGCCCGCAAGGTGGTCATCACCAAGGACGAGACCACCATCATCGAGGGTGCCGGCAGCGACGACGACCTCACCGGTCGCATCGCCCAGATCAAGGCCGAGATCGACAACACCGACTCCGACTACGACCGCGAGAAGCTCCAGGAGCGCCTCGCCAAGCTGTCGGGCGGCGTCGCCGTGCTGAAGGTCGGCGCGGCCACCGAGGTCGAGCTCAAGGAGAAGAAGCACCGCATCGAAGACGCGGTCAGCACCACCAAGGCGGCCATCGAAGAGGGTGTGGTCGCCGGTGGCGGCGTCACCCTGCTGCGGGCCCAGGAGGGCATCGAGGCGCTGGCCAAGAAGCTCGACAAGAAGCAACACGACGAGGCCACGGGTGCTCGCATCGTGTTGCGGTCGCTCGAGGAGCCGCTGAAGCAGATCGCGGTGAACGCCGGCATGGAAGGTGGCGTGGTGGTCGAGCGGGTGCGCGGCCTCGAGACCGCCGCCGAGGGCCTCAACGCGGCCACCGGCGAGTACGTCGACCTGGTGAAGGCCGGCATCATCGACGCGGCCAAGGTCACCCGCTCGGCCCTGCAGAACGCAGCGTCGATCGCGGCGCTGTTCCTCACCACCGAAGCCGTCATCGCCGACGCCCCCGAGTCGGGCGGCGGCGGCATGGGTGGCGGCGGTATGGACGACTTCTGAGCCACACCCGAGGCGACAGCGGTCGGAATCCGACCGCTATCGCCCCGAGAACGACGAGCAGCGCGGAGAACCGGGCCCGAGCGGCCCGGTTCTCCGCGTCCGGGGCGGGTGGCCTCCGGGCATCGGTACCCTCGACGCATGGGAGCCGTCACGCGGGGCCGCACCGTCACCCTGCTGACGCACCGCTTCGACGGGCAGGAATCGACGCGAGGGCCCGATGAGCTGATCGTCGAGGAGCCGCTCGCCGTGCACCTCGACGGCACCCTGGTGGCCACCACCATGCGCACGCCCGGCCACGACTTCGAGTTGGCCGCAGGCTTCCTCCACGCCGAAGGCATGCTGGGCGACGCCCCGATCATCACCTGCCGGTACTGCGGCACCGGCAGCGCCGTGGACACCGAGTTCAACGTCGTGAGTGTGGACACCGGCGGAAGGGCGCCCGTCCCCACTCCTCGACTCACCACCACGACATCGGCCTGCGGCCTGTGCGGCAGCGAGAGCCTCGGTGAGCTCGCCGCCCGACTCGCCCCGCTCCCCGAGACCCAGCCGTTCCCGCTGGCGGTCCTCGCCGCGATGCCCGACCGGATGGCGGGCGAGCAGAGCCTGTTCGAGTCGACCGGGGCGGTGCATGCGGCGGCTGCCTTCGACCGCGGCGGCGAGCCGTTGGTGGTGCGGGAGGACATCGGCCGCCACAACGCGGTCGACAAGGTGGTGGGCCGCCTGCTGCTCCACGGTCGCCTGCCCGCCACTGGCCTCGGCCTGTTCGTCAGCGGCCGGGCGTCGTTCGAGATGGTGCAGAAGGCGTGGGCCGCGGGCTTTGACGCCGTCGTGGCCGTGAGTGGGCCGTCGTCGCTCGCGGTGGAGACCGCCCGGGCGGCTGGCCTCACCCTCGCCGGCTTCGCCAGGGGCGGCACGCTCAACCTCTACAGCCCCGAGTGACCCCGCTCTCGTTAGCCTGACGACATGACTGAAGCGCTGTCCCCGTCGGTCGGCCTGGCGGTCGTCCACCTGTTCGTGAAGCCCACGCCGGCGGCCGACGTCGAGGCCATGGTGGCCGCGGTGAAGCGGGCCGAGGGCGAGGGCGACCAGGTCGTGGCGGTGGCCCTGCTCGGACACAAGGCCGATGCCGCCTTCATGGTGCTGAGCGACGACGTCGTCCACCTGCGCCGCTTCCAGAGCGACCTGCAGGCCGCCGGCCTTGACGTCGTCGACTCGTACGTATCACTCACCGAGCTGTCCGAATACGCCCAGGGCCTGCCTCCCGAACGCAACCAGGCCCGCCTCCACCCCGAGCTTCCTCCCGAAGGCAAGCGGGCGTGGTGCTTCTACCCGATGACGAAGCGCCGCAACGTGGGCGCCAACTGGTTCACGCTGCCCTACGACGACCGCAAGGCACTCATGTACGAGCACGGCGCGTCGGGGCGGAAGTTCGCCGGCCGGGTGGTACAGGTGGTCACCGGCTCGACGGGGCTCGACGATTTCGAGTGGGGTGTCACCCTGTTCGCGAACACCCCCGACGACCTGAAAGAGGTCGTGTACACCATGCGCTTCGACGAGGCCTCGGCGCTCTACGGCGAGTTCGGCGCGTTCTACACCGGTCTCGTCACACCCATCGAGGAGCTCGGGCCCCTGCTCGCGATCGACTGACCCCGGGCGCTGGCCCACCCGACCCGTCGGGATTGACTACTGTGCCGCCGACGGTCTGCGCGCTCTCGAGGGACGGGGCATCTGGCCGCAAGGGGGGACAACACCACGTGCGCAAGCTGATCCTCACGGTGCTCGCCGTCGGCCTCGGTGGAACGGTGCTGCTGTGGGGCGGCCCGGCCGGTGCGCAGACGGACACCACCCAGGCGGGCGGCTCGTCGGACGCCACGACGGCGACCACCGAGGGGTCCGGCGTCGGCGTCGGCGGCGTGATCAGGAACGGAACCGAGCCGGTCGAGGGCGTCACCATCACCGTGAAGGATGCCTCGGGCGCGGTCGTGGGCGAGGACACGACCGACGCCGACGGCGAGTACGACATCGTGCTGCCGGGCCCGGGCGACTTCAGCGCCACCCTGGACGTCGACACCCTGCCCGACGGCGTCGACCTGCGGAACCCCGACCGGGCCACGCTCGAGTTCTCGCTGCGACCCCAGCAGACCCGCCCGCTGCTGTACCCGCTGGGCGAGAGCGAGAACAAGCCGGTCAGCGGGTTCGAGAAGTTCGCCCAGCTCCTGGTCGAGGGCATCAAGTTCGGCCTCGTGATCGCCATGGGTGCCATCGGCCTGTCGCTCATCTTCGGCACCACCGGCCTCACCAACTTCTCGCACGGAGAGATGGTGACCTTCGGGGCATTGGTGGCCTGGTTCATCAACGTCCGCGTGGGCATCCCCTTGATCCCGGCGGCGATCCTGGCGGTGTTCATCGGGGCGGGAGCCGGGGCCCTCTACGACTTCGCCTTCTGGCGACGGCTGCGCAACCGGGGCACCGGTCTCGTGGCCATGCTCGTCATCTCCATCGGCATGGCCATCATGTTCCGCTACCTCTTCCTGTACCAGTTCGGCGGGCGCACCCGGCCCTACGGCGACTACGCCGTGCAGAAGGCCCTCGACTTCGGCCCGGTGTCGATCGCGGCCAAGGACATCGTCTCGATCATCCTCTCGGTGCTGGTGCTGGTAGGTGTGGGCCTGCTGCTCCAGCGCACCAAGATCGGCAAGGCGATGCGGGCGGTGTCCGACAACAAGGACCTCGCCGCGTCGTCGGGCATCGACGTGGACAAGGTGATCGTCTTCGTGTGGGCCGCGGGCGGCGGGTTGGCCGCGTTCGGTGGGGTGCTCTTCGGGGTCACCGAGCAGGTGAGCTTCCAGATGGGGTTCCGACTCCTGCTGTTGATGTTCGCCGGCGTCACCCTCGGTGGCCTGGGCACGGCCTACGGCGCCCTGGTCGGCAGCCTCATCGTGGGCATCTTCGTCCAGGTCTCGACCCTCTGGGTCCCGACCGAGCTCAAGAACGTGGGGGCCCTCGTGATCCTGATCCTCATCCTGTTGGTCCGGCCGCAAGGCATCCTGGGCCAATCCGAGCGGGTCGGCTGAGGAAGGGGACGGGCCATGGACTGGAACGGCATCCTCGAGAACAGTGCCTCGGCCGCCTTCGGGGTCGACGCCGTCATCTACGCGCTGGCCGCCATCGGCCTCAACGTGCAGTTCGGCTACACCGGCCTGTTGAACTTCGGCCAGGTGGGCTTCGCGGCCATGGGCGCCTACGGCGTCGCAATCAGCGTCAGCTACTTCGGCTGGTCGCTCTGGGTCGGGTTGCTCGTCGGGCTGGCGGCATCGGTGGTGCTCGCCCTGCTGCTCGGGTTCCCCACCCTGCGTCTTCGGGCGGACTACCTGGCCATCGTCACCATTGCCGCCTCCGAGATCATCCGCCTCGTGGCGCGGTCGGCGTCGCTCAACGACTACACGGGGGGCAGCGCCGGGCTGAGCGCCTTCACCGACGACTTCTACGCCCTCAACCCGTTCAGCGGCGGGCGCCACGGCCTGGGCCCGGTGCAACTCAGCACCAACGACCTCTGGCTCGTCACCGTCGGATGGAGTGTGGCGCTGCTCCTGACGCTCTTGGTCTGGTCGCTCATGCGCAGCCCCTGGGGCCGGGTGCTCAAGGCGATCCGCGAAGACGAGGACGCCGCCCGGAGCCTGGGCAAGAACGCCTACTGGTACAAGATGCAGAGCCTGATCCTCGGCGGGATGATGGGGGCGGTGGCAGGGTTCGCGTTCGCCATCGCGAAGACGTCGGTGCAGCCCGACAACTACTCGACGGCGTTCACCTTCTTCGCCTACGCGGCCCTCATCCTGGGCGGGGCAGCCAGCACCTGGGGCCCGGTGGTGGGCGCCATCATGTTCTGGTTCCTGATCGCCTTCACCGACAGCCTGCTGCGGCAACTCGTCACCAACGACAACCTGCCCGACGCGATCATCAGCGGCACGCAGGTGGGCCAGGTGCGGTTCATGCTCGTCGGTGTCGGCTTGGTGCTCCTGATGGTCTTCCGACCGCAGGGCCTCTTCGGCGACAAGGCGGAGTTGGCCCTCGATGAGTGAAACCAGCTACGACACCGTTGCCGACGCGGCGGCCGTCGCCGCGCAACTGCGCGACGTACCGGCCGAGCCCGGTGTGGCCAAGCCCGACCCGATCCTCATCGCCGACAACATCACCCGGCGCTTCGGCGGGCTCCAGGCCGTCGACGTCGAGCACCTCGAGATCCAGCGCGGCTCGATCACGGCGCTCATCGGCCCCAACGGTGCCGGCAAGACCACGTTCTTCAACTGCCTCACCGGGTTCGGCGACCCTGACACGGGCACCTGGAGCTTCGACGGCCAGCCGCTGGCCGACGCGCCGGCGCACAAGTTCCCCCAGGCGGGGATGGTGCGCACCTTCCAGCTCACCAAGGCCCTGTCGCGTCTCACCGTGCTGGAGAACATGAAGTTGGCGGCGCCCAGTCAGCGGGGGGAGAACTTCTTCCGGGCGCTCATCCCCGCGGTGTGGCGCGGCCAGGAACGGGCGGTCGAGGCTCAGGCCGACGCGCTGCTCGAGCGCTTCAAGATGGACCACATGCGCAACGAGTTCGCCGGCACGCTCTCGGGTGGCCAGCGCAAGTTGCTCGAGATGGCACGAGCGCTCATGTGCGAGCCCCGGATCATCATGCTCGACGAGCCCATGGCCGGCGTGAACCCGGCGCTCACCCAGTCGCTGCTCGAGCACATCAAGGAGATGCGGGCCGACGGCGCCACGGTGTTGTTCATCGAGCACGACATGGACGTGGTGTCGAGCATCAGCGACTGGGTGGTGGTGATGGCCGAAGGCGCCATCATCAGCGAGAGCCCGCCCGAGCAGGTCGGCCAGAACCAGGCCGTCATCGACGCGTACCTGGGTGCCCACCACGACGCCCCGCTCACCCTCGAGGAAGAAGAGGCCGAGCTCGAGGAGGTCGAGGAGCTCCTCGAAGAGATCGAGGAAGAGCGCGAAGAGGAGATGGGGATATGACCGAGGCGTCGATCCCCGCCGGCGAGCACCTGATCCCGCCACCCCCCGGGGGCGGTGAGACGCTCGTGTCGGCCACCAACCTCGTGGCCGGCTACATCCCCGGGGTGAACATCCTCAACGGGTGTGACTTCCATCTGGCCAAGGGCGAGCTGATCGGCATCATCGGGCCCAACGGTGCCGGGAAGTCGACCCTCCTCAAGGCCATGTTCGGCCTGGTCAGGGTGTCGGAGGGCAAGGTGCACTTCGCCGGCGACGACATCACGGGCGAGCCGGCCCACGTGCTGGTGGCCAAGGGCATCGGCTACGTGCCCCAGAACAACAACGTGTTCCCCCGGCTCACCGTCGAGGAGAACCTCGAGATGGGCATGTACCTCCAGCCCAGGCGCTTCTCGGAGCGCCTGGCCGAGGTCACCGATCTGTTCCCCCTCCTCGGCGAGCGGCTCAAGCAGCGCGCCGGTTCGCTGTCGGGCGGCGAGCGCCAGATGCTGGCCATGGGACGCGCCCTCATGATGGAGCCGACGGTGCTGCTGCTCGACGAGCCCTCTGCCGGACTGTCGCCGCTGTACCAGGACGAGGTCTTCATCCGCTGCCGGCGCATCAACGCCGCCGGGGTGTCGATCGTGATGGTCGAGCAGAACGCCCGGCGCTGCCTCGAGATCTGCCACCGCGGCTACGTGCTCGACCAGGGCCGCAACGCCTACACCGACACCGGTGCGGCCCTGCTCGTCGACCCCAAGGTCATCGAGCTCTACTTGGGCACCTTGGTCAAGGCCAGGTAGGGGTTCGTCCGGTCGGGGCCGCCAGGGCCTCGCTCCGGCTCAAGGGGTTGCGGGGCGGACCCAACCGGCCGGTTTTCGAAGCAACCTCGACGCGCCTCGCATCGGCGGGGCCATCGCACCCGTCTCGTGTCCCACACGCGTCGCATCGCGAAGGGGCCCCGGTCATGGACCGGGGCCCCTCTCAGTGTTTGACGGCTTGGCCGTCGGGTTCGTTCAGGTCAGACCTGGGCGAACTCGAAGGTGGTCAGGCTGTCATCGATGCCGTCGTCGCCGAAGGTGAGGATGCCGAAGCTGGCCTCGGACGGCTCACCGGCGTCGCTGAAGCTCAGCGGGCCACTGATGCCGTCGTAGTCGATGTCGGTGGAACCGCCATCGATGAGGTCGACACACTCCTGGTAGGTGGTGCAGGCGTCGCCGTCCTTGGTGACGCCGTTGATCTGCTCGGCGACCACCGAAGGCTCGTCGGTGCCGGCCAGATCAGCGGCCAGGGCGGTGATCACGACGGCGTCGTAGGACTCGGCCGCGTAGTTGAAGTCCACGAGGTCGGGATTCACCTCGAGGAGGCGGTCCGTGAAGTCCGACGACAGGTCGGTGAGGGGCGTGGTGCCCTTCATGCCCGCGATGTCGGCCGGGTTGTCGAACTGGTCCGACAGGGCGCTGCCCATGTTGCCGTCGGTGCCGTACACCGGGATGTCGCTCGGGCCGATGCCCTTTTCGATCATCGAGGTGAGGATCCGGGCCGACTCGTCGAAGCCGATCACGATGACCGCGTCAGGGGCGGCGTCGGCGATCTGCTGCACCTCGGCGTCGAAGTTGGTGGCGGCGGGGTCGTAGGTGACCGACTCGACCACCGAGCCGCCAGAGTCCTCGAACGTCGTGGTGACGTTCTCGGCGAGCGGGACGCCGTAGGGATCGTCGAGGACGAGGATGCCGAGTGTGGCATTGCCGTCGCCGGCGATCAGCTCGCCCAGCAGCCGGCCCTGGAGCACGTCGGACGGGGCCGTGCGGAAGTACAGGCCGTTGTCGTCGTAGTCGGTGAACGTCGGCGAGGTGTTGGCCGGCGAGAACTGGATGACGCCGGCACCGGTGATCTTGTCGATCACGGTGAGCGACACGCCCGACGAGGCGGCACCGACGATCACGTCGGCGTTCTCGCTCAGCAGGCGGTCGGTCGTGGTGCTGGCAGTGTCGGTCTCGGTGTCGCCCGAGTCGCCCTGGATGGCGTCGGGGATCTGCTCGCCGTTCACGCCGCCGGCCTCGTTGATGTCGGAGACGGCGAGGTCGACGCCCGCGAACTCGGGTGGGCCGAGGAAGGCGAGTGAGCCCGTCTCCGGCAGCAGGGTGCCGACGGTGAAGGTGCCGTCGCCCGTGTTCTGGGCGCCGCCTTCGCTGTCACCTGCGGTGGTGGTCGTGGTGCTGTCGCCGCTCGCGTCGTCCGTGCTGTCGCTGTCACTGCCGCACGCGGCGGCGGTGAGTGCGAAGACGAAGAACAAAGCGAAGAGGCTGAGAATGCCCTTCTTGCGCATTGAGGTTTCTCCCCTAGGTGGTTGTGCCCCGGATTGGCTGGAGCCGACAGAGCATAAGGCGTGATTGCGCGGCGTGCCGCCCGAGACGGCAGAATCGCAGCGATGGCCACCGACCTCCTGTATCTGCGGGACGCCTACCTCCGGCGCTTCGAGGCCACCGTGGTCGATGTGGACGGCGATGCCGGCGCCGTCGCCCTCGACCGGACCGCCTTCTACCCGACGGGGGGTGGCCAGCCCCACGACGAGGGCGTGCTGCGGTTCGGCGGTGCCGAGGCACGGGTCACCGAGGTCGTGAAGCGCGGGGAAGACGCGTGGCACGTGCTCGACGGCCCCATCTCGGCGGTGGGCGATCCGGTCACAGGCGAGCTCGACTGGGGGCGGCGCCACGCCCTCATGCGAACCCACACGGCGCTCCATGTGCTCTGCGGGGTGATCTGGAAGACATGGGGCACGGCGGTCACCGGCGGCAACATGGCGCCGCTCAGCGCCCGCATGGACTTCGCCTTCGACCCGTTGCCCGAGGGGTTCGGTCAGCGGGTGGAGGAGCTCGTCAACGCCGAACTGCGGGCTGCCCGGCCGATCGAGGTGTCGTTCCTCCCCCGCACGACGGCGGTGGAGGACGAAGACCTCATCCGCACCAAGGTCAACATGATCCCCGAGAGCGTCAGCGAGATCCGGGTGGTGGACATCGTGGGGCTCGACAAGCAGGCCGACGGGGGCACGCACGTGGCGTCCACCGACGAGGTGGGCACACTGCGGGTGGTGAAGACCGAGTCGAAGGGCAAGGGCAACAAGCGCCTGCGGATCGAGATCGACAGCTTCGACGGGGACCATGTCGACGACCGCGCCTGACCTCACCGGTCTCCGGGCGCACCTCCGCGACCTCGACCGGGTGGTCGTCGCGTTCAGCGGGGGGGCCGACTCCGCCTTCCTCGCGTGGGTCGCCCACGACACCCTCGGCGCCGATCAGGCGCTGGCGGTCACGGCGGTCTCGCCGTCGCTGGCCGATGTCGAGCACGACGACTGCCGCTCGCTCGCCGCGGAGTGGGCGCTTCGCTGGCGAGAAGTGGTTACCGGTGAGATGGAATCCACCGCCTACCGACGCAATGACGCCGACCGCTGCTTCCACTGCAAGGACGCACTCATGGATGCGCTGGGCCCGCTGGCGGCGGAAGAGCGCGCCACGGTGGTTCTCGGCGTGAACCTCGACGACCTGGGCGACCACCGCCCCGGGCAACGGGCGGCCGCCGACCGAGGCGCGGCCTTTCCCCTGGTCGAGGCCGGGTACACCAAGGCCGACGTGCGGACCGCTTCGCGGTCGCTTGGGCTCCGCACGTGGGACAAGCCCGCCGCCGCCTGTCTCGCCTCCCGCCTGCCCTACGGCACGGCGGTGAGTGCCCCCGTGCTGAAGCAGGTGGGCCGGGCCGAGGGCGCCCTCCGCGACCTCGGCTTCCGGTCTCTGCGAGTCCGGCACTACGACGATGCCGCCCGCATCGAGGTGCCACTGGCCCAGCTCGCCGACGTGCTCGACCGCCGCGTCGAGGTCGTCGTGGCCGTGCACGATGCCGGCTACCGCTACGTCACCCTCGATCTCGAAGGCCTCCGCTCGGGCAACCTCAACGCCGCGCTCAGCGACTAGGGCTTTCTCGTGCGCGCCCTCCGGAACCTCGGCATCTTCCTCGGGGTGCTGATCGTCGTCGCCGTCGTCGCCGACGTGGGCACGCGCTATCTGGTCGAGAACCGCATCGAGTCGACGATCGAGGGGGCCGACACCGTCGTCGACGTGGGCAACGTCGACGCCAGCGTCGACTCGTTCCCGTTCCTCGGACGGCTGGCCACCCAGGGCCGGATCGACCACTTCTCGCTGCGCCTCGAAGACCTGGCGTATGACGGCGGCCGGTTCGACGCTCTCGAGTTGGACGTCGACGGCGTGGTGTTCGAGCGCTCGCGGCTGTTCAACGCCCAGGTCGAGGTGCAGAGCCTGGAGCGGGCCACGATCTCGGCCGAGATCACCGAGGCCACCGCGACCGAGGCCGTGGGTGTGCCGGTCACGCTCACGCCCGGCACCGCCACGGTGGTCGTCGGCGGCCAGCCGCGAGGTGCCGCCGTCGCGGTGAGTGACGGCGTGCTCACGCTGTCGACCGACGGTCTCGGGGTGCTGACCATCCCGATCGCAGAGAACGACTACTTCCCCTGCGCCGTCGACGCGCGGGTGGAGCAGGGCAGGTTCGTGCTGAGTTGTACCGCCACCGAACTGCCGCCGGCCCTCCGCCAGGTGGTCGGCGGCGGCGGCATCAGCTGAGGCGTGCTCGCTACCAGTGGGCGGTGCCGACGCCACCCTTGAAGGGACCGACGACCCTCGAGGTGATCCAGCCGCCGTAGAAGGCGCCCTCGTTGGCCGCCACGACCTCGTCGTCCACGAGGCACTCGTCCACGCGCTGCGGGTAGAACGCCAGGTGGTCCCTGATCGGGGCGAAGGCGGGCGTCGGGTCGGCGTACGCCCAGGCCGCGTCCCTGCTGACGCGATCGCCCACCACCACGTCGTAGTAGTGGGCCTGGCCCTTCCACTCGCAGAACGTGCGGTGCGTGCTCGGCACCAGATGTGCCATCGCCACGAACTGCGGGTGCAGGTAGAAGGCCGGGGGCTGGCTGGTCTCGAGCACCCGGAAGGCCTCGGTGGTGTCGGCGATCGTGACATCGGCGAAGCGCACCACCAGGTGGCTGGTGGTGGCCTCGAGGCGAGGCGGGCGGGGGTAGTCCCAGACCGACTCCTGGCCGGGACCTGGTTCGATGCGTGACAGGGGCATAGTGGTCAGGATGCCAGCAGCCCCGGACGGAGCGTCGTCGGACGAGGCCGCGCTCCTGGCCTACGGCGTCGCGCTGGCCGACGCCGTCGAGGCCGCACTGGCCGAATGGGTGGTGCGCTGCGTGGTCGGGGTGTTGGTCGGTCAGGGCTGCGAGCCCCCCGCCGGGGTGCGGGCCGAGGCAGCCGCGGCGGGCCGACGGGCCCGGACCGAGGTGGCCCCGAGGGTCCGGGCGCTGCTGGCGGCCGACCTCGACGAACAGCCCACGGGGCCGCTCGCCCTGCTGCGCGAGGCCGTGCGGTATCCCACCGAGGTGCTCGTCGCCGCGGGTGCGACCCCGGCGACCCGCGACGAGTTCGCGGTGCGGGCGTTCCCGGACGACCTGTTCGCGCTCAGCCCTGCGGCGTTCGCCGACATCGACGAGTCGCTGCGGGAGCCGGGGATGCAGTGGGGGGCGGCGAAGGCCTATGTGCACCTGGTGCGTCGCCGTCCTGATGTGGCCCGGGGCACGGCGAGCGGCTCGGGGTAGGCGCTCGACGCCGCGATCGCGACCAGGTGTGACGTCGTGAGCTTCCCCGCGGCGGGTCCCGTCAGGGGGGTGCGGTGAGTTGGCAGGTGGGGCCGGCGCAGGTTTTGAGTTGGTTGATGAGGGTGGTGAGGGTGGTTCGTCGGGTGGTGGTGGTGGGGTCGTTGTGGAGGCTGGTGAGTTGGTGGGGGTCGTTGGTGAGGTCG
>CXWK01000508.1_pt3 | contig 43339 bp, 38 predicted proteins | sample 590851 | NCBI WGS metagenome assembly CXWK01 (sample SAMEA3498364, study PRJEB10139) | wastewater metagenome | biome: wastewater treatment plant; material: activated sludge | place: Denmark | collected 2014-08-01 | reverse complement strand
AGGGAGACCCCTCACCGTTCCACACCGGGCGCTTCTGGTGATCGGACGGGTGGTGGGGACGCCAGCGCAACCAACGGATCGAACTCTATGATTGACAACACCGTCGCTCACCAGTCCACAGGTGCTAACAAAACAGGGCGCGGACAGCGCTGACGCATAGGATTCACCGGCGTGTCAGCCAGCGGCCAACAATCACAACAGTTCCGTTCGCCTATCGGAACCCGCGACGTCCTGCCGCCAGAATCAGCGGAGTGGGACCGGCTTGTCGGCACCTTTTCGAGCCTGGTGTCGCGATGGGGCTTTGCTCGGCTGCTCACGCCGGTCTTTGAACATCTCGAAGTGATATCTCGCGCAGGTGAGTCCACCGATGTGGTCACCAAAGAGATCTACCAATTCACCGATCGCGGCGGGCGTGAGCTAGCGCTACGCCCCGAGGGGACGGCCCCGGTCGTCCGAGCCTTTGTCGAACATCGACCGCCGACACCGTGGAAGGTCTGGTACTTCTCGCCCAACTTCCGCTACGAGCGCCCTCAAAAGGGTCGCTACCGGCAGCACCACCAATTGGGCGTAGAGGCAATCGGCACGTCGGATCCTTGGCTCGATATCGAGATCATCGCCATGGCGTGGGATTTCTATGCGTCGGTCGGCCTTGACGGGGTGGCGCTCCGGATCAATTCACTCGGAGATCCCGACGACCGAGCTGCTTATCGCACAGCGCTCAGAGCGTTCCTCGCTCCGCGGCTCGGCGACTTGACCGAAGAGAGTCAGCGACGGGCCGAGGTAAACCCCCTGCGGCTGTTCGATGCGAAAGCCGCAGGCGATCGCGGGATCATGACCGATGCGCCGAAGCTCAAGGACTATTTGGGGCCCGCTGCCGCGGCTCACTTCGAAGCGGTCCAGGGCGGGCTGACGCATTTGGGTATTCCGTTTTCCCTCGACGACACGTTGGTCCGGGGCCTCGACTACTACATGCGGACCACGTTTGAGTTTTCCGCCACGACCCTTGACGCCGCGCAGAACGCGGTCGGTGGGGGCGGCAGGTACGACGGGCTGACCGCCAGTATGGGGGGACCAGATGAACCCGGGATTGGCTTTGGTATCGGAGTCGAACGACTGCTCCTGGCGCTCGGCAAGGAACAAAGTGACGCCGCGTCCATCGACGTCTTCTGTATCGATCTACGTAAAGATGCCGACCCCCAAGCGGTTCCATCGGCGCTCACAATCTCTGCCGAGCTGCGCCGTGCCGGTTTGAGCGTCGAACACACCTATGACGGTCGATCGGTCAAGGCACAGTGGAAGGCCGCGGACCGATTCAATGCTCGGTTCGCTGTCCTCATCGGGGACCGCGAAGTCCAGGCCGGCACCGTGCAGCTCAAGGACCTGCATTCAGGAGAACAGACCGAGGTCGCGATCGGCGACGTCGCCACGCTGGTGGAGCAAGGCCGCTAAAGACGAGCGCCGCGGAACCCTCCGACGGCGAAGCACCGGGAAGCTCGCCGTGTACTCGGTCTTGGTGAGAACACCCGACTAAATGAACTTGATCCCAAACTTTCATTCGAAGGACCTGGTTACATGAATATGAGGACGATGGTCGCGGCCGGAATCGCCAACGCCGCAATCGGCGAAGAAGTCACGCTGTGCGGATGGGTCGCGAATCGTCGTGATCATGGCGGCATCGTGTTTCTAGATCTGCGAGACGCGAGCGGAATCGCCCAGGTCGTCGCCGACCCCGCCGCTGCTGGCTGTGAAGTCGCGCACGATGTTCGCGCCGAGTATGTGATCCAGGTCACCGGCGTGGTCTCTGCCCGTCCAGAGGGGACCGTGAACGAAGACCTTCCGACCGGGCGTGTGGAAGTGGCCGCTGGTTCGTTGGTGGTGCTCAACAAATCCGAGCCGCTTCCGTTCCCACTGGACGAAACCCACCACGGAGTGGACGAAGCGCTGCGCCTCAAGTACCGCTACCTCGATCTGAGAAAGCCCCGAATGACCCGGAACCTTCGGGTTCGTGCCGAGACGGTGCGCGCCATTCGCCAGGCATTCGATGCGCAGGACTTTGTCGAAGTTGAGACGCCAACGTTGACCTTGTCGACCCCCGAAGGCGCTCGCGACTACCTGGTCCCAAGCCGCACACAACCCGGTTCGTTCTACGCGCTCCCGCAGTCGCCGCAATTGTTCAAGCAGCTGCTGATGGTCGGCGGACTCGACCGCTACTACCAGATCGCCCATTGCTGGCGAGACGAAGACCTCCGAGCCGACCGCCAGCCCGAATTTACCCAGCTCGACATGGAAGCGTCGTTTGTCGACGACACCGACATTCGCGAGATCGTCACGGTCGCGGTGCAACGTGTCGTAGCAAACGTAGCGGGCACCGATATCGGTCCGATCCCATCGATGACATGGGCCGAAGCCATGCAGCGCTACGGCACCGACAAGCCGGACACGCGTTTTGGGTGCGAGCTCCATGATGTGACCGGTGTGTTCGCTGGGAGCGAGTTCCGCGCGTTCGCTGGGAATTCGGTGTTCGGCATCTGCGTCCCCAGTGCGGGCGATGCAACACGGAGCCGACTCGACGCGTGGACCGATCGAGCCAAAGCACTCGGGGCCGCGGGGTTGGTATGGATGCGCGTTACCTCGGACGGGGTTGAGTCCCCGGTGGCGAAGTTCTGCACCGAGGCCGAACTATCGGCGCTGACTGAAAGTTTGGGGGCCGCAAGCGGAGACCTCATGTTGTTGGTTGCCGATAGCCGCGCTTTGAAGTGTCAGACCGTGCTCGGTCAATTGAGGTTGGAGATCGCAGCCGAACGCGGCCTTCGCCCCGAAAGCCTTGGCCAGGGACTTAACTTCTTGTGGGTGACCGACTTTCCGCTTTTTGAGCCCGAGGCGGAGGGCGACCCGGTGCCGGCGCATCACCCCTTCACCATGCCGCATCCGGATGACATCGACTTCTTGCGCAGCGATCCCCTGCGCGTTCGGTCGCTCGCCTACGACCTGGTGTTGAACGGGGTCGAGCTCGGATCAGGGTCGGTTCGTATCCACCGTCCCGACCTTCAGGCGGAGATCTTCTCCGTTCTAGGAATCGACGAGGAGCGTGCCGAAGAGCGTTTTGGATTCCTACTTCAGGCCTTCAGATTCGGTGCTCCTCCTCATGCTGGTTTTGCATTTGGCGTCGATCGGCTCGTGATGATCCTCTGCGATGAACAGTCGTTGCGTGAAGTGATTGCGTTCCCCAAGACCCAGTCCGGGGCCGACCCGTTGACCGGGGCGCCCGGACCCGTCGACGCAGGTCAACTCGTGGATCTGGGGCTGCGAATCTCGGTGCCAAAGCCCACCAATTCCTGATGTCTCCCCTGAGGCATCAACCGGACCGGTACGATGCCAAGCGCCGTGGACCTCTTTACCGAATCTGCTGAGGTGGTCGCTGCTGAGAATGCTCCGCTCGCAGCGAGGCTCCGCCCGAAAAGCCTCGACGATGTCGTCGGGCAAGACCATCTTCTCGCGCCAGGGCGCCCGCTGGCGGTGTTGGTCAAGCGCGACGCGATGACTTCGGTGGTGTTTTGGGGGCCGCCGGGGACGGGCAAAACTTCCGTCGCCCAGCTCATTGCCAAGGAATCGTCGTTCGCGTTCGTTGCCTTGTCGGCGGTGACAACCGGGGTGGCAGAGGTTCGTGCCGAGGTAGCTGCAGCGAAGCGCCGACTTGGGGAACAGGGCCAACGCACTCTCTTGTTCTTAGACGAGATCCACCGGTTCAACCGCTCCCAACAAGACGCCCTGTTGCCCCACGTCGAATCTGGGGTGATCACGTTGGTGGGAGCGACCACGGAGAACCCATCGTTCAGTCTGAACGCCGCCCTGTTGTCGAGGTCGTTGCTGTTTCAGTTCCGTCCCCTGACCGCGGAGGCGGTCTCGGTGTTGCTTGACCGTGGGATCGAACTACTGGGTGTACCGGTCAGCGAAGACGCCCGCGGCTTTCTGATCGATGCCACCGGTGGGGATGCTCGAAGTGCACTTCACGCGTATGAAACCTCCTCCCATCTAGCTGCAGGAAACGGACGCGCCGAGGTGACCGTCGATGATGTCGAGGCCGCTTTGGAAACGCGGCCGCAGCGTTATGGCCCCGATGCGCATTACGACGTCATTTCGGCGTTCATCAAATCGATTCGCGGCAGCGACACCGACGCCGCCCTCTACTGGCTCGCGACGATGCTCGAAGCGGGGGAGGACCCTCGGTTCATCGCTCGACGCCTGGTCATCAGTGCCAGCGAAGACGTCGGGATGGCCGATTCGAGGGGCTTGCTCGTGGCGGACGCGGCGTTCAATGCTGTTGAACGAATAGGCCTTCCCGAGGCGCGGATCAATCTGGCGCATGCGACCGTGTACTTGTCTCGAGCCCCAAAATCGAACCGCGCCTACGTCGCTCTTGGCGAGGCGCAAGAGGCAGTGCGCCAATCGCCGAACATCGATGTTCCACTCCCGCTGCGGGACGGCTCGAGTTCGGCATCCAAACGTGCCGGCCATGGGCAGGGCTACAAATACCCGCACGACGACCCAACCGGTTGGGTCGCCCAGGACTATCTGCCCCAAGAGGTGAAGAACCAAAAGTTCTACCGGCCGACCAGTCACGGTGCCGAGGCTCGGGCCAAGGTGGATTGGTGGCGGATCGAAGGTGACCGACCATGACCGCTGTGATCATCGTTGTCCTGGTCGCGATCTTGGCGATGCTCATCTGGGTTGGAATCAGGCTGAACGCATCACTTGGCGTGGTGCTCCGCCGGCTCGATGAGATCGAGGCACGGGTGGCGGATCAGCAGCGCCTGACCGCGGCCGTCGGTGAACGCTTGGATGAGTCACACGTCAAGGTAGAAGACGTGAGGCACCTGCTGGTCTACGGTGAGCTGCCTCCGTCTGATGAGCCAACCCCCGCACTTGTTCGACTGCTGTCGTGGGTGTCGGGCGTTCGCCGCACGGGCCAGGTCCTTCGCAATGGCTCAGGTTCTCATGCCGACGGCTGAAGCCGAAAGCGGTGGCGAGGTTTCCGCAGGTGACGGGGGAGTCCTTCGATGAAACGAACACGCTGGTTTGGCATCGGCGTCTTGACCGGCAGTTATGCGGTTGCGGCGCTGGCAAAACGGTTCAAGGCGTTGTCGGGCCGCTTCGACCTTCGTTCCCGGGCCGTTGATTCCCGTGGCCGAGCGCAAGGTCGGTGGACTGAAGCCCGGCGAGCGGGCCGCCTCGCGGCGATGGCCCGGGAGCGAGATCTCATGGCGAAACCGTTGAGGCTTCCCAAGGATCCCGACCCCCGGACCTAGTCGCAAATGGCGCAGTAACGCTCCAGTGTTAGCGGCGAGGTGCCGTCAGCACTTCCATCCACATCCCAACCCAAGCGGCGAGGAATCCTCGGATCGCTTTGATGATGGTTGCAATCTGAGCGGACTGGTTGGCCTGCATCTCACCAATCTTTTCGGGGGTGAACCGGGCCAGGACCGCATCGGTGAACTTCTGTGCCAAATGTTGAGCGGCTGCCTGCCATTTGGGAACTACCGGTGAACTCGTCACGACAGTGTCTTCGGTTGTTTCGGACTGGTTGTCTTCCATCGGCGGCACGACAGGCTCTTCGGCGAAGTCCTCAGCAACGGTGGTCGATGTAACGTCCTCAACGGTGTCGGTTTCGGTCGTCACTTCGGTGTCGGGAGCGACTTCGTCTTCCATGACGGGTGCTTCGGTGTCGTCGATGACGGTGACGTCTTGCGGGTCGGTGTCGGTCGTTTCGACGGTGCTTGTTTCGACGGTCACTTCGGTGTCGGGAGCGACTTCGTCTTCCATGACGGGTGCTTCAGTGTCGTCGATGACGGTGACCTCTGGCACGTCTGGAGTGACGAGCTCAACCGTGCTTGTTTCGACGGTGACCTCGTTGCCGGGTCCGATCTCGTCTTCCATGACCGGCGTCGCGATTTCCTCAACCCCTGGAACCGGAGTGCCATCTGTCGAGACACCCGGCAGTGCGGTGATGCCGACCTCTGGAGTGCTGACTCCAGGCGACGGCGGATCAACGACCGTGGTCTGGGTTACCTCGGCGACGGTCGTGGGAACTTCGTAGATCGGCGGTTCGATCGCAATGACCGGTTCCGGAGCTGTGACCGGACCGGCGAAGTCGGTTGGCGGCGTGCAGGCCTTCCATGGGTCGGCAAACAGCGAGCGCTCCTTGATGACGAGGTGTACCGGCACGCTCCAGGTCATCGAGCAGGCTGAGTCGCCGGCGTAGCTGATCGCGAAGATCGGCTTGCCGAGCTCCGCAAAAGGCTTGAGCATGCCGCACTCATTCCACAGTTGGCAGCTTTCGTTGATGGAGAAGTCGACGTCACCAGCCAGTTCGGGAGCGATGGACAGCGCGTTCTTCAGCCCGATCATCAAGCCAGCGTTGTGAGCCGTGTCGGCGAGGTAACGCACGTAGCGGATCTGTTCCTCGGCGGTGAGGTCGAAGCCTGTGTTGTGGGTAAACGAATCAACGTTGTCTGGGTCAACGGCATCACAGCCCTTGTCCGCTGCGAGCGCGATGCGGTTGGCCATGACTGGTCCGACCGCATCGAGGTTCGAGATGTCCAGCCAACGCTCACCCGGCCAGTCGCCGAGGGCATTGCCCACCGCGTCGGCAGGGAATTGATTGGCGTCTGAGCGCCAGTCTTCGTGGGTGCCGCCCGAGAAGTAACAGATCACGGTCGCGCCAGCGTTTCGGCGCGCATTGATCTGGTCAGCTGAGACGTCAAAGAGGTCGACTTCATACACGGAAACGCCGGGGATGACCCCGCCGGGGTCGCCCTGCAGCGCGATATGCCAGGCCGCATCAGCGGGTGGTGGCCAGGCGCCTGCGGCTTTAACGCGCTGTTGGCCAATCAGGATCGTCAGAAGTGCGGCCGCGAGCGCGATCGATATGGAGATCGCGACCGGCTTGCGCCCCAATCTGTGAGAGAGCTGAAACACCGAAAGTTGCCCCTTGTGCAGGCCCCAGGGGAACGAATGCGCACGGTGAGTGACGCGATGTCGCATTCCCTAAGGGTGTGGATATTGCACAAGGGGTTTCGGCCTGCTTCTCTAGGCCTTGAACTATCTAGCGAATATTTATCAATGTCTGATCAAACGCTGAGCGCGCGCAGACAATGCTCACGCAATGCTGAAGTGAAGTCAGCTGCGCTGAGCCGAGGGGAGCTCGGTTCGCTCGTACACCCAGCCTGTCTTGGCCATGACGAGCCGATGGCGAGCGCCGTCGGCCGCCGGATCCTCGTCCTCGTAGCCTGCGTCGCCGTGGTACATGGCGATGAGGTCGTCGTCCAAGCTTGTGATCTTGGTTTGGAAGAACTCGATCGGCTCATTTGCAATCGCTTCCAGCGCTGATGTCACGTTGGACCACGCCGCTAAGCGGAACAGTGTCATGAAAGTTGGGGGAGCGAGTTCGATCTCGCCGGCGTCGCGCGACGACATTGCGTCCGCCGGGCGGAACCATCGGTGTGCCCGGATCTCGCCGTCGTCGATTTCGACTTCAGCATTCTGGATAGTGGTCGCAAAGAACCACGTCGAGAAACGCTTCGCCGCCATCTGTGGTGGCGTCCAATGCGAAAACAGCAGCATCTCGTCAATCGAGCACGCGATATTCGCTTCTTCGCGCGCTTCGCGGCAGGCAGCCCGCCTGGCGACCTCGAGTTCGGGCTCGTCCACCGAAAGACGATCTTCGGGATCGATGCGTCCGCCGGGGAACACCCACATGCCGCTCGCAAAGGACAATGACCGATCGCGGCGAAGCAGCAACACTTCTAAGCCTTGCGGTCCGTCGCGTAGGGGGATCACGGTTGCGGCGGGGATCAGGTCAGCATCCGTGCTTGGCTGCCCCATCCATCGGCGAATCTCAGATTCCATGCCTGCGATGCTAGGTGACCGCGGGTCGGGCGGTGTCTCAACGCCTGTGCAGGCCGCTGCCGCGTACCCATTTCAACGCCAGATCAGCGGTAGGGTGCCGGGCTGGTTTGCCGGTCCATCGTGACCAGTTTGAAGAAGTTGTGGGGTGCATGACTGTGGATGACGAAACGTCCCCTCCCTCTCAGGACGGCCAGTCGGAGACCGAAGCGCTCTCTGACACCAGCAGTTCGCCCGAGGGATCACCAGGCGACCCGGCGGAAGACGTTCACCCAGACACTCCGCCGAGTACGGAAAACGCTGTCGAAGCGGTCGAGCAGACGACAAACTCAAATCTCCGCGACAACGCCGCGCCCGCGGAGTCGGTACCGGCCGAAGGCCCTGCCGGGAACCCCGTTGGCTTAGATCCGTCAGCGGGCGAACCTGTGAGCGGACGAGAAACAGCGTCGGCGCCTGCGCTCGGGGCGAATTGGTTTGTCTCGTCGTTGCAGATTTTGGCGCTCTGGTCTGCCGCGGTTGCTGCACCGCTGCTCATGTTGTTGCGCGATCAACCCACATACTTCACCGCGCACGGCGTTGACGGCTCGGTCCTGATCATCTGGGTCGTCGCTCTGATCTTCCTGGTCCCCGCGGCCATCGCCATGCTCCGATGGGTGATCCGTCGTTTTTCGGCGAAGGCGGATCGACTGGTCTTCCTTGCGGTTCTCGCAGCGTTGATCTTTTTGCTGTGGGCCGGGTTCTTCCAGTCCCTTCCGACACCTGCGTTGGTGACCCTCGCCCTGTGCGGTCTACTCACCGTCGTGGCGCTGGTCTTGTTCAGCGACTTTGCAGCGTTACGCCGAGCGGTCACAGCAATCAGCGCGCTCAGCGTCATTTTGTTGTTCCTCTTTTTCAGCCAGCCGGGTATCTCTGATTTGCTGTCGGCAAAGCAGGTCGCGATTGAGCCGATTGCGGGCTACACCGCCAAGAATGACGTCGTCGTGATCGTCTTTGACGAGCTGCCGCTCGTCTCTTTGCTAGACGAAGCTGGCAACGTCGACGCGACGATGTTCCCGAACTTCGCACGCCTTGCGGGCACGTCGACTTGGTTCAAGAACGTCATCTCGGTGCATACCGAAACCGCCCAGGCGGTGCCTGCCATCCTGAGCGGCGACTACCCGAACTTCAGCCGTGCACCCGTACAAGCCACCTACCCACAGAACCTTTTCACCGTGTTCGGGGGCAACTACAACGTCTTCGGGTTCGAGCAACTGACCGACCTGTGCGGCACAACTCTGTGTCCGGATGCATCAGCGGAAGACGTCGATCTGTTCCTCGAAGACACGGGCATCGTGTACCGCCACCTCATCTATCCGAGGGATTGGGAAAAGAACCTTCCCTCAATCGATCGAACCTGGAGTTCGTTTGCCGGAAGCCCGTCGGCTGATCCACGGACTTCGATCCTCGGCGAAGAACAGATCGTCGAGGGGAGTGGGGTGTCCAAATTCGGCAACCGGACCACCCGCTTCAACGAGTTCGTGAGCGCGATCAAACCGGGCGATACGCCGTCTCTCTACTTCGTGCACTCGGCTCTCCCGCACCAACCGTGGGAATACGACCCCGCTGGACACCTCTATTCTCGGGCGGGGGATATCCCGGGTCTGCGGGGCCTGTTCTGGCTCGAAAACTCTGACGATCAGGTACAGGCCGCTTACCAGCGCTACCTCATGCAATTGCAGTACGCCGATCGGCTGCTCGGTGACGCGCTCGACAAGCTGGACTCGACCGGACGGTTTGACGATGCCCTGATCACCGTGACCGCCGACCACGGCGCTGGGTTCGAATCTGGCGAGGGCTTCAGGGAGTACTCAGACGGGAACCACGCCGCCCTGTACCGGGTGCCAGTCTTTATCAAAGCGCCAAGGCAGACCAGCCCCGAGGTCAACGATTCGTTTGGGCAGACCATCGATATCGTTCCAACCGTCGCTGACATGGTCGGCTTGCCGTGGCCGGAGGCAGACGGTCAGTCGCTTCTGGGCGCGCCCATCGACCCCAAGACTCGCACCGTGTACACCCGCGAGAGTGAGGCACGTCCCGTATCGGGACTCGACCTCGACTACATGGCTGACGTGACCCGGTTGCGCAGCTGGTTCCAGGACCTCGATCAGCCGCTCGGTGTCTACGCGATCGGGACGGCCAAAGAACTCATCGGCGCGCCAATCACCGACGTCGCAACCAAGGGGTCGGTCGATATCGAAGTTGATGGCATTGAAGCGATGCGCCAGCCCGACATGTCGACCGGCTACGCGCCCGTCTCGTTCCGAGGGTCGATTCCCGGTGCCGAAGTTGCCACCCCGATCTTGGTCTCGGTGAACGGGACCATCATCGCCACCGGACAGACACGAATCATAAATGGGGATACCGGCGCGTTCTGGCTGATGCTTCCTTACTTCCATCTGGAATCTGGAGACAACGACATCGAAGTGTTGGTCGGCACTCCGGGAGAGATCCGAACCAGCTGGCGGAAAGGTCGCATCGAAGAACCGGTGGCCTTTGAGACGGACGGGGATTTCAGCCCCGGGGGAGTCATCACGACAAGCGAGGGCGAAGAGATCGTCATCCAAGACCAACCCGCACCTGGCCAGTTGACCTTCAAAACCGAGGGGCGAATCGTTCACATCGATGGTTGGACCGAAGCCCCCCGAGGCTCTGCCGTCGAACGGGTCATCGCATTCGATAACGACGAGTTGCTCTTCCAGGGGCGCGCGCTGCTCCCGGGTAGCGAGGTCGGTGCACCAGCACAGCGGGCCGAAGACACCATTGGGTTTTCCCATCGGGAGCCACTGAATGAGTGGGGCTCCCGACAGCTGGCGGACGTGACCGTTCTGGGAGTAATCGGCAACAAGGCCTGGGTGCTGGAACGTCCTCCATGTGACTCGGCGACGGAACGTCCAGCGGGCCTGGTACGCGACTGCGTGCTGTACGAACAGAAACTGCGCCTCGACGGCACCGACCTGCCAATTATCACGGCTCGGGACGGAAGCTGGAAGGTGGCGCGCGATGAGGCCGACAATCAAGTCCTGATCACGGGTTGGGCAGCTGACCGAAGCGCAGGATCGGCCCCAGATCGCGTCGTGGCAGTTCGAGGCGCCGAGGTGGTTGACGCTACGACAACGACAGGCGACACACCCGAGGTGGCCGAGTACTTTAACGACGATGCTTTGACCGCAGTCGGCCTCGAAATGATCGTGCCGGGGGACTGGCCCGACGACATGTCGGTGTACGCGGTCCGCAACGGTAAGGCCTGGCTACTTAACCGCGACCAGGGGTAGGCACGGCTCCGAGCCGATTAGCACGACGGGATACCCCCAATGATGGCGGCCAAACGATGATCGTCGAAGAACGCCACGCGTGGCGCAGAAAGGTTGTGTCTCACCCGGCGCGAATCCTTGTGCTGGTCTTCGCCGCGTTCATCGCCGTAGGTTCGGTCGCCCTTTGGATGCCCTTCGCTCATCGCGGCGGCCAGGTGCCGTTTCTGGATGCAGTCTTTACCGCCACGTCGGCGACGTGCGTCACGGGACTGGCCACGATCCCCACCAGCGAGTGGTCGGGTTTCGGCCAGGTGGTGTTGGTCGTGCTGATGCAGCTTGGCGGCTTTGGGCTGATGGCGATGGCGTCGGTGACGCTGATGTTGTTCTCCCAACGGATCGGCTTGCGGCAACGAATCATCGCCCGCACCGAAACGGGAGTTTCAGAACTTGGTGACGTTCGGTCAATGTTGCGAACGTTGTCGATTGTTACGTTGGCGATCGAGGCGACCGCTGCGGTGGTTCTGACCGTCCGATTCGTCTCAGCGCACGACCAGACCTGGCCGAGCGCGCTCTGGAACGGGATCTTCCACGCAGTGTCAGCTTTCAACAATGCTGGATTTGCTCGCTGGGACGACTCTCTCGCCGGGTTCGCTCACGACTGGATCGTGCTCGGAGTCATTGGGCTGTCGGTCATTATCGGTGGCCTTGGTTTTCCGGTCTTTGCCGAACTGCGGGTGCGGGGTTTCAACTGGGACAACTGGTCGCTCCACGCCAAGCTCGTACTGGTGGTGACGCCGGTCTTGCTTCTTGCGGGAGCGGTTGGCATTGCGCTGCTTGAATGGACCAACCCTCTTACCCTGGGATCTGAGTCGGTCGGAGCAAAGGCAGGCTTGTCAGTCTTTAGTAGCGCCATGACCAGAACCGCCGGGTTCGAAGCGGTACCGCACTCCGGAATGGGCGAGGCGACCTGGTTCCTCATCGACATCTTGATGTTTGTCGGGGCGGGAAGCGCCTCCACGGCTGGCGGCATCAAGGTGGGAACCCTTGCGGTTCTGGCCTGCATCGTTTGGGCAGAGGTGAAGGGCAACCCCGACGTGGTGGCGTTTCGTCGACGCATTCCGACACAAGTCCAGCGACAGGCGATTGCCATCGCAGGGATCGCCGCTGCCGTGGTCACGATGGCCACCTTTTTGCTCGCTGCCGAGGGCAACGTCCCGATGGCGGAAGGCCTGTTCGAGGCCTTATCCGCGCTGGGAACCGTTGGCCTGTCGACCGGCGTGACGACGTCCCTGTCGGTCGCGTCAGAGGTGACATTGATCGTGCTTATGTTCATGGGTCGCGCAGGCACCATCACCTTTGGTGCTGCCCTGGTAGCGCATCAGCACAGCCGGGCATTCCGGTGGCCCGAGGAGGCACCAATCGTTGGATGAAACCCAGCCCCAAAGCGTTCTTCGCCGTTTGCGTTCTGGCGCTCGAAGCAAAGCCGAGGCGAGCGAGGACGTTCTCGTGCTCGGCCTTGGGCGATTCGGTATGGCCATAGCGAACGAACTTCGAAAGATGGGTCACGAAGTTCTCGGCGTGGATGCCGACCCGCAGGTCGTGCAGCGCGCGGCGCGGATCATCACTCATTCCGTGCAGGCAGATACCACCGATATCGACGCCCTCTCACAGATCGGGGCCGATGAGTTTTCCCACGCGGTCGTGGCCATCGGCGATATCGAGGCCTCGGTGCTGACAGTTATCAGGCTGATCGATCTCGGGGTTCGCAGCATCTGGGCAAAGGCCGCCACGGCGGACCACCGGAGGATTTTGGAAAGGGTCGGCGCCCACCACGTCGTTCAGCCTGAACAGGACATGGGGGAGCGGTTGGCGCACTTGGTCACCGGGCGCATGATCGACTACCTCGAAATCGATCCCGGTTTTGCCCTCGTTGAAACTGAACCGCCAAAGGCGCTGCTGGGAAAGACCCTGTCGAGTCTAAGGCTCCGAGACGAGCACGGAATTACGGTCGTGTGTGTGAAGTCGCCGGGGCAGTCCTTTACGTACGCTCGGCCCGACACGCTGTTACAAAATGGCGACATCATCCTCATCGCAGGCCCATCGAAAGCGGTCGCCGATTTCTCGAACCAGGACTAGCGCGGCCGGCGAAGGTCGAGCTGACGTCTTCGCGTCGAAGGCCACGTTGTCCAGTTGGCTAGGCGGCCAGGTTCATCGGCTGCCAGCTCACGGGCAGGTGCTGTTCGCGGGCCACAAACGACACCCAACGAATGGGGGAGTCGTCGGCTGGTTCGACCGGGCGGGGGACCAGGCCGGCGCGCACGCCGGCATCACGAAGCCGGCTCCAGTGCTGCTCGGCCGTCATCGCGATCGGCTTGAGCGAAGTTGATTCCAACGCGCCTGCGGCACCGTGGACTTGTGCGGCTCGATACACATGAAACGACACCGCAACTAGGACGCAAAAGGAAAACAATGTGGCCACGCTCTGAATGAGGGGGGCATAGGACTCGTCCAGCCCGAAGAGCGTTGTAATGCCGACAGCGCGTCCGAAGAGGGTCTGGGTAGCGACGAGCAATGCGAACTCGCCGACGAATCCTGCCTGCAGGTAGGTCGCCCGCTTGAGGGCCCGTTGGGGCGGGTTCGGTAGTGAGGCTGACGAAGCTTGCCGGAGCCCGAGTACCCCAGCCAGCATCAGTAGCCCAAGCACGAGCCAAGCTGCATGAAGCGGTAGTGCTGACTCATCTGAGACGCGAGTCAAGCGTTGGATTCCGTCGGCCAAAAGCTGAACAGGCGCGCTCGCTGTCAAATCACGGGTTGGAAGCACCAGCCAGACCGCGAAGCGAACAGCGCTCTCAATCGTCGCCAACGCCAACACGCCGAGCCCCACGCCGGCGGCGATCACCGATCGAGTGGAAAGGGTCTCGCCAAACTTCTGTTCCCGTCGCGTGGCTGCGAGCGCCACGCCAGAGCCAGCGATAGCTGAGGCGGCGAGTAGGGAAGTGGGTGCGAGCAGAGATGACATATGCGAACAAGCTCCTCGAAATGATTCGTGGCTTGAGCCGTGGGACAACCCGGCGAAACGAAAACTAACAGCGGCTCTGCGAAGTAGATCGGTCGACTGGCCGGTGCGCTTTAGGCCTGAGTTGTCCAGTGGGGCTCGCGGAGGATCGTTGTGACCGGCACGGGCGATGTTGCCGGATGTCTGGTCGCGCTCCACAAAGAGGCGATTGTTCAACTGTTGAAACAACGTTGAACAGAGAGGCAAACGTGCTGAAGTTTACATAACAAGGATTATCGGCGGTTCAGGTCGATTTGGATATTCACGAGAGCGAGGCCATTTGGCTCCGTGGGGGCGCGGTGCGCACGGTTGTGTGAGAAGCGCGCCTTGTGGGGCCCAAACGGGGCGAGTTCGGGGCGACTTGAATCGGCGAGCGGCGACGTTGGGGCGGGCTCGGTCCAACGGTGGTGGGTCTGCGGTGGGCGACGGGTCATCCCCGCCCCTCTTTGCTGCAGGGGCGACCCAAATAACGTCACTGACAAAACGGGAGTAAGTTGCAAATGCAACCAAGGGTTAGTTGCATTTGTAACCGGCCACTTCTCTCCCGTTTGCCGTCGCCCTTCTGCAACAGCTTTCTCTCGGTTTCGCTTGGAGTTGGCCTCGATTCCTTCGGCGCCCAGTTCGTTCGGGCTCGGACGGCTCGTTTCTCGCGTACCGGTGCCAGGTCGTCCTGCGGGCCCAGGATTCGGCGTTCTTCGGCCAACGCACTGACACGAGGTTCTGCCGACGCATGTCGCCACACGGTGCACACATGAGCCGTCGAGTCCGTTGCACGGGACCCAGGGAATTTTCGCACCGTGAATTTTCGAAACGGTGGCTATGTCGGAGGCAGCCGTCGAGAGGAAGATCCGGAGACATGGCCGGGGGGATGCTGCGCGTCGTCGAAGCGGAACGATGCTGGTGCGGGGACTGGGTTTGGGAGCGGACCGGAACGAAGCTCTTGCTCCAGAGCGAACTCGAACAGCCGTTTTGTCAGGTGACGGTATTGCACAGGTGTAACTACGAAGAGGTAGTTTCGTCTTCGAGCAAAGATGTAATTACAGGAATGTAGTTTTACGAAGGTCAGTCCCGGCCGAGTCTTCTTAAGTGATTGCAGCTTGGGAAGCCGGGATCGCCGAGCAGTAAAAGCGTTCCCCGACACTGATCAGGTCGAGACCACCATCGAGGAAGACGCCGCCAAGGTTGTCGAGACGTGGTCTCCCCCGCTGCTCACTCCAACCTTCGAGATTCCAGATAAGTCCGCCGTGTCCGACGAGAAGGCTGCGTCCTGGGCGACACAGTGCTGCGTGGATGGCAGGCGTGATCCGTTGGCGGAAATCCTCTTCGGTTTCGAAACCCTCAGGGCGCTCCCCCGACTCAAGCATTCCGGGCCAACCAGCTTCGATCTCGGTTCGGGTCAGCCCGGACCACGGACCGGCCGCTCGTTCCCGTAGCCCGGGGTCAAAGGTGACCGGGGGGATATCTCTGCGCTTTGCAACCTCGGTCCAGATGATCTCGGCGGTGTGGCGGGCGCGTTGCAAGTCGGAACTGACAATGCGATCGAAGTCAGGAAGACACTCAACCGCCGCCAGCGCTTGCTCTTCGCCAAGCAGGGTCAAGGGTGGATCTCCGTGTCCTTGCCAGCGACCGTCCTGGTTCCATTCGGATTGCCCGTGCCTGATCATCAAGTGGGTGAGCCGCCGGCTGGATTCAGCCGCCGCCACGACGATGGGCCCGCCGGTGTACAAGGCGCCCGCGTCGGCGGCTGTGACGGAACCGCGTTGCTGTGTCATAGGGCGGAAGTTACTCCGAGAGAAGCGTTTGTCCGGCCACCTGCTGAGAAGGCCGTCACCTCTAGCCCTACTTCGGCGACGGCAGCGTTCTTCTCGAGACGTCTCTTCAGGGGCCCAACTCGCACTCCGAGGGAGCAGACCAACGTACGACCCTTGGACGGGCACGAAGCTGGATTCCTGGACCATGCCGCCGACGAGGGGTCAGCGCGCGACAATCTGCATCCCGCGTTCCGCGAAATCCGACCCCGTTTCGAGGTGACTCCGCGCGTGTCGCAATCCCGAACTGTCTCACTGCGACCCTGGCAAAAAGAGGCTTTCGATCAGCTCGCCTCGTCGGACGGTCGTGATTTTTTCGTCGTCGCGACGCCCGGCGCTGGAAAGACCACCCTCGCTCTGACAGCCGTGGTCCATCAGCTGGCCAAGAACCCGACTGATCCCGTCGTAGTGGTGTCCCCGACCCAACATCTCAAGGCCCAATGGGCCGTGGCCGCAAGCCGATTCGGTCTGTCAATGGACCCAGCGTGGCGTCCGGGACCGATCGCTCCAGACGTGCACGGCATCATCTCCACCTATCAGCAGGTGGCGAGCAATCCCGAGGCGCTGCGCACGAATGCGCGCAATGCAGTCGTCGTACTCGACGAGATCCACCACGCCGGCGACGAGCGAAGCTGGGGCGGCGCCGTGCTCCAGGCATTTCAACACGCACGGTTTCGGCTCTCCTTGAGCGGCACCCCATTTCGCTCCGATCGCTGCGAGATTCCCTTCCTCCAGTATCAAGACTTTGAAGCACAGCCCGATTTTGAGTACGGCTACGGCGAAGCGCTTCACGACGGGGGCGTGGTGCGCCCCGTCGTGTTCCCCCGAGTCGGCGGGGCGATGGAGTGGCTTGACGCGACGGGCACATTGCAAAACGCAACCTTTGCGGACTCCGTCGACAAGACCACGGCCTCGCAGCGTTTGCGGACCGCACTTGCCGCGGACGGCGATTGGCTGAGAACGGTCCTCAAAGCAGCAGACGAACAGCTGACGACGTCGCGCGTGCGCTTTCCGAATGCTGGTGGCCTCGTGATCGCCATGGATCAAAGTCACGCTCGCTCGATTGCTGGCGTCTTGGAGCGAATCCGCGGTCGGAAGGTTCGAGTCGCAACCAGCGATGATCCCCGAGCCACGTCACACATCGCTCGTTTCGCAGAATCCGACGAACCGTGGTTGGTGGCGGTTCGGATGGTGTCTGAAGGCGTCGACATCCCCCGTCTTCGAGTCGGCGTCTATGCAACTACTACGACGACCGAGCTCTTCTTTCGGCAAGCGGTTGGGCGTTTCGTCAGGTGGATGCCGGGCGACGCCGACGATCCAGCCGTCTTGTTCCTGCCCGATGATGCGCGCCTTGCGCGATGGGCAAACACCCTCACCGAGGCTCGGCGCCATTATGTCGCCCCGACACAAGAGGCCGATCCGCAAGACATCGCCGATGAGATGTCCGATTCACAGCTCGACGCAATTCGGCCGGAACCGCAGATGTCGCTATTCGAAGCCATTTCGGCGACGCCCGACGAAGGCAGCGAGGCGGTCGAGATTTTTGCCGCTGCGGCGGCGCCTTCGGCCCCGGTTCAACACGTGCTCGATCTACCGCTGGTCCCACCTCGGTCGGGCGCCAGCCTTTCGGTCGACGGCGGAACGTCAGATATCCCTCACTTCGAGGTACGCCAACAGCTCAGAGCATCAAACGCCGAGCGCGCTCGGGCCCTTGTCCACACAACCGGACGATCGCATGCAGAAGTGAACCGTGAGCTCAATAGGCGTTCTGGAATTACGAGTATCGACACCGCCACTTTGGAACAACTTCGACGACGCCAGCGCTCTGCGGAATCCTGGATGCAAGAGTTGACCGTGAAACGTTCCCCGCGAGTCGGGTTTCAGACCGATAGCTAGTCCCGGTCGGTAACCTCTGTCGAGACCTCCGACCCGCTCGAGTTCTTCGACCGGTCCCCTGGCGACAACTTCTGAGCTAGCGAAGTCGATGGCAAGGTCACAGGCCGAAAGCGCTCCAGATGGTTGACTTTCTTACCGAGTTCGATCCCCAGTACGGCACCGTGGTGGCAGTCGCGGCCGGTCTGAAACGACTTGTCTGCAAGAACCCTGGCCCGTTTACTTTTACGGGCACCGGCACGTACACGCTGGTTGGCGATGACGGGGCGATCGTCGTTGATCCCGGCCCCATGGACCACGAACACCTTGACGCCGTCGCGGTCATGGCCGGCACCTCACCGATTCTCGCGGTCTTGTTGACACACCGCCATGCTGACCATGCGGGCGGAGCGCGGGCGCTCGCCGATCGGGTCAAAGCTCCGATCTGCGCCGCGGCTTGGCCCGAACCCACGTCGTCCCTTTTGGGAGAACACCTGGCAGGTGACGCCGAACCGGACGCGGACGGCACTGCCGGGCTGTTGGAAGCGGCAGACGAGGCGATAGTCGCGCTCGTGCCCGATCGTCTGGTCGTAAACGACGACCGCATCGAGATCGGCTCGAACACCCTGGAAGCCATTGCCACCCCCGGCCATATTGCTGACCACACGTGTTTTGTGTGGCGTGAGGGCAAGGCACTGTTTTCTGGGGATCACGTCATGGGGTGGTCAACGTCGGTGGTTCCTCCCCCGTTTGGCAATCTCGCCCAGTACCTGGCGAGCCTTCGTCGTCTCGACGAGTTTGGCGACTTCACCTTTTACCCCACACACGGACCGCCGATACCCAACGCGGGTGGCTATGTGCGACAACTGCATGAACACCGAATGATGCGGACCGCACAGATCCTTGATCGCCTCAACGATGGGCCGGCAACAATCCCCGATCTGGTCCGGCGCATGTACATAGGGCTTGATGAGCGGCTTATCCCCGCAGCGTGCATGTCGGTTTGGGCTCACTTGGAGATGCTCGTCGCCGACGGGTTAGCCGCTGTTTCCGACGGCGCGTCGCCCACCATTTTGAGCAGATACGAGCTGATTCGATGAAGATCCTGGACGTGATGCGGCATGCGAAGACCGAAGCCTGGACCTACGGGTGCGACGACCATGCCCGGCGGCTCACTGGCCGGGGTCGGAAGGATGCACGCCTCGTCGGCGCATTGATCGTCGGCTCTGGACAGTTGCCCCAGGTCGCTGTGGTTTCCTCGGCAACGCGAACTCGCCAAACCTTTGATGAGTTGAGGACCCAGGGCATCGCTGCGCCAATGCGAGCGAGCGAGTCGCTCTACGGAGCGAGCGCCAACGGAGCGTTGTCGTTGATACAAGACTTGGACGACGGCGTCGACCACGCGATGGTCGTGGGTCACGAACCCACGATGGGCGAGATCATTCGTCTGTTTGTAGGCGCTTCCGGCTCCAACATCCAAATCCCCACCGCTGCTGTGGCCCGCGTCTCGTTCGCAGCCGAGAGTTGGGAATCGCTCTACTGGGGTACTGGCGAACTGGAGTGGTTCATGCGACCCAAAGGCCTTCGTCCCCCCGCCCAATAGCCCTGCTCGCCCAGGAACCGGGCGACATTGGCGCTTCTTGGAAGACCAGCCGCGGCGAGCTTCTAGCGGCGTTGTTGCGTCGCGAAGCCGCTCGTTGCCCGCGCCAGCACGATCCCGAGTCCGAGCAGGATGACGGCTCCAAAGGCGAGGTATGGCGTCGCGTCGCCGGTTTCCGCCAGGGGCTGAGAGTCGATCGTGATGACGCCCTCTTCGGTCGTCGTCGTCGTCGAATCGGCGCCATCTGCTCCAGCGGCATTCGTGCTGCTCGAAGTACTTGACGATGAGCTGCTACCAGAGCCCGCACCAGTTGAATCGCCCGCTCCGACGTTACCGCCGGCTCCGACATCGTCCCCGGCGCCGACCTGGTTCGGGTCTGCTCCAGCAGGAGCGTTGGGGTCGCCTGGATCATTCGGGTTGGTGTCTTCGGGATCCCCCGCTAGCGCTCCACCGTCGTCGGCGCCACCGTCCTCGATCACCACTTGGGCGCCCGCTGTTGCGGCGAACGCCAAGCAGGAAACTGCCATGAGGATCACCAGGATCTTGACTCGTACCATGCCCGAAACCTTCGTTCTCCGCCGCGCTTTCCTCTGCCGAAACCGCCCAAATGCCGCCCTCGCAGGCGCTCGTTGCAAATGGAACGGTGTAGCAGCTGACACCCTATGTTAGAGGTGTTGCTGATGCAAGTATTGCTAGCAGAGTAACGAATGTGGTCTCTGGGGTTTAACGAATATTGAATGTCCGAAAGGAGTGGTTAGGCGGCCGCGGACTCGATGCAGACCAGGCCATCGGGCAGATCGCGCCCAGATGCCCAAGATCCCAGTAGGGCACAGGGCCCAGCAACGGAAAGTCCTCGCCCAACGCCGCGCTGGTGATCCGTCGGAACCAGCTTGTGCGACAAAAGCTTTCGTGCGCCCATTAGCGCTCCAACCCTGTACGCGGCGGCCTCCACCCGCTGGTCCTGCTCAATTGCCAGGCCGTGGGGAATGGCGATGTCGAGGTGATGAATCCCCAGATCGCCCAGCATGTGGAAGGCAATAGCGCGCGAAGTAAAGGGAACGTAGCCGCCCCACCGAGATGCAAGGTCCATCATTTGGTCCCGGCCTAAACGGCGGTACTCATCGATAATCTCGGAGTTGACGCGTCCGACGAAGGGTCCATTCAGTACGTAGCGGCCTGCATGTTCGTCGATGCCAATGAGGTGGGCGAGAACATCGCGTGGTGCCCAGCCTGCACAGAGTGTGGGGCCGGTTTCAAAAGCCGCGTCGTCAAGCTGAGCCAAGCTGCGCAGCAAACTGCGGCGCTCCCTCAACATCACGATGGCGATCGGTTCTCCCACGACATCCTCCTCGCAGCACCGAGTCCGAAACTTCCATTGTACGCATCCAGTGGATTTTCCCTGCACGGCGCGCCAATATCAGGCAACGCTTATTCGATACTGGACCCGATGTTGGGGGCGGCTGAATATCTTGAACCAATCTGATGATTTATCGGCCGAAACACCCGATTCGGGGGCAATTCAGGATCATCCGTCCTATACCGAACATCAGGGTGAGGGGCGTCAGTACGTTCGCGACGCCATGCTTGGCGTTAACGACGGCCTGGTCTCGCTTTTGTTGTTGGTTTTGGGCGTTGTCGGCGGCAATTTCACCGCGACCCAGGTCCTCGCAGCGGCAGTAGCGGCGTCCATCGCTGGCGCCGTTTCGATGGCGGCCGGGGAGTATTTGGCAACCAAAACCCAGGAAGATGTGCTCGAGGCTGAGATCGCCTTAGAGCGCGAGCACATCAAGCAGTATCGGGACTACGAGCGGGCCGATATCCGTGAACGACTGACAGGCATCGTCGGTGATCGCCCCGAAGTTGACCAGCTGCTCGATTCTCTGATGAAAGATCCCGAAGCGATGTTGCGTCTGGCATCGCTCGTCGAGTTCGGTATCGCCGAGACCGAGAGGCGAAGTCCGATCCGGGCAATGGTCGTCTCTGCAGTTTCGTTCGGGCTCGGCAGTCTTCCCTCGACGTTGCCATTCGTCTTTACCGACTCGGTTACGACCGGTGCCATCGTTGCATCAGCGGCCACCGGCGTTGCACTTTTCGTCGTCGGGGTTGCGCGAACCCGAGCGACTGCCCGGTCTTGGTTTGCTAGCGGCGTCGAAAATCTCGGAATTGCGGCCCTCGGTGGCGCTGCGAGCTACGCGATCGGCGTTCTGCTGGACCAATAACGTCCAAGCGGAGCCGGTGGCGCCGATGTCGGCTGCCTGTCCCCCACCAGGGCAACGGGGCGTCGCGGAACGGCGGCTTGGTCGCCGCCGAACGCCTGGTTGCCCTCTGCATCACTTGAAGTTCGTCGAACCGAAACGTTCGAGTGGCTTCTTACAGGATGGATGCCTGAGGGCAAATATTGCATTAGCATTGCGGTCACCCGTTTCGGCGCGCTCTTCCGCCAAGATGGTCCATCCCCGCAGTCGCTGGCAAAAGTAGAGAAGCGTTCGGATGGTTTCGTTGGCTGTTGGTGACAATCGATCGCACGAGCCGGGTGAGGATGCCCTCGCTGTTCGGCTGCGAGTCTTTCCTGAGTTAGCTTCGGCGGCGGCACTTTTCGGCACGCTCGACCTCGTCGATGCCCTCACCGAAATCTTCATGGCTCGCCGTTGCGCGAGTTCAGCGGTTGAACTGTGCCGCCTGGACGCAGAATTCTGGCTCTTGATCAGTGAAGCGGTCGGAACACCTGCCGAACGTTCCGCTGTGCGGGCAGTCTTGGCCACCCTTGCCCAGCACTCTGAGTGGTATGTCTCGGCTGTGCTCGCCGAGTCTGCTGCGGCGCTGCAACTGGGACGTTTGGTCGGAGCGATCCGTTCCGCCGACGGTGCTCGAGCTGCGCGTGCCGCTTCCGGGCTGCTGATGACCGGTCTTGAATCAGCTGGGGCAGAGCTTAGGGTCTGACCGTTCCCCACTTGAGGTGTCCGGCCCTAACCTTCCGGAGTCGCCTACAGCAGCGGACGCCACCATTGCTCGTTGGCGAGGTACCAATCGATCGTCTCGATCAGGGCTTCGTCGAAGCTGCGGGCGGGGCGCCAGCCGAGCGATCGAACTTTGTCGGTATTGACCGAATAGCGGCGGTCGTGGCCCTTACGGTCTTCGACGTAGTCGATGCGATCATCGCCGACACCAAATGCTTCGAGGATGCGCTGGGTGAGTTCGAGGTTGGTGATCTCGTTGCCCGCGCCGATGTTGTACACCTCACCGCTGTGCCCCTGACGAAGGACGAGGTCAACGGCAGCGCAATTGTCGTCAACGTGGCACCAGTCACGAACATTGCCGCCATCGCCGTAGAGCGGGACGTTGAGGCCACGAATCAGGTTGGTGACAAACAGGGGGATGACCTTTTCGGGGAATTGGTACGGACCGAAATTGTTCGATGACCGGGTCACCATGACCGGCAGCCCATAGGTGTGGAAGTAGCTCATCGCGATCATGTCCGACCCAGCTTTGGACGCCGAGTAGGGCGAGCGGGGTTCGAGGCGGTCGGTCTCGGTGAACGAGCCGACATCGATTGAGCCGTAAACCTCGTCGGTCGAGATGTGGAGTACTCGATCCACCTCGACGTGACGGGCGACGTCGCAGACGACGTTGGTCCCATCGCAGTTGGTTCGTACAAAAACATCGGGGCCGTCGATGGAACGGTCGACGTGGGACTCGGCCGCGAAGTGAACGACTGCATCGTGGCCGGTCATCGCCGCGTGAACGGCCTCACGGTCCGTGATGTCGCCTTGAATGAAGCTGAGGCGCGGCTCGGTGTCGAGCATTGGCAGATTGGCCAGATTGCCGGCGTAGGTAAGCGCGTCGAAGACGGTGATTTCGTCGTCGGTGTGCGCCAGGACGCGGTGCACAAAGTTGCAGCCGATAAATCCGGCCGCGCCGGTAACGAAGAGTTTCACGAGTCCTCCTGAAGGCGCCGAGGCGTCTGATCAGACGGGGCGGAACGACCGAAAACTTCGGCTCCAAGCGCCAGCGCCCTGGGATCGTAGCTCTCCGGAGGGCTTCCGCCGAAAGTAGGCCGGTCCAAGTCACCTCGCCCACGTGATGGTTATTTGCTTTAACCGTCTTTCATTGGCTTTGCCAGCGAGAGCTGCGCGAACAGGTTGAATCCGGTATTGTTGCGCCGGAGATGATTGGTTGCGTGACGATCCGGACTCGAGTCTGGACGTTGCCCTCGGAAGGCGAGATCCGGGTTGATCGAGGCATCTTTTTTGGGCACAGGGAGTTCCGAACGGCATGTCTGGGGCGGCTCCCTTGAAGCGGCGGCGAGTAGGGAACCATGGATGACGAACAGGACAAGGCCCAGGATGTCTGGCGGGACATTCTCGAGGTGCACGGGCGCGTAGTTGCTCGCTTAGACGGCCAGATGCGGCGAGCTCATGGAATTCCCCTTGAGTGGTACCACATGATGGCCGCATTGGGTGACGCTCCCGACGGCCGCCTGCGAATGTACGAATTGGCGGAGCGGACCATGTTTTCTCGAACAAACTGCACGCGCTTGGTGGACCGCATGGAGACCAAGGGCTTGGTCACGCGGGAGCCGTCACCCGGCGATCGCCGAGGTGTGTCCGCGGTCTTAACGCCCGAGGGGCAAGACATCTTGAAGATGGCAACTCCGACCTACGAAACCGGGGTGAGCGCCCAGTTCGCTTCGTTCGTCCAAGACGACGAGCTCGACGTGCTCTCCAAGGTCTTCGAGCGTGTGGTGGCTATCGTCAGATAGGTCCCAGTTGGCGCAGTGGCTATCTTCAGATAGGTCCCAGTTGGCGCAGTGGCTATCGTCAGATAGGCGCCAGATAGACGGTGGCCATCGCCGGAGAGGCGAGGCGGATTCCTCTGGTGCGCTAGTGCCGCGGCTCAGAGGACCTGTCAACCTGTCGACGGTGACGGAGCGCCAGTTCCCGCTTTCACCTTGCGTCGGCATCTGTGCTTGACGATCCTTACAGCGGTCGACAGCAGAGATGTCTTCTGGTGAAAGGTGCCACAGCGTGGTGGAACTACCGAGTCCGGTCGGATTCGTCCTCAGCGGAGGCGGCAGTCACGGTGCGTATCAGGTGGGCATGCTGTCGTCGCTTCAGGAACGCGGCATTACCCCCGACTTAGTGACGGGCACCTCGATTGGCTCGTGGAATGGCGCAGTCTTGGCAGAAGATCCGGATGCTGCCCCCGCTCGCTTGGCCGACATTTGGCTGTCGGTCGAACGTCAGGATCTCATCCCTGCTGGTTGGCTCAACCGCTATCGCGCCTACCAGGCCGATCGTTCGAGCATGTTTCCGGGCGATGGTGTGCGTCAGTTCCTCAGTCGCGTTTTGCGCGTTTCTACCTTCGAGAGTTTGAGTCTTCCCTTTGCCGCGGTCGCCACCTCTGTTGAACGGGGGCAGGCGGTGATTCTGCGGTCGGGTCCGCTCGAGCCCGCACTTCGGGCATCTGCGGCGGTCCCCGGCGTGTTCTCGGCCGTGCATCTCAATGGCGAGGATCTTTATGACGGTGGTTTGGTCGCCAACGTCCCGGTTCGTGCGGCACTTGAGCTCGGAGCGAAAAGCCTGGTGGTTCTGGACTGTGCTCGGCCTTCAGGCATCCTCGGCGCTCCGTCGAGCATCGTGGAAGCGGTTAACTTCAGCGTTAACGTCATCTTCCGACGTCAGACGTTGACCGACGTTCCCGCTGTCGCTCAAGAAGTCCCGGTCATCTACTTGCAGGGTCCGGGGCGTAAAGGGCGAGTTAGCGCTTGGGACCTTGATCATGTGGCCGATTCGATTGCTGATGCCCGCGCTTCCAGCGCCGAAACGCTTGATGCGCTCGAAATCGCGGGGCCGGGGCTTTACGGCGATGTGCTGGGCTCCAAGCTTGAAGGCTCAGAACCCAGCACATCTCAGTGAGTCGATTGACCTGAGCGCCCTTGGTGCCACCCAAGCTGGATGGAACCAAAGGGACTTACTCTGGCGGCGTTGTTAACGTGCTGCCCAAGCTTCGCCGGTCGCGGCCCAGTCAGCTTCGGGAAGTGCGACGTAGCCGGCCTCTTGGATCGCGGCTGGTCCCGCGGCGGACATGTAGAAGTCGACAAATCCGGAGACTGCGGCGTCGTCGGCGGCCATCTTCTTGTTGACGTAGATGTACAACGGCCGTGAAATCGGGTAGGTGCCATCGGCGATCGTCTCAAGGGTGGGCTCGACGCAACCGTCGCCACCGTCGATTGCCACGGCGGCCAGTTCATCGGTGTTCTCTTCGAAGTAGGCGAAACCGACCCAGCCGAGACTCGACTTGCTTCCAGCAACGCCTTCGACGATGACGTTGTCGTTGGGGCTGGCCGAGTAGTCCAGGCGAGCTGCCTCTTCTTGTCCCCGCTCTTCGGCGAGGTCTTTGAAGACGATTTCTACGAAGGAGTCGTAGGTCCCTGACTCTTCACCCGGGCCGAAGATGTCTAGTGGTGCATCTTCGTACGGTGTGTTCGCAGCCTTGAGTTCGGCGCCGAGGTCGTCGGCGTCGGACCAGTTTGCGAAGCCGGTGCTTTCAGGTCCGATCAGGGCGTACAGGTCTTCGAAGCTGAGGCACTCAACGCCGGTGTTTTCCGGGGAGGTAACGACGGTGATGCCGTCGTACGCGATCTTCAGCTCGATGTAGTCGATCCCGGCGTCTTTGCAGGCCTGTGCTTCTTCGTCCTTGATGGGGCGGGAAGCGTCAGAGATGGCCGTCTGCCCTTCGCAGAACACTGCAAATCCATCACCGGTACCCGGGCCCGTAACCGAGATCTGAACATCCTTGTTGTCGTCTGAGTACTGCTGGGCAAGCAGTGCGGTGATCGGCTCGACGGTGCTCGATCCGGAGATCTGGACCTTGCCAGAGGCGCTGCCGCCCGGTTCTGCTGAGTCGTCGACCTTGTTTGTGCCTTCGGACCCGAGGTCGTTGTCAGCGTCGGTGTCGTCGCTGTTCCCGCATGCGACTGCAAGCAGTCCCACGATGACGAGCAGCGAAACGATGCGGATCCATCGCAGTTGTTTCATGTGTGCATCCTTCTCATCGGTGGCAACACCCGGCCGGGTGTTCCTGGTGGCGGCCTCCGCTGGAGAAGCGGTGGGCGCTGTTGGATGCAACCTACGAAGCTCGGATGGAACAACCGCAGCGCGGACCGGAACGGAACGTAAACGGTTCGTGAACTCAACCGTTGACGGGTCTGGATCGGCGACTCAGAACGACGAAACGCCCACGAGGATCGTTGCGACTGTGACCATCGGGGGACGCGATGGTCATTGTCATTAATGATGGATTAACCGGTGAATCACCTAAGCGTCACCGTCTCATACAATCGGGGCTTCATCGCGCCCACCACCTGCACCTCTGCGCATCCGTCAACCGGGGGGACCTGCACCTTATGCAGACAGTTTCGCCTCAAATCGAGACTGGCCAGGGAACGGTACGCAAACTCCCCCGCGATCGATACGTCGATTTTTTGCGTGCGTATTCCATTGCCTTTGTGGTCTTCGGACACTGGCTCGCCACTGTCGTGGTGTGGGGCCCTGGCGTGCCCATTTCCGGTCACAATGTTCTTGAAGATGTTCCCGTCCTCAAGTACTGGACCTGGGTCAACCAGGTCATGCCGTTGTTCTTCTTCATCTCGGGCTTTTCCAACTTCATGACCTGGCGGGCCATGGAGCGCCGCGAAAAGGGTTACGGGGCGTTCGTCCGTGCTCGGGTCGAGCGAATGATTCGCCCACTTGGCTTCTTCCTCGCCGCTTGGCTGGTGCTCGCCAACGGGCTCAACGCTTTTGGGTTCGGCGGGGAGACGCTAGAAAAGGTTTCTGAGTACGTCGCAAGTCCGTTGTGGTTCATGGTGGCGTTCATGCTGCTCGTCATCATCACCCCGGTCATGGTCACGGTGCACGAGCGTTTTGGGATCAAGGCGGTTTTGGTGATGTTGGCGGCCGTTGCTGGCGCCGATGTGTTGCGAATCGGCTTTGGGCTTGGCGCTTTCGCGATCGTCAACGTCGCCATCGTGTGGCTTTGCGTGCAGCAGGTTGGGTTCTTTTATGCCGACGGCACCTTGCTCCGCCTTCCTGCCAAGGCATATGTCGCGTTGGTCGTCGGTGCCCTCGGCCTCTTGGTGGCGCTTGTGACGGTTGGGCCGTACCCCACCTCGATGGTGTCGGTCGAAGACTCGTCCTTGTCGAACATGATGCCGCCGTCATTTGCTCTCATGGTGATGGGGGCTTGCCACCTGGGAATCGCCATGCTTGCCCGGCCACGCATTAGCAGGGTGCTCGAACGGCCCCGGGTGTGGATCGGCGTGGTGGCGATCAACCTGCGGATGATGACGATCTTTTTGTGGCACCTCACAGCAGTGCCGATCGTGGTCGCCCTGATGATGGCCGTTGACTTTCCCCAGCCGTCGCCGGGAACCCTTGCTTGGTGGGGCGCCCGGGCGGCCTGGATGATCATGTTGGCGACGATCCTGTCTCCGCTGGTGTTGGCGTTTGGCCGTCTCGAAGTTCACCGGCCCAACACCGCTCAGATCGCTCGTCGAACTTCGCAGCAGGCACCGAGCAAAATGCTTGACGATGTCAGCCTCACCGTCGGAGCGCTGCTGGTCGCCTTGTCGGTCATGGCCTTTACGTACGTGGGTTTCGATGAAGCGTTGACCGTTCGTCCCGAGACGCCGGGTGGATTCTTGGCGAGCCCGCTCTTGGCGGCTGCGTACCTGGTCGTCGGGCTGTCGCTCATGAGAACTCCGAGCGTTCGGGGCGTGTTGTTGACGGGCGCTGGAGCCATTGTGTGGGCGGTGATCGCATCGTTCGGCAGCGGCCTCGGGCCGTTACAAGGTGGCGTCTCGGATCATGTTGTCGGGCTTATCTCTGGTGGGGTGTTGCTCGCTGTCGCTCTTCGTACTCACCTCCAGCGTCGCCGCGAAGCGGTGCCGGTGAGAGATCCTTCAGGAGAGCTCCAGCGCAGCGCCTTTCCTACCCGCCGCTCATCCGTCGCCTAAAGGCGACCAAACCCCAAGATGCTCCATCCCGCTGCGCGACGATCCCAGAGATAGAAATGCTGCGCAGCGGTCCCGGGAGGCGCGGGACACACATTGTCATTCCCAGGGGACCTGATCGTTTCACGCGGTCGCGGCGCTTCGCTCACGGTCAACGATGGCCGCGGCGGGCGTCACACGCCCCTCGGGCCTACTAGGTAATAGCGAGGCTTCGTGCAGTTCAACTCGATGCAGTACGCGATTTTTCTACCGCTGGTCGTACTGCTGTATTGGCGACTTCCGTACCGCTACCGCAACGTCCTGATCCTGATTGCCTCGTACTACTTCTACGGGTCATGGGACGTTCGCTTTCTTGCCCTGCTGGGCTTTTCGACGGTGTGCGATTTCTTCACGGCGAGGAAGGTGTACGCGGCGACAGTTGAGAAGACGAAAAAACGCTGGTTTGCCGTCACACTGATCGTCAACCTGGGCATCCTCGGCTTCTTTAAGTACTTCAACTTCTTCGTCGATTCGGCCGTCGAACTCATCGAGGGCTTGGGCTTTCAGGCGAATGCTCCTTCCCTCAGGGTCTTGCTGCCCGTCGGAATCAGCTTCTACACCTTCCAGACGATTTCGTACACCTTTGATGTGTACCGCGGACGGATCAAGCCGACGAACAACCTGCTCAATTTTGCGACCTTCGTTGCGTTTTTCCCCCAGTTGGTCGCGGGTCCTATCGAGCGAGCTGGCGACCTGCTGCCACAACTGGAAAAGGAGCAGCCGCCCCCAACGCCAGACCGGATCGTTTCTGCGCTCGCCTTGATCCTCCAGGGTCTGTTCAAAAAGGTTGTCATTGCCGACGTCGCCGCCCGAGTCGTCAACCCGGTCTTCGGCGATGTGCACACTGCGTCCAGCATCAACCTGCTGGCTGCCATGTTCTGTTTCGCCATTCAGCTGTACGGCGACTTCAGCGGTTATACCGACATTGCACGTGGATCGGCGCGTCTGTTGAACATCGACCTGATGGTCAACTTCCGGCAACCGATGCTGTCGAAGAACCCGTCAGAATTCTGGACGAGATGGCATATCTCGCTGTCGAACTGGCTGCTTGACTACCTCTACATTCCGCTCGGTGGTAACCGTGGCGGAGCGTTGAAAACGTTCCGAAATCTGTTTCTGACGATGACGATCGGTGGTTTGTGGCACGGCGCCAGTTGGAACTTCGTCCTCTGGGGGGCCAGCCACGGAATACTCCTGGTCATTCACCTGATCTGGGTACAACTACGGGGTCCGGCGACCTATAACCGGTTTACCGGATTCTTCGCTGCGGCGAGAAACTTCACGTTGGTCACCCTCGTCACCGTGTTCTTCCGAGCGCAGAGCTTTAGTGATGCCATGACTGTCTTCAAGCGCATCTTTACGCTCGCCGGGCCGATCGAGTATGCGCTTCCGGTCGGTGCTGCCATCTTCTTTGTCACCTTGACCGTTGCGGTTGACCAGTTCGACATTCACCACGGCAATGTCAGCCAGATGATTGCTCGCAGACCATTGGTGATGGGTCTCCTCATCGGCGTGGTCATGCTGGCCATCTTCATGTACGCGGGTGCCACACCCGAGCCGTTCGTTTACTTCCAGTTCTAGATGCAACGGGGGAGTCGCCGGCGAGTGCAGGCAACTCCCCCCGTTGCGACTTCTGGCTTCCACCGAGGGGAGCTCTGCCCGACGAAGAAGAGGCTGGTCGATCTGTGCGCGTCCTCGCTCCGGCCGGTGGTCTGACGGGCTCCGCGATTTGGTTCGGCGGCGACACCTTGGTCGTATCCGCTACTTGGGCTCCGGGAGCAGGTGGTCGGTCGTTCCGTCCGATCCCAGCACTCGCAGGCTGGAAGTTCCCCGTTGACGGCCAGGTGTAGGTTGGCGCAGCTCTGGAGTCGCGTTCTGGGCAGCGCTGGAGCAGGGCGGTTGCCAGCGACGTGAAGGTCGCGAGCATGCCAAACAGCGAGCGGAGCCTGGCCCGGGCGAAAGGCGCTTCGAGGTCGCAAACCGGTTCGACGTGGCACGCGAGGGACGCTCGCTGAAGCCGAGACAACTAATCGGCGGCCCCAGGAAGGTTCGCAGCGAAACTGCTGAACCGTCATTGCCCTGCTAATTGCACTCTGCGGCCAGAAACATCGATTCCGAGCGTCGACAATCCGGTGCAGTGGAGGGAGGTCCGCAGTTTGCGGTTTGCCTAGACGCCGTTCTTGTTGAAATAGGCAGCGATGTCCTGCGTCAACTGGTCCGCACCGGGTTGGGCGAGGTGGTTCAGGTCGTGAAACAACTCGGGATCTGAGTAGTCAGACGGCAAGTCGATCCACGTGACGTCGTGATCAGTTGCAAACTGACGAAAAACGTCCATCGCCTCTTCGTAGTCGGTGACACCTCGGGGATGGAGGTCGATGTAGCCCTGTTGCACCGGCATCTCAACAAAAAACACGTCGATGTCTTGCTCTTCGAGCGCGTCAACCTGCCGCGCGAGTGCCGCAAGGCCAGCGGCCGATTGCTTGTTGTCGATGTTCCATGCTTTGAATGCCGTCTGCGCCAGCCAATCGTTGTTGTTCTGAGTGAGGTTCTCGACGATGAGGTTCTTCGCTCCGTTTTGGCCGTAGCGCCGATTGCGGGCAAATTCGGTATCTGCAGACACGGTGTCTTCCCCGCGAAGCCCCTTGGCGACCATCGCATAGTTGGAGGGGTTTTGGAGCACGGGGCGGAAGTACACCAGGTCGGAGCGTTCTGCGGCCCACCGTTCCAACTCGGGCAGCAATCCCTGACGCATCTGCCAGGACTTGTTGTAGTTAGGAAACGAGTTGCTGTCGGGGACGGCGCCGTTCAGTCCCAGACTGGTTACGTCGTACACGACAGCCTTTGGCTTCAGCCTCGGTACGACCTCTTCCAGAACCCACCGTTCGGTGACGAACGGGTTAGCGGCCGGGAACGCAGAGTTGTACGAGCTAATACCGGTGAGTTCCGTGAACTCGTTGGGGTCAGCGCCGTTGTTCATCATGGACGAACCGGCGAACACGACTTCTCGCGTCTCGCCCGCGTCTTGGATCTCTTCCATCTGTTCGTACTTGACGGCTACTGCCGGGTCATGGAAGTGCTCGGGCTGTGGCAGACGGTCCGCGACCAGCCTCACTGCGCCCTCCGCGAGGAGGAACAAAATGAGCACCGATACAAAGATCGTCAGAAACTTGTGCTTTCGGGCGAAGCCTGTCGCCTGAGATGTCGCTGTCAAAACCGGCTCCCCCGTGCATCTAGCAACCACACATCGTAGGCCCCAAGCATCCGTTTTTGTAACCGCGCGACGAGTCGTTAGCGTTGAAGTAAGGCGGACGACCTGCTGCCGGACCCTTAAGGGTCACTCTCTATAATCGGCCCGCTCCCCGCCTGATCCCGCGGCCGGCGGGGATGCGCGCCCATCCTGCGGAAGTTGGCTGCATGCTGTTCACCCTGACCCGACGCGAAGTTCGCGCTCACCCGTTGCGAACCGTGCTGACATCGCTCGGCATCGTCGTCGGCGTCTCTTTCATTACCGGGATCCTGGTTCTGACATCGACTTTGCAGAATCAGTTCGGCGCGCTGTTTGCTGACCGCAATGCAAACGCTGACGTTGGAATTACCGGGATCACCGAGTTTTCCGAGGTCTATGCGGGTGAGTCCAAGAAGCCTGTCCCCGTCGAACTGCTCTCCGAGGTTGAAAACTTTCCAGGGGTCGTCGCGGCAGAGGGTGTATACGGCGGCCAGGCGGGCATCGTCGACGAAGACGGCAACCGTGTCGAGAACGCGCGTGCCCCTCGAGTGGGCTTGTCCTGGCCAAAGAACACGTCGCTTTCGTCGATCGTGCTCGTGGACGGGCGGCCGCCGCGAGACGGTACCGAAGTAGCAATGGACGTTACGACCGCCGAGAACCACGGTTACGAGGTTGGCGACGACGTCATCGTGATCACCACATCGGGGCGCGAGACCTACACGCTCTCAGGAGTGCTCAGCTTCGGGGTCGATAACCGGCTGCTGGGGGCGACGTTGATCGCCTTCGAATACGACACTGCAGCGACCAAATTCGTCGAGAAGGGCGAGGCGCCCAAGTTCGAAGGTATTGACGTAGAAGCCGCTGAGGGCGTCGATCCCCAGAAGCTCGCGGCTGATCTCGACGAAATCCTTCCCGAAGGGTTTGAGGCGACAACCTCCGCCGAGGTGGCGGAACGCGATGCGGATGGGGCGCTGGCTTCCCTGGAGTTCTTCCAGATTCTGCTCTACATCTTTGCTGTTATCGCGCTGGTCGTTTCGGCCTTCATCATCAACGTAACCTTTTCCATCCTGGTGGCGCAGCGGACCAAAGCCCTCGCCTTGTTGCGCACCCTGGGGATGACCAACCGCGACGTCCGCTGGATGGTCCTGGGCGAGGCGCTATTTGTCGGTATCGCCGCATCGATCGTCGGGATTCTCGTCGGCATCGCACTTGCTCAAGTGTTCCGCTGGCTCTTCAACGTGCTCGGCAGCGAACTGCCAGGCGGATCGCTCGTGATCGAGCCTCTGGCCGTTGTTGCCGGCCTGCTCGTTGGCGTAATCATGACGGTTGGAGCGTCATGGTGGCCGGCGAAACGCGCCGGAAGCGTGCCTCCGATGGCGGCGTTCACCGGCGTGGCGCACAGCCACGGCAACTACCGGCGGCGCATGGCCGTTGGTGCTGCGATGACGGCGTCCGGCATTTTGATTGTCCTGTACAGCCTCTTTGGAACGCTGCCTGGCTCAGACGGAGTCCGAACGGGTTTTTCGCTGGACGTTGCGGTCATGGGCGTCGGCGCTTTTGCAGTTCTGATCGGCACCACCATGCTTGGCCCGGCGCTAGCAGGACCGATTACGGCGGTGGTGGGTTGGCCGTTTGCTCGGTTTGCCAAGGTGACCGGGCAGATGGCTCGCACCAGTTCGCAGCGTGACGTGCACCGAACGGCATCGACCGCTTCTGCGTTGATGATCGGGGTCGCTGTGATCACCGCAATGGTGATCATTCTGGGGTCGATTCGGACCTCGACGCTAGGTGCCATCGAGGACACGATCACTGCCGACCTCGTGGTGGCGAGTACGAGCCGAGCCGGGTTTACCCCGGAGATCGGCCGGTTGCTCGGCGGCGAATTGGATGACCCCATGCCGTCAACTCTCGAAGGCGTTTCTCGGGTACAAGCAGGGCAGTTCCGGGTTGACGATGGCATCCACTTCCTGTTCGCTCTCAATCCCCGTAGCGGTGCCGAGATGGTGCGAATCGACATGATCGGGGGGGCGGTCTCGAATATCAACGACGCCGATATCCCAGTGGTCCTTGTTCATGACGATCTTGCGATTGCTCAGGGCTGGAAGGTTGGCAACACCATCGAGTTGGAGTTCGCTGAAGCCGGGTTCGCGAAAGTGAAAATCGGTGGGATCTACGAGAACGGCGCCCTGTTTGGTACTCAATCGATCGACGTGGTCCTCGACCTCGACACCTATGACCGCTTTTTCAACTATGCGCTCGACGTCGAGGTGTTTCTCAAACTGAAGCCCGGTGCGACCGAGGCCGAGGCGCGCCAGCAGATCGAGTCGCTCATCAAACCGTACGGTGTCGCCGAACTTCTGAATATCGCCGAGTTCAAAGACTCACAGACCTCGGTCTTATTTCAGATTCTGGGGTTCATGGCGGTGATCGTGGTGTTCACGATCGTGATCGCGGCCCTCGGCATCATCAACACACTGTTTCTGTCGGTCTTCCAGCGGACCCGCGAGTTTGGGCTGCTGCGGGTTGTGGGCATGGAGTACAAACAGGTTCGTCAGATGGTCACTTGGGAAGCCGTCATGATCTCGTCCTATGGCGTCGTGGTCGGAGCTCTTCTGGGGACCGGGCTTGCCTGGGCCATCGTCAAACTCCTGTCCGATCAGGGGCTGAGGTCGTTTGACATTCCTCAGACATTTGTGGTGTTCCTCTTCTTGCTCGCCTGGATTGTCGGTGTCCTCGCTGGCTCGTTACCGGCCCGTCGGGCTGCACGGGCCGACATGCTTTCGGCGGTCACCACAGACTGAAACGCTCCGCGACGAATCGGGGCACTTACCGCATTGCAAGTCTCGAGGGTTTCGTCCAGACCGCGGACCCGCCAGATTCGCATGGCTCGCCCCAAAATTGAGGCGCCGTCGTCAGATGGTGAGGGTCCTGTCCCGGGGACGAACTCTCCATTCTGGGTGGTCGGGTGCTTGATAACGCCAACGCGTCCCCAACAGCGGCGACGCACGGCGGGTATGGCTGTTCCGGCCCCGAGAAGTTCCCACGCCGACACATCCTGAGCGAAGAGGTCCCTCTTCCGGCCGCGCAAAAGTGCCCGTCCTCGCAGCGAGGACGGGCACTTTTGAGAAACGATCGACAATGCCTCCGGGGTTGTTAACCGGTGGACACCGCCAAGGTGTTACTGCTCGCTATCAACGGTCCTGCGTGACGAGATCAGGAGGTAGAGCAGACCGCCACCCAAGGCGACCAACAGCAGACCCATGAGCGCAGTCTGGGAGCTGCTTGCGCCTGTGGACGCCAAGTTGGAGCCTGAAGCCGCAGAGCTTGCAACCTGCGACGAATCGGCCGAGCCAGAACCCGTCGTCGACGAACCCTTCGACGCAGAACCCTTCGATGTGGAACTGGTCGACCCTGACGTTGAACCACTGGCGGAGTTACCGGTACCAGCGGCTGCCGTGGAACTACTGGAACCCGAACCGCCCTTCGGCGTGGTTGCGGTGTTGGCGCTCGAACTGGCCGTTGAGTTGTTGTTGGCGGCCGGCGCGGTGGTGGTCCCGTTGGCCGCGGCCGTTGACGAAGAACCTGCGCCAGCAGCTGGCTGCCCCGTGGATCCAACGTTCTCTACGGCCGTCTCATTCGCCTTGGGCTGGGTTGCCTGCGTCGTTGCCGGCGCTTGACCACTGACTTGGATCGTCCGGATGGCCGTGGTCGCGCCGCGCGAGGCGTCGGACACTGCCTTACAGGTCACCGTTGCGTTGATGGTCATCGGAGCGGTCAGGTTGCCTTGCAGGCTGCCCGAGACGGACCGAATCGTTTTGTCGCCGGCGGAAGTCGGCGTCATGTCAAAGGTAATGGTGAACTTCGGGTACGGCGGGATAGTGATGGGACCAGGTGCGGTCATCACCAATTGGTTGCCGGACAGCGATGCAGAGGCACCGCCCGGGCCGGAAGCAGCGATGTTCGTGACGTCGACGCCGTCGGGAAACGCAATGGTTCCCGAGATGTTGCGACCCGTCCCAGCAGCATTGCCAGCGGTGGCACCGATGGCAGCAAAGTCAAGGTCGAGTGAGTAGGAGCCGGTCTGTCCAACCATCAGGCTTCCAGGGCCCGACAGCGGGATCGGTACATCGGCATAGAAGTCAAAGAGTCCGGGGGCAACGCAGTTCTGCGCAACCGCACCGGCGGATACGGGAAGAAAGCCAAAGGCCGCGACAGCGGCGGCAAGGCACAGAATCAGGAGGCGATCTCGCAATGTCGCGAGCATGGGCAGGGCCTTTCGAGTAGGCAAAAAGTGTCATCAGAAAGACGCGGGAAGACCGTCACCCTACAGAGGCCTCACGCTGTCGCTCCGGCAGCAGCCGCGGTTTTTAGGACCAATTGAACCGTTGCAAAGGACAACCGAAAGCTTGGCCGCAGCTATCGCGCCTCGGAACGGCATGGCGTCCGACCCGTCTCGGTGCATCGGGATGGGGCTGGTTACCCGACTCCGCTTCGGCAGTTATCGATCTGCTTGGTGACCCAGTCGACCCCGTCTTCGACCGAGCGAACGAGCTTGACCGGGAATGGCACCATTCGGCTGATAACAGGCTGGAATGCCTTGCGCGTCAGCGGGTTGCCGATCTTGGCTGCGCCGCCGGCACAGTATCGGTGGACGTCTTCCTCGTTGCGTTCAAGCCACGCCCGGAAGAGGTGAGACGAGTGTTCGGTCCAGCCGTCCTGGTTTTCGTGATCGATGACGATTCCACAGATGGTTTCTTCTGCAAGGACTTCGTCTAACTGGTCGTACAGTTCGGCATGTTCAGACAGGGTGACCGTTCCGTCGAAACGGATGGTCACGACAGGCCATTGCGCCCGATCAACCGTGATCATGTGTCTTGATCATGTGTAGTGACTCCCCCAGTCGAACCTGTCCGGGCTCAATCGCCGGGCAGACGCTAGACACTTCATCGACATTCGTCAACGATCCGCCGCAACCTGGAGTGGGAGCCACTTCCACCCTTGGCGCCGTGATTGCGATGCCTGCCAAATCGACGTCATATGCTCCCGCCGTGGAACTGCAAGCCCTTGAAGCCGTGATCATCGACCGTGCAAACGCAGATCCGGAGGCGTCGTATACGGCCAAACTCTGGGCAGATCGCGTCCTCATCCGGCGCAAGATCATGGAAGAAGCCTTCGAGGTAACCGTCGAACTTGAAGCGGATCAGCCCGACCCTCAAAGGGTGTCAGAGGAGGCCGCTGACCTGCTCTACCACCTGATGGTTGGCCTGGCTGCGGCCGGCGTGCCCATTTCGGCGGTTCTCGACGAGCTTGAGGCAAGGAGACGCTGAGCGTGGTGCGCGTCGCAATCCCATCCAAAGGTCGACTCCGATCCGACTCGTTGAGCCTCCTCGCCGCCGCCGGTGTGTCGACCGGGATGTTCCATGGGTCGGGTGCACGTGTCGTAGTCGACGGTATTGAATACATCGAGATGCGTCCCCGGGATGCTGCGATCGCTATCGCCAACGGACAACTAGACGGTGCGATCCTGGCGACGGACATCATCTTGGAAGCGGGCGTGAGTGACCTTCCAAACCTGCCGTTGGGCTTTTCTCGTTCTCAACTGGTTGTTGCCAGTCGTGCTGACGACGGTCGCTCCGAGGCTGCCGATCTCGCCGGAGGGGGGATTGCGACCCACCTTCCCGCTGCATCCAAACGGTGGTTCGACGACCAAGGCATCGATGTCCAGATCCTGTCGATGGGCGGCTCCCTCGAAGGAGTTTGTGCCTCCGGCATGGCCGATGGAATCGTCGATCTGCGGGAAACCGGGACCAGTCTTGCGATGAACAACCTTCGGGTCCTCGCCGTCATCGCCGACTGTCAGGCCACCGCGGTTTGGCGTTCGGACGCACCCGTTATTACCGACCTGATCGTGCGTCTCGAGGCTGCTCTCCAGGCAAAACAGCACCGCTACGTGATGATGCATCTGGAGTTGGCTCGGATTCCTGAACTGTGCGCCCTGTTTCCGGGGCTCGCCGCACCGACGATCCTGCCGCTGGCAGGGCGCGATGACCTGGTCGCAGTCCACATCGTTGTCGACGGAAAAACTTGGTGGCGTCTGCTGCAAGACGTGCGGGCTCTGGGCGCGACTGCCATCGTGGCGCTCCAACCCAGCACCCTGTTGATGTAGGGCTTTAGAAGTCCTGGCGTCGAGCCTTGCGCCGAGCACGGCGACCGTCGTGGCGGGTTGCCTTGCGCCGAATGGCTCGGGGCATGGGCTCTGCGTCATAGAACGGGGTCTCGACCATAAGCGGCATCGGGTTGTTTCGTGGGTCGAGCAGCGCCTGGAGCGTCAGTGTTTCGTCGCCGTCCCCGCCCGGGGTCCACGGGCTGACCGGCTTTGAAAAGTCGCTTGTGCTGGTTGTTTGCTGAGCTGCCGGTGCGGTTGCTGTGGAGCTTTCGACGATTCGAGTATCTGGGGCGGAGGGCACCGAGGTCTGGCGCGCCGTGCTCAACGCTTGACCAGCCGGGATTGTTTCTGCCGCCGCCGCCGGGGAGTTCGCCTGGGCGGGGCTGGGGCCCTTTCCGGTGGGCCGAGCGGTAGCTGTCGTTGACTGGGAACGGCGCTTGCGCAGCAACGCGACGATCTGTTCGACCTGCTCGAGTTCTTCGGCGCTGGCGTCGAGAGTGCGGGGAGCGGGAGCTTGTTCGGCGAGGTGCTTTAAGGCCTGAAGCTGCTTGCGTAACTTCTGCTCGCTCTGAATCTGTCGTTGGCGGAGGTCGGCGATCTCGCGTTCGGCAAGATCCAGGCGATCGAGTGCGTTGTCCCGCTGGGCCTGAAGCCCGGCTACCTGACGGGCTAGAGACATCAGCGCGCGTTCAGAACTTGCATCGGTTGGCGTTGCTAGCGAGCGTCCCGAAGCCGCCGACAATGAATCGCGCTGCACTCGCGCCGAATCGGCTGAGGGTTTTGGCGTCAACGCGTCGTCCGCTGAGCGCAGCCGGGAAGGTTCACGACCAGCGGCGGCACCGGACCGGAGCATCGTCGTCGGGGCGTCCCGGCGTGCCGTCCATACGTGGCGTTGTTCGCTGTTCGCCGTCTGGGAACCGGCGTCGAGGCTTGCTGGTTCGGAGATGGACGGTTCTGGGTCGGACGATTTCTGAGCAGAGGTTGCGTCGGTGTCCTCTTCAGCCTCCGGTTCAACCGGATCGCTGGACGGAATCAGCCGCAAATGGTCAACGGGGTCATCGTCGAAGGAGATCGTGAGGGTGGGGTGAGCTGCGACTGCCATTGTGAAACTCCAGTCATCGCATCAAGCTGACACTCAAAGTGAGGTCTAGGCATTCTGCCCACCCGTGTAAGGCGAGTGGTGGATGGTGGAGAAGTTTCTTCTGTGATTGACGTGAAACGTCGGTAGGACGGAAACGCAAGCGCTATCAATCGATGACGGCAGCCTGGGCTCGCTTGGACCGCGGAGCGAACAGTAGGAACAGCCGCACGACTACAACGCGGACAGTGGCGGCCAGGATGGCCAAATCAAGCCCGACCGACGCGTTCTCGATGTAGAAAAGGTCGAGTCGCCGATACGGTCCAAACGCCGGATTATCGCGGGCCTCGACTTGCCAGAGGCCTGTCACTCCGGGGCGCATCTGGACTCGACTCTGCAATTCGGCGTCAAAGGATTCGAACTCCGATGGCAACGACGGCCGTGGGCCGACCAGTGACATGTCTCCCCGAATGACGTTCCACAGTTGAGGTATCTCGTCGAGAGAGGTGATTCGCAGCACCCGGCCAATCCGCGTCACTCTCGGATCCCGTTCGACCTTGAAGAGGGGTCCGGAACGAACATTCTTCTTGGCCAGAGAATCGAGCCGTGCTTCGGCGTCGGTCACCATGGTCCGCAGCTTGAAGAGTTCGAAATGTTGGTTGTGGAGCCCCACTCGTTCTTGTTTGAAGAAGATCGGCCCCCGATCGCTGAGCTTGATCGCTGCCATGATCGGCAACATCACCGGGGCGCTTAGGATCAGCAACACGCTCGATCCAACCACATCGATGCTTCGCTTGAGGGCCAGTGATGTGCGTCCCAGCCGCGCTGGCTCGACGTAGATGAACGGTTCTCGAGCAATCGACTGTGTGCGAATGCGACGCTGTTCGACCCCGGCGAGCCCTGCGGAGCACAACACGTGAATGTCGGCGTCTATCAGCGACCGGACCAGCGAGTTTCGGAAGGCGGCCGAGCCGGCATCTGAGGAAATGATCACACCGTTGATGCCCATGAGCCCCAAGACGGCTGGCGCGTCCTGCGCTCGTCCCAGTCGCGGGATGCCCGCAAGAGCACCGAGGAGACCATCTTGGTCAGCAAAGTACCCCTGCACCCTGAGCCCTTCTTCGGGATGCTCATCAAGCAGGGTAAACAGCGAGAAACTTTCGTCGCCGCAACCGATCAGCGCGATGGGGCGGATGTACATCCCCGCGGCGCGTTGGCGTTGGATCCATGTTCTAAACCCGATACGTCCCAAGTTGATAGTTAAAAAGCTGAGGGCTGTGAAGGTGATGACTTCTGCCGGTCCGATCGGAGCGCCCAAGCCGGTTGCTGCAAGACCTAACGCTCCCGTCAATAGCGTCGCACGGGTGATCAAAACGATCTCCACGCTGCGGATTGACGAGACGCGGCCCAAATGGAGCTTCTGCATCGACACGATGACAAACAATGCGACGACCGCTCCGACCACGATGGCGACGGAAGCCAGGGGGCTCCGGTGCGGGTGGTGGATGAGTGGCATCGTCAACGCCCCGGCGGCCGCCACGAACGCCGCAAACAGGTCGAGTGACTGCAACACGCGCCGAAGATTGGGGTGTTGGGATCCCCCAAAGGGTGGGTTGCTCAAGTGCGATCCAGAGAGATGATCGCCCTGCAACGTGACTGTGGCCGAGGTGTTGCCGTCCATAACGGACATATCGCCGAATATGGGCTGGTTCTGAAGCCCGATTTGTGCGCTTAAGTGGACTCGGGGCCGCGTCGATACCCCAGTGGAATAGGTTTGCGAGGGCAAAATATTGCCCTTGATTGGGTACGGCGGCGGTCGCAGGCTCACTTCGGTCCGCCTCCGAACGCGCAATACGGTGGCAACAGGCGGAGAACTGGCCCATGAACGAGAGCGTTGACGGCGGCTATTACCTCAGGGTGCTGCGGCGTCGTTGGTATGTGGTGTTGCTCGGCGCGCTCATAGGGCTGATTATCGCGGTCGCCTTTGCCGGTTCTGGCGCACCGTCCACGTCGGCGAAGGTCTCCGTTGAGGTCGTCGTACCCGAGACGAGTTCGGGAACGGTTCTTTTGGGCACTATGACGACCGAGCAGGAATTCGCCCGGTCGACCGTTGTCGCCACCCGGGCAGCAGAAATCTTGGGTAGCGACGAGTCGCCTGACGATCTGCGCGACCAGATCGCAGTCGAAAACACATCCGGTTCTGCGATTCTCAACTTCCGTTCCACCGGACAAAACGCCAAGGCGACCACGTCTGTGGCGCAGGCCTTTGCCGAGGCGTACTTGGCCGAGCGTTCCGATCAAAAGGAAGCGGATCGGCGGGACAAGGTGGCCAAGCTGCGGAGCCGCATCGCATCGCTCGAGGACAGCCTGCAAAGTGCCATCGAAACTCAGACCCGAGCCGAAGAGGATTCGCCGGAGTACGTTCAGTCGACGACGCAGCAGACCCTTCTGGTCGGTGAGATTTCCGGTCTTCAGGACCAGGTTGCGTCGTTGGTTTCGGTGAGTGACGACGTTGGTGCCGTCGTCACGGTGGTGCCCGCGGCCGAGCCGTCTAACTCGCCTGCGTACTTGGTGTGGATCCTCGGGCTGGCAGCTGGCGGGCTGGTCGCCGCGGCCTTGGCATTTGTGCTGGATCGGAGTGATACCCGCATTCGAGGTGACGAAGATCTCGAACGGATCTCCGGAAGCCCAGTCTTGGCTGATGTTTCTGGTGATCGTCCAGAAGCGGCCTATAGCCGTGCTGCCGCTGTTATCGCCGCTCGGCACCAGGCGGCCAGCATGCGCAGCCTTCTGCTGGTTGCGGCCGTTGCTGATCCCGATCTGGCTGACAGTCCTGTCCGGCTTGCCCGGGCGCTGACCGATAACGGCCTTCGGGTGTTGCTCGTGGAAGCCGATCGACGAGGGGGAACGATTGATAAGGCTTTCGGCCTTACTGGTCGCCCCGGCCTCGAAGACATCATTGGTGGTGTGGCCGGCGTCCGACCGGTCCAGCCTGAACCTCAGCTCTACGTTCTGCCGTCGGGCACGCCGAGTGGCACATCGCCGCGGGCGTTCACGCCGGGGATCCTTCGGTCGCTTGTTGATTCGGCTTCCCAGTGGGCGGACCTGGTGGTCGTCCACACCCCTGTCGGCGTCGACGAGCCAGACACGCTTCGTCTCGCCGGTTCGACCGACGGGGTGGTCGTGGGAACCCACGGTGTGGGAGCCGACAGGAACGAGGTGCAGCGAGCAGTCGCACTGCTTGACGGTGTTGGCGCGCGAATCGTCGGCCTGCTCACCGTTGGCGCAAGAGGTCGACTTGGTGCGATGCGTCGTGGGAGTGCCAAGCATTGAAGCTCCCCAATCGGGTCCGATAGTCCAGCCGGATTGCCGCAGCCCTCTGTTACAATATTGATCACTAGTGCATCCTGTCGAATACCAGAGACTGTTGTTGGTGGGTCAATGGGGCGGGGACTTCCTCGTCGGGGCCGCTGGGGGCTTGAGGCTGGCAGGCGCCGCCGATCCAGAAAGAAGGCGTGTCGAAAGTGAGTGCCATCGTGAACACCTCGACGCCGGTGCGATATCGCATGGGTCGACCATCCGAACTCACCCGTTCCGTCGATGCTTTCGCCGACACCACCCCGCCACCTGATGGCAAGCTCATTGCCCTCGTCGGCTCCTCGGGTGGTCACCTGGCGCACATGCGCGCCCTGACCCCATGGCTTGACGGACACCGAACGCTGTGGGTGACTTTCGACAAACCCGACAGCCGGTCGACCCTGGTCGGACAGGATGTGGTGTGGGCGTTCCATCCAACGACAAGGAATCTCTACAACCTCATCCGCAACATCTGGCTTGCGTTCTCCCTCCTGCGGAGACGCAGGCCAGACATGGTGATTTCAAGCGGCGCCGGTGTGGCCTTCGCTTTCTTCCTGGTCGCCCGAATGATGCGGATCCCCACCGTCTACGTCGAGGTCTATGACCGGGTCGACTCCCCCACCCTCACCGGGCGGCTCTGTCGTCCGTTCTCAACCCGGTTCTTTGTTCAATGGCGCCAGCAACAGGCGTTCTACAAGGGATCCGAAGTGATTGGGCCCGTCCTTTGAGCACCTCCGACTTCGTTTCGCACCCTTCGGCCAACGCGCAGGCAGCCGCGCCACAACAGGCTGGCGAGGCCGGTGCTCGGCCTTGTGTCGTCATCACCGTTGGCACCGACCACCACCGCTTCGATCGGGTCGTCGACTGGGCCGTCGATTTTGCCGGCCGTCATTCCGAAGTCGACCTGGTGGTGCAAGCGGGTACGTCGCGTCCGCC